>Ga0265294_10001822_pt1 | contig 28482 bp, 39 predicted proteins | sample MunlanPumphouse3_FD_192504 | JGI IMG/M metagenome (GOLD analysis project Ga0265294, IMG submission 192504) | Groundwater microbial communities from a municipal landfill in Southern Ontario, Canada - Pumphouse #3 | ecosystem: Environmental > Aquatic > Deep subsurface > Groundwater | place...
TTTTCTATATCTTAATGCATTGTTTTACATTATATAATAAATATAAACTTATTAAAATATTTTTTATATACCGCTTGGAAGCAAAATCCCCGCCCCCATACAACTTGGATCATAACATTCACATCTGCCAACTGACAGACTGGCACTGGGTGGTGTCGTTCCGGGCCTTGCTATTGTTATTGACTTGTTTTTAACTGTATAATTTTTTATTTTATTTTTATTTACTGTGCTAATTTTATTATTTTTTGCTGTCGCGGGCAAAACCGCCGCGTGTGTAAGAGTAGCCTCTGCTGATACTTTCGCAGCCCCAGCTACAAACTTATATCCTGTATTACATTTGCAGTATTTTGCTACACATCCTTCTAGTGTGCCATCCGCACTTTGGGCGGGGCAAGTAGCATATCCAACCCAACTAGAATTAGTTGCGCATTGTGACCGACATGTACCTTGGTCCGTAGAAAGAACATCTGGACTGGTTGCAGCATTGTAATTATGCGGAATACTGTAATAACTTGTCGAGCATTTACAATATGGCAATTGTGGATCCGTAGCGCCACTAAGAGAATCATCTCTTCCTATGCACCCCCCAACAGTTGGCGGAGAAGTACTTATTACATCTTCGGAACTGTCACATATAGATGTATTTATAGCTGCACCTGCCGGGCAAGTTATTGTTTCACAAGTACAAGTAGAATTTCCATTACAAGAATCTGGGGCAATACTGTTCGCCGGACAACATTGTTTTACCCCATTGCCATCCAACCATGCATCACCTTGGAATATACAATACGGTTTTATACAAGATCCCCAATAATCAGATGCGGCTACAAATTTTATATACAGTTCTATATTTGATTTTCTGCCATTAGCCATCCATTCCCCTGAATATATTGCACATTCGGTTTCTAACATTGATTGCATTTCACTTAAAACAATATCAAATATAGTATTAACATCTTCCATTACTTCTGATGGTAATGCTTCGTCTGTTGAATAATCAGAACGAACACAATTTTCACGTGCGTATCTTACCAATAATTCATAAACAGAACCAGATTGTTCAGGGCAAGAAGAACCAGACCAACGTTTATTTTCACAATCATAAGATCCTGGATTTCTTACACGGCAAGCATATGGATAAGTATGTGATGAATCCCCTGTAACCGCACAAACTTCGTGAATATAATCATTTAAACTCTCTTTACAATTGTCAGAAATTTTTGCTGATCCGACACTATCAACGAATACTAGCAATGATTTTAAACCTGTTGAATCACCACCGAAAACATTACTGCAAGAATTTAATTTTTCTTTGCATAGCGCTTCTGCGGTTGCAACCGATTGCCCTATTAACATCTGAGAGTCTATATTTGCAAAATTTTTAAGCTGTCCTATTTTCTCATCATAACAATTATTAACAACTTCCAAGCATTCGTCCCTGACCTCTTTTACTCGGGCCTGTTGAGCCTGATAAATTTCTATTATTGCCTGGCGTTCAAATTCAGACCACACATCATCCGCAACATCACGACAAGTATCCAGTCCGCGCGAAGCTGCCGCTTTTTGTTCTTCTAGTTTTGCTATCAGTAAACGATTCGTATTTGAATTCATAAAATCGCCATCCAAAGTAGTGGCATTTTCCAAATTAAAAAAGTTTACTGAATAAATAGGTTCCCCTGTATTAACATTTAAATATAATCCCGTAACATCCAAACAATGAACAAAATTTTCACCACATGATGTATCCGCCGTTATGTCTTTGCGCACCTGGGCAATACAATCATTTATTTCTGTAGAATTATGTGCATCATAATTATCCAATCTGGCCTGTTCCATATTATATTCGGTTGTTCGTATTGCTGCAGCCGCTGTTGTCTTTTTGCCCTCTAACGATGCTTGGACAGCATTGCAATCTTGTTCTATATACATTCCATAAGCAGATACAACCATATTCAATGTTGCCTCACGGGGACATGCCTCTGCCACCATATCCAAACATTGAGTGTGTACCTGGGAATATAATTCTTCCCCTTCCATATTCGAGATATCTGAACTTCCTATAAAATCAGGGGTATTCCATATAGAACCAATATCCCCCGCGATATCCAATGTGCCCGAAGTTGATAAAGATTTTGTTTTAGTGCTGCCCAGTACCGATGAAATCCCAGCTAATTTTTGGGCGCTTTCTGATTTATCCTCTAAAGCGGAACTTTCGCCCGATGTAGCAGTAAGTGATGCAGCAACTTCTTTCGCAGTTTTAGAAATGGCATCAATATTATAATCAGCAAAGTTTTCCAGTTGATCCTGGGTTTGGCTTACTTTGGTCGCCAATTCACGCAAATTATCCAATCTGGAACTGCATGCACAACGTCTATAAGTCTCGTCTTTGTTTGCACAAAATTGATCCATACATGTAAAATACGCATCCCGACAAGTATTATAACCATCACCCATTGAACTGATACTTGATGTAGTTGCTGCACGGGCCACAGTATTTTGAGATGAAACCGTACCAGATTGAGTTTGATGTGGTGATGTATTACGAACATTACTTACTGTCCCACCGCGATTTAATACTGTAGTTGTTGCGCTTCTGACGGCTTGAGTAGTATTACGAGTAGAAATTACAGGTGTGTTTGTTGATCTGTTAGAGCGAGTTTCAGTCGTTTGCGAACGAGCCGTAGCACGTTGAATTTGCGCGGAAAATCCAGGTGCAGACAAAATGCACACAGAAATAATGCCGCAAAACCGCAGAAATTTATACAATTTACCCCTTGAACTTCCTTGGACTAATTCTACATTATTTTTATATCTGGGCGCAAGGGGAAAACTCGCGAATCGGAAAATTCAATGTTATAATGGGAACATTTCAAAAAGGATACATCATGTCTTTAATACCAATGGTCATAGAAGAATCACCGCGCGGCGAACGCAGCTTTGACATTTACAGCCGTTTGCTGCGGGACAGAATTATAATGCTTCAGGGCGAAGTAAATTCCCAGATGGCAAATATTGTCATTGCTCAATTACTTCTTTTAGAATCTGAAAATCCAAATGCCGATATAAATATGTATATCCAAAGTCCAGGCGGCGAAGTTGATGCTGGTCGCGCAATTTTGGACACTATGCAATATATCAAGGCTAATGTTTCAACAATTGGTATGGGCTTGGTCGCATCTATGGGATCGGTCTTGCTGGCCGCCGGGGAAAAAGGCAAACGTTTTGCCCTGCCTCATTCACGTATAATGATTCATCAGCCTTTGGCCGGAACACAGGGGCAAATTACTGATATGGAAATCCATGTTGCAGAATTTTCTAAATTAAAAAAAGAATCTGCAAAAATGATGGCTGAATTTACGGGTAAAACTGAAAAACAATTACATGATGCGATGGAGCGCGATAATTTTATGTCTGCGGCCCAGGCAAAAGAATTTGGTTTAATTGACGAAGTTATGAATAAAAAAGCGTGAGGCTTAAAGCATGTCTGAAAACGAAAATAAAAAATCACCAGATCCACAGGTTTGCAGCTTTTGCGGCAAGGCAATGCACGAGGTTCGCCGTATAGTAACCGGCAAAAACGTCTGCATTTGCGATGAATGTATAAATCTGTGTAATGATATTTTGGCAGATGATGACAAGCAAAAAATTACAACTGATGCAGCAGCTTTACCAACACCATCAAAAATTTATAAGATTTTAAATGAATATATTATTGGCCAGGATGATGCTAAACGCACTTTGTCCGTTGCGGTTTATAATCACTATAAACGCCACAGCGCGGGACTTCGTTCTGACGTAGAAGTTCAAAAATCAAACGTTTTAATGATTGGTCCTACTGGAACCGGTAAAACTTTGTTCGCACAAACTTTGGCAAAGATATTGGATGTTCCATTTGCAATTGCAGATGCAACAACACTTACCGAAGCGGGCTATGTCGGTGAAGATGTTGAAAACATTTTAACTCGTTTACTACAAAACGCTAATTTTGATATTGATCGGGCCCAGCGCGGAATTATTTACATTGATGAAATTGATAAAATTTCACGCAAAAGCGAAAACCCCAGTTTAACACGCGATGTTTCCGGCGAAGGCGTTCAACAAGCTTTGCTGAAATTAATCGAAGGGACTGTTGCAAATGTTTCCCCCCAGGGTGGCGGGCGCAAACATCCAAACGAAAGCACATTAACACTGGACACCAGCAAGATTCTATTTATCTGTGGCGGCGCTTTTGATGGATTAAACAAAATTATTGGCGCACGAACAAATGAACGCGCTGGAATTGGATTTGGCGCAAACGTTGCCAGCAAAAAAGAACGTGATGCAAAAAATAATCTAGGCGACGTTCAACCCGAAGATCTGGTTCGCTTTGGAATTATCCCTGAATTAATCGGCCGTTTGCCAGTTATCACCACTTTGAATGAACTGGACGAAGACGCATTGGTTGAAATTTTAACAAAACCAAAAAATGCAATTGTTCGTCAGTACCAGGCGTTAATGGAAATGGAAGGTGTAAAACTGGTAATCAAAGAAGACGCTTTGCACTCGATTGCTAAAAAAGCTTTGGCACGAAAAAGCGGCGCTCGTGGTCTGCGCAGCATACTGGAAAAGCTATTACTGCAACCAATGTTTGATGCCCCGGATAAATCAGAACTGTCGGAAATTGTAATTGATGCCGATGTTGTGGAAAACAAAAAATCCCCAATAGAAGTTCTGAAAAAACCTAAAAAAGCCGCATAATCACCAGAAAATTCAATATTTCCGCCAATTTACTTGGCAATTCCTGAAAAAACATTTTTAATATATATACTTGACAAACTGTAATATTGTATTACAATTAATATGAAACAAATTCCTAGATGGAGGAAAACGATGTCAAAAAAAATGCCAAGTTGGTTAAAAAACGCTTTAATATTCGGTGGAATGTCAGTGTTCATTATTTTATGTAATGAAGGTTGTAAACCATTACAAAATTTGAAAAATAAGAAAGCTGAAAAAGAACAAGCAGAATATAATGAAATATATAACAAAGCATATAATGATGCTTACACACAAATTTCTAAAAAAAATAATGATAAAAAAGAGATTGTGCGTCAAGATACCAGCAAATGTATTTTCTTTATAATCGCCGATCCAAAAAGCAAATAAAAAAACACATTAATTAAAACCATATCCGGAGGAAACAATGTCAAAAAGAACTATGCCAGGTTGGGCACAAAAAGTTTTAATGTTTGGTGGTGTATACGCCATTGTTTTGTTAAGCACTAATACAGCAGCGGCACAAAACCAACAAGTAAAAAACGATTCAATTAACAACACCACTATTGTAAAAAATGATACCTTGGTATCTGATACAATAACAACATCTAATAATAAATCTAATAATTCCTCTTCTGCTCCATGTCCATGTACAGAAGTAAAAGTATACAAATCTAATAACAGTTCAGACAAAAATAAATGTATATATTTTATATTTGATCCAAAAAGCAGATAATTTAAAAAAAACCCGCCCATTTGGGCGGGTAAATATTTCCATAACTAAAATATTATGGGCATGCACCGTGGCTGGTCGCAACTGGGATGTTTGCTTGGCACAAACCACTTGTTGGATTAATTGCACATGCATTATAAACAAGTTCTGATGTTATACCCCCAGCTGGCAGATAATTAATTCCAGCAGTTACACAATCAGAAACATTTGCTATCGTTGCACATGCCGCACCCCAAGAAGCACAATCAGCAACAGTCGATGTTGGTGTCGGAGCAAGAACATCTGGCAAATTCAATGCCCATTTGGTGTAATACTCTTTCAAAGTATCTATTGTTCCGCTTTTTCCCATTGCTATTCTATCCAAACCATCACCAACACGACAATTAATATTATTCTTTTCGACAAACGCCGTTATCGCTGTGGTCAATCCACCTGCAACGATACCAGCACCAGCACCAATCAAGGCGCCCTTGCCTGCTTTGCTCATTCCTTTTTCTTCGACTTCATTCGCAATTTCCAAAGTTTCCAGAACCGAGCCCAAACGTTCAACTTGTTTTTTAAACTCTTTTGAAGTTATACAATCTTTCTCTTCGGCAGCACAATAAACTTCTGCGTTAAAGTTAGAATACATTCTGTTTGGATTTTTAAACGATTGTTTACCATCTGCCCTGGATCTATTTGTCCATGCATCAGAATCATCTCCTTCACAGCCTATTGTTTCTATAAATTGTTGATAACCAGTTATTAAATTTTGACATGCATTATTTTCTACTTTATTAGCTGCTGTTTCCATTGTTTTTTTCGCAGTATTCAACAGAGAACAATATAATACCGCCCCCCCACTTTGTGTATATAATGCAGAATATGTATTTTGCCCTGCTTTTTTAGTTGTATTACAAGCATCCAAAACCTTACAATCTGGGCAATATTCCACTATCGTGGGCAAATTTGGGTGAGCTGTACCACTAGAGATAGTTACGACTTTCCATTGTTGATAACTGTTATACAAATCCTGAACCTTTTTACATGTTTTTGTATCAATTTTTTCACCCGTTTTTAAAACAGTGCTTATTCTTACTGGGCCATCCTTACTGTTACCAACCGATCCAGAAGCAATTGGTCCACCCAAATATTCATTAACTATTGCGCGCGCGGTATTATCGCTTAGCTCTTGATTCATCTTAAGCAAGTTATCCTCGTCATCACAATAAGTCATTAATGCTTCTTTCTTATCTTTTGCATGACCAATCAAAGCACCAGTTCCCGCACCAACAACCGCGCCGATTGTACCACTCAAAACCGCGGTCTTCTTGGTCTTGTTCATCAAACCGAATTCAAACAAACTTTTATTACAGGTAAAGCTGCTGCCAGTTGATTTCCAAACTTCGGCTGCTTCATCATTACCAATCCCCAACCATTTATTTGTAATCAAATCATCTTTATTATATGCCGCAACACGAACCAAGCATTCTGCATCCGTTGCGTTCCAACGAGCGTAATGTCCGCGATTAGCATCGTATGCTTGCGCATTAATATCGGGACCCTGTGGGTTAGTTTTTGATATTGAACCATTATTTGCATTATTATATGCACCGATACCTTGGGCATATTCACCCTGAACTTCGTCTTGTGCGCCAACAGCTGCAAAAGACTTTCCATAAACATTCTTGTCCAACAACAAACATGTATTTTCTGCTTGGTTTGGGGTCAATCCAGTTTTACGCAAAACAAAGTTATAATATTGTGGTTGAACTACACGAGAATTAAAATCAATCCAAACATCAGATGCGCTGTGATAAACAGCAATATTTGCAATACATTTATCAATAACTGTTGTACACAAACCCATTCCATTTATAATTGCGTTGCGGATATTTTCGTCGTACATTCCGGCTATACCTTCTTCTAAAGCACCGCCATTAACACATGCAAGCAATGCATCCATACAATCATCAATATTATAAGATGCTACACATGCGCCCCATGTACCACTCGCGTTACAGGTTTGTGTTCCCTCTTGTCCAGCAGTTGTTGTACAAGAACGAATTGCACCCGGAGTACAAGCCGTTACGTTTGCAGTTGTATTACCACCCAAGTTACTGCCGATAACACCACCCATACCAGCCGTCATAGTAGGCATACGTGAAGTGTTTGCAGAAATGCCCCCATTCGAAATGGTAGTTGCACGAGCAACATCACCCCGAGAGTTAGGCGCAGAGGCCGCATTCACGGAAATTACAAAAAGTGATGTAATGGCAAAAAAGCCTATAAATCCGAGTATTTTTCTCATATTTAATTCTCCCTATTTGGCTTCATTATATCATAAATAAATATTTATGGAAATGAAAAACAAATAAATAATAAAAAAAACTAATTCTTTTTTTATTTAAAATATTTTTATTAAATTAATATACAAAAGATATAATTTTCTTATTATATACCGACAAACAAATACTTGACAAAATAATTTATTATGCTAATATATTGACAAATGAGCAAGACGTCTAAAAAATCTTTTCCTGTGAAAAACATAGCCCTTTGGTCGGGGTGGTATTTTGTTGTGTCTTATTTTATCTTTTTAATTCTTTTTAACTTTAATATTATACGGCTGTCCAGTTGGGGAAAATTATCAAACATATCTTTACACGGGTTTGCTGGGTTTACATTTGGAATTGCCTTGCTTGCATTGATACCAATATGGCTGGCAGGATGTATCACCATTATAAAAACAGGAAAACCATTAAAATTAATTGCGAAAAAATCGCCAGATAAAAAAGAACCTGATTCAAAAAAAGTTGAGCCAGAAGAATTAAAAATAATCTTTCCATCTGAAATGCCCGAAGAAATGCATGTTCCATATTCCAGAATGGTGCGCGGACAGTTGTCCCGTGGGGCAATGGATTGTACAGTTGTTCCAAATCAACCATCTGCTGCTTTGTCTGCAGAATGTGAACAACACGACCCTGCAATACAGTCTATGGCATTACCAGAAAGTTTTGACGTTGATATTAAAGAAGAAACTTCTGCGCCAATGTTCAAAGAATTAAATTGGGATAATACTGACGACAAAACAGAGCTTAATAACCAAGAAGAAAACAATATAGAAATAAAAATAGAAATTCGTGGCGATAAAAAATTTGCTGTCGCAACTCATGACGATCCAGACTTTTGGGTTGCTGATGAAGAAAATTGGTTTGCAACCGGCAAACAAAAGCCATCCCCAATAAATGCTGTAATTAATACAGCAAAAAATGAAAATGCAGTTCCTGTATTATTGTTAAAAACTGAAAACATTATGGATTTAAATATATTAATTCCAAAATGGAAAGCATCAGGTATAAAAATAATTAAAAACATTTCGGAGTTATAAAATGATTATAACAGATATAAAAAGATTTATTTCAGCTGTACAAAAATATTATCCACATTATGGTAATATTCTTAATATACAACATTTTAAATTCGACAAAAATGGCTATTTTGTTATTTCAACAAAAGTTAAACAGTTTCAACATTTACGTATAGTTCAAGACGATATCGAGCCAAACAAAACATATGATTTCAATATTAATCATATAAAAGAAATTATGACATATAATTTAGGTGCTTCTTCAATTGGTCTTTATGTATTACCAGAACGAAAAAATGTAAAATGTGGAATTCCTATGGAACATGTTTTTTCATATAATGGAATACAAACTGATTTTAACTCGGTCTTTTATAAAACATCAAAATTTGATTCTGTTATTAAATCTGTTATACAATATGATGAACAATTTGATAAAATTATCGGAAATTTTAAAGTTATGAAAATACAAAATAAAGCCGGTTTCAAATATTGTAATTATACAGCAGCAACTGAATCCATTTTTAATTTCTATTCTTTGCAAAACGCAAAAGATATAAATATGAGTATACCGATGACCCCTATGGTTATTCCTATTCACACAGGAACAAAAAATAACTCTGATATAAAAATATTACCATGGAATCAAAAAAATATACCAGATTTATCAAATCTTTATGATTACAGTAAATCCGTGCCAAATCCACCAGCAATACAAAAAATTATTATGGAAGCTTGCAGATAAAAAAGTACCAAAATGAAAATACTTAAACATCTTTTCCCAGAAGCATTCGCTTACAAAAACTTTTCTGATGGTAAAATGCCCGTCAGTAAAATACACGAAACACTGGGTTCAAATATTTCAGCAAGCTGGCCAGAAAGATTATTCCCACACAAATTTGCAGTAAAATATTATAATGGCAAAGGAAAATTTATAACTAATATGCCAACTTGTTTTTCCAGATATTCACCATCTTATGCATTAAGTAATGAAAATTTGAGAAATTTTGCAAGAAATCTTTATCCTTTTGGCAAACATGTGCTGACCGTCGCTGGCGCCGGAGACCAAGCATTCTGGTTTACAAAATTTGGTGCTCTCTCTATAGATTCATTTGATATCAGCCATTGTAGCAAGATTGTTTCCGAATTAAAATCAGCCGCAATAAAAAGATTCGATTTAGAGACTTATAAAAACTTTGTGATAAACTTACGTAAAAATTCTGCAAATCTTTATTTTTCAGAAGAATACGAATTTATAAAACCTATTCTTTCACAAAGCGCTCGTAACTTTGTCTATGAAATGAAAGGGAAAAATTTTTGTGAAAATGGAATTATTAAAGAAGAATATTTTCCGAATACATACGAATTTAATTTAATAAAAACTAGACTTATGGATACAAAATTCATTTGGTCAAATATTGATAATCTGCATAAAAAATTAACAAAGAAATATGACATTATCTATTTGTCTAACATTTTTCAATATTTTACCGATGCTGAAAAGATCTCTGTAATTTTAAAAACCTTGGCAGAAAAACATCTGTCCAATGATGGAAGAATCGCCTTTATAAACGATCATTTTATATTAAATAAAAATTATATAAAAGTAGCAAAGGATTTAGAAACGATCGGTAAATTTAAAATAATTGAAAAACAAAAAGAAAGCACACTCTTAATTTTTCATAAAACAAAATAAAAAAGCGGGCGATGTCCGCTTTTTTTATTTACCAGTCGCACGACGTTTTACTGCGACAGCTTTTTTAGCACCTGTTGCCTTGGCCTTTGGCGCAGCAGTTTCTTTTACAACTTTTGCTGTTTCTGCTTTTGCTGGTTTCGCTTTTTCTGAATCAGTTTTTGGCTTGTCAGCTTTTTTATCTTCTGCTTTTGGTTTTACTTTTGCAGATTCATCACGATCAATAAATTCAATTATTGCCATTGGTGCTGCATCCCCATAACGAAAGCCCGCTTTTAAAACACGGGTATATCCACCTGGGCGTTTTACATAACGTGGTCCCAAAACAGCAAATAATTTTTTAACAGCGTCTGCGCTGCTGCTGCCTAATTCTGCGGCGACTAAACGACGATTCGCAACAGAATCTGTTTTTGCACGTGTAATTAATTTTTCAACAACGCCGCGCAAATCTTTTGCCTTTGGCAGTGTTGTTTTAATTTGTTCTTTTTCAATCAAGCTTTTTGCCAAACCACGGAACAAAGCCTTGCGTGCGTTTGTATCGCGATTAAATTTGCGACCTGCTTTCATATGTCTCATTTTGCGCTCCTTTTGCGTTATTGCCCGCGTGTTCGCGGGATCAGACAATTTTATGCATCCTGAATTTTTCAGAAATGCAAGTTAAACCAATTTATATGTGGCGAATTTGCCACATATAAATTGTATTTATTATTTGTATGGATCTTCGTATTTCTTTGCCAACTCAGCAATATTTTCTGGTGGCCAACCTGGAACTTCCATACCCAAACCCAAACCCATTGATTCCAACTGAGCCTTGATTTCATTTAAGCTCTTGCGACCAAAGTTAGGGGTTTTCAGCATATCATTTTCGGTCTTTTGAACCAATTCACCCAACCAATTGATTTTATCATTTTTCAAGCAATTGTTTGCACGAACTGACAATTCTAATTCATCAACATGCTTTAATAATTTTGGATCAAATGGTAATGCTTCTTTTTTCTTTTCTTCTTCTGCTGATACATTCAATTGTGCTGGATCTTCAAAATTAATAAAGACAACCAATTGATCTGTCAGTATTCTAGAAGCTAATGCAACCGCATCTTCTGGGGAAACAGAACCGTTTGTTTTAACGGTCATTTCCAATTTATCAAAATCTGTGCTTTGACCAACACGAGTTTCGCTGACTGCTGTTGCAACGTTCAAAATTGGTGAGAATATTGAATCAACCGGAATAACACCCAGTGGCAAACCCTCGGTACGTGCACTTGCTGGAATATATCCACGACCAGTATCCAACATAATTTCCATATCCAAAGATGCGCCCTTGTCCAGGTTGCAAATTTCAACATCTTTGTTCATAACTTCTATTCCGCCCGAAGTTTCTATCATACCGGCGGTTACAACTGCTGGGCCACTAACTTTCAAAACAGCTTTGTGTTGACCTTCGTTAATAGCTTTGAAATAAACACCCTTTAAGTTCAGAATAATATCTGTAACATCTTCGCGAACACCTGGAATGCTTTGGAATTCGTGTTGAACGCCGTCAATTTTAACATAAATTGGTGCGCAACCCTGCAAAGACGATAACAGTACGCGACGCAATGCAGTGCCCAAAGTTAGACCAAATCCTTTTTCCAAAGGTTCGGCAATAATTTCAGCTTCGTTGGGATTTTTTTCGTTAACTTTTACAAGTAATTTTTTTGGCTTGATCAGTGTCATCCAATTTTTTTCAATCATCTATGGCTCCTGTGGCTTAGTTTATTATTTTCACCCGTAAGGCTCAGAGATTTTATAGCAATAATTTAGTAAAGTCAAATAAAAATCCCCATAAAATGGGGATAATTTTTTTAAACGCGACGGGCTTTCTTTGGTCTGCATCCGTTATGTGGAATACGCGTTGTATCGGTAATTGATTGAACAATCAAACCAGCGTTGCCCAATGCACGAACAGCAGATTCACGACCAGAGCCAATTCCACGCATTAAAACATCAACTGTTTTCATTCCCATTTCAGCGACTTTTTTACCAACTGCTTCGGCAACAATTGTTGCTGCATATGGTGTTGATTTTTTTGCGCCCTTGAAATTGTTTGCACCAGCGGTTGCCCATGTTAATACTGCACCCGATTGATCAGTAATTGTTATACGAGTATTATTATTTGTAGCCACGACATGTGCAATGCCATGTGAAACTTTTTTAACAACTTTCTTTTTTGTAGATTTTACTGCCATTTTTTATTTTCCTTTTGATGCCGAACCTGCGACTACTACGCGTTTACCCTTGCGAGTTCTGGCGTTTGTCTGAGTGCGTTGCCCACGAACAGGCAAACGATTACGATGACGAATTCCACGGTATGTTTTCAAATCTTGCAAGCGTTTAATATTCATCGAAGTTTCGCGACGAACATCACCCTCTACTTTGAAATTATATTCAATATAATTTGAAATGCTGATTACTTCCGCATCGGTCAAATCTTTTGCGCGCAAACCATCCTTGAATTTCAAGGCTTTTACAATTTGAGCGGCCTTGGCCGGCCCAATGCCATAAATAGATTGCAGCGCAATTTCAATACGCTTGCTTTCTGGAATATTTACACCTGCTATACGTGCCATTCTATGTTTTCCTTTTTTTATTTTGCCGCATCATTTTATAACAAACGACGCGAATGTCAAACCCTAAATCTGCCTTTTTTCTGTGCTTTTTTGATAACACTGCTATATTGTTTTGCCACCATATAAGATTGCACTTGGTTCATTGTATCCAAAACAACACCTGCAACGATGAGAACGCTGGTTCCACCGATTACGACCGGCATTCCCAAATGAGTGTTAAGAATAATTGGTATAACACAAACAGCTATTAAATATACAACACCGATCGCGGTACTGCGAGATACAACATCATCTAAAAATTTAATGGTCTGTTCCCCTGGACGGATTCCTGGAATATATCCACCAGCATTTTTCAAATTATTTGCTGTTTCTTCGGAATTAAATACTACCGCAGTTTGGAAATATGCAAAAAATGCAATTAAAATAGTATATGTTGCCATATATGTCCATGTACCATAGGTAAAGAATCCCATAACTCCTTGAACAAGAGTATTTTCACTTTGGGCAAAACGTTGCAAGAATGCCGGCAACATCATAATAGACGATGCAAAAACAGGACCCATAACACCAGACATATTTACTTTGATTGGTAAATACGAAGCATTAGTATTTGCAACACCATTTGCCATAACTTGTCTTGGGTAAAGTATTTGTATACGGCGTTGTGCCTGTTCCATAAACGCAATTAATGCAACTACACCAACTACAAATGCAATTATTAATGCTATCATAGCTGGGGAAACCTGACCAACACTTCCCAAAGAAAACATTTTTGCGATACCTTCTGGAACCTGGGCAATAATACCCGCGAAAATCAATAATGACGCACCCTGCCCCAATCCGCGTGCAGTAATTTGTTCCGCCAACCACATAACAAAAACTGTTCCGCCAACCAACGCGATTACTGCTGATAATTCAAAAGACATCCCCGGATTGATAACCGCTGGAACACCATTTACTGGCGCCATGGCTTCTAATCCTTTTATTACTGCCCAACCTTGAACAACCGCCAATAAAACAGCTAAATATCTGGTATATTGATTAATTTTAATACGTCCAGATTCGCCCTCTTTCCGCAATTCATTTAATGATTTACTGGTCGCGGTCAACAATTGAATTACGATAGATGCTGAAATGTATGGGAAAATATTCAATGCCAAAACAGACATACGAGACAAAGACCCGCCAGAGAACATATCAAACATTCCCAGCATTCCACCTTCGCCTTGGAACAAATGCAAAACTGCCGAAGCGTTAACACCTGGTAATGGGATAAACGAACCAACGCGATAAATAATCAGCGCACCCAAAGTAAAAAGTATCCGCTTTTGCAGATCTGACAAATTCGTAAAGAAGTTTTTTATTGCTTTCATTTTTATTTGATTGGTCGCCAGTATTAAATTTACCAACGACCAATTTTTATTTATTTTTTCTTACTAATTTTCTTAGCCGCTTTTTTACCGGTATATCCAGGTAAACCAATTTTATCACCTATACTCAACATAGCCCAAGTGATAATTGCTGCCAGCGTTATTTGAATCCAAAAATCTGACAAGAATTCACCCAAAATATGTATTATCAACCAAGAGATAAATAATACTATTAATCCAACTATACCTTTTAAAATAAATGTTTTACTTTTTTCGCTCATATTTCTCCCTTTTTTTATGTTTATGCGTTTTTATAACGCATTCTCTCAGATTAAATTAAGCTTTTATGCTTCCACCAGCTTTTGTAATTGCGGCTTCGGCAGTTTTGGACCATTTAACTGCTTTGATATTAACAGCTGTTTTTATTTCGCCCTTGGCCAAAACTTTCAAACCATCATATTTACGATTTAAAATTTTTGCAGCCAACAAAGAATCCATATTGATTTCTTTTTTAGCATCTATTTTTCCAGCTTTAATAAATTTTTCAATATCGCCCAAATTTATAGTCACATATTTTTTTGCGAAAATATTATTAAATCCGAATTTTGGAAAGCGACGTAAAATTGGCATCTGTCCACCCTGAAAGGTTGCCTGCTTGCGTGATCCAGCACGAGCCTTTTGACCCTTGTGTCCGCGACCCGCAGTTTTACCTTTGCCCGAACCCATACCACGACCAACCCGCTTTACGCTGTGTGTTGCGCCTTTATTATCCATCAGTGCATTTAATTTCATATCTATTGCCTCTTTAATTATTCTACAACGACAAGGTGTTTTACTTTTGCTACCATTCCACGAACAGAGTCTACATCTGGTAATTCTGAAGTTTTACCAATACGTCCTAATTTCAAAGCTTTCAAAACTTTTACTTGGGATTCTGGACGACCGCATGTGCTTTTAACTTGTTTAATTTTTATTGTTGCCATTTTTTACTCCGCTGATTCTTCTATCTTTTTCCCATCACGACCAGCTATGATTTCTGAAACAGATTTACCACGACGTGCCGCAACTGTTTTTGGAGAATTCATTCTGGCAAAAGCATTAAAAGCTGCACGAATCATATTATTTGGATTGTTGCTACCCTGAGATTTAACAACAACATCTTGAACGCCCAAGCATTCAAAAACTGCACGCAAAGCACCACCAGCAATAATTCCAGTTCCAGGAACTGCGCTGCGAATAACTAATTTGCTGGCACCGAATTTAGACGCAATATCATGGTGCAAAGTGCGACTTTCTTTTAATGGTACACGTATCATTTTTGCTTTGGCTGCTTTGGTTGCTTTTTGCACAGCTGATTGAACTTCCAAAGCTTTACCTTTGCCAAATCCAATTTTTCCAGCTTTATCACCAACAACGACCAAGGCGCTGAACGACATATTACGTCCACCTTTAACGGTCTTGGATACGCGATTGATAGATACCAGTTTATCAACCAATCCCATATCTTTATCTTGTAAATTTTTCTTGTCCTCGAAACGAGCCATCATGTACTCCTAAAATTAAATCTTTATTCCGCCCTTGCGAATTGCTTCGCACAAAGCTTTTACACGTCCGTGATAGCGATAACCACCACGATCAAAATAACAATTATCGGTTAATTTTGCTTTTTTTGCACGTTCCGCAAAAGCAGTACCAACCATTTCTGCACCTTTAACATTCCAACCCTGACCCTTAAAGTCTTTTTCTTTGCTGGTTGCAGCACAAACTGTGTGTCCTTTGACATCATCAATTGCTTGGATTTCAATATGGCGACCAGAACGGAAAACAGATAAACGAATCTTTTCCAAATTCTTACGCTTTGCTGCGCTGCGGTTTGATAAAACTCTGCGCTCTTCTGTGGTCAAATGCTTTAACATTTTTTTTCCCTTATTTAGTATCCCCGTAACAGCGGAGATTATTTTTGATTTTGCTTTTCTCTATAAACAGCAGCAAGATAAATTTTTCCCATAACTTCAGCTATTAATTCGCCTTTCATATTTACACCTTTGGATTAATTATTTCTTTTTGCCTTCTTTGCGGATAATCTTTTGACCCTTGTAATAAATACCTTTGGCTTTATATGGTTCAACTTTGCGAACTTTACAAATTTTATCTGCAAATTGTCCAACCAAATTTTTATCTATTCCTTTGACTGCAAAATTTACAATTCCATTTTCAACTGCACCTATTTCGACAGACACAGCGGCTGGAATTGGCAAAACTACATCGTGTGAATATCCTGCAATTAAAACCAAATTATTACCACTTACAGATGCTTTGAATCCGACGCCTTTCATGCAGATGTCTTTATGAAACCCTTCGGATACACCAATAACAGCATTTTTTATATTTCTGGTCATTGTTCCCCACATAATTCTGGATTCTTTATCAGCAGAATTTTTAGGAGTAACTATAACCTGTGCGCCATCTACTTTTATATCAACCAAGCCCGCGTTTTTTGTTAACAACGAGACTTCTAATTGACCCTTGGGGCCTTTAACAACAACAGCGGCATCAGTAATAGTGACGGTAACGCCATTTACTATTTCAACTGGATATTTTCCTGCACGAGACATTTTAACAACCTTTTATTATTTATACCACGCGACATAAAACTTCACCGCCGACATTCATCAAACGAGCTTTATGGTCTGTCATTACACCTTGTGGGGTGCTGACGATTGAAATTCCAAGGCCATTCATAACTTTCGGCATTTTAACACTGCCGGAATATACACGACGACCTGGTTTTGAAATTACAGATATTTCTTGGATGGCACCATTACCGCCAACATATTTCAATTCTATTAAAATATTTTTACGATGTGCATCAATTTTTTCTTCGCTGAAATTTGTAATATAGCCCTCGTCTTTCAGTACAGACAAGACCGCTTCGCGCAATTTAGATGCGGGAACACGTACTATTTCTTTACCAGCGTTCTGCCCGTTACGAATGCGGGTCAGCAAATCTCCTATCGGATGGGTCAATGACATTTTATTCTCCGTATATTTTTTTTACCAGCTTGATTTTCTTACACCTGGCAATTTCCCTTCGGATGCCAAAGTGCGCATTTGTTGACGGCACAATCCAAAATACCCCAAGAATCCACGTGCACGTCCAGTAACCGAGCAACGATTATGCAAACGAGTTTTGTTTGCATTACGTGGTAATTTTGCCATCTTTTTCATGGCTTCCATCCGTTCATCGGGGGTGGAATTTACCGACATCTTTGCTTTTAACGCGTCATGCTTTTTCGCATATTTTGCGACCATTTTTTCGCGTCTTGCCTGTTTGTTAATCAATGCTAATTTCGCCATATTTTTTTCTCTTTTTATTTAAGAACCAGTGGCATTCCCAATTTAATCAACAATGCCCTTGCTTCATCATCAGTTTTCGCAGTCGTTGCAATAACGATGTCCATTCCGATTATGTTTTCAATTTTATCCACAGAAATTTCTGGGAAAATCAAATGTTCTTTGATACCAAATGCATAATTTCCATAACCATCAAATTTGGATTTTGATAAACCCTGAAAGTCTTTGATTCGTGGCAATGCAACTGTAACCAATTTATCCAAGAAATCGTACATACGTTTTCCACGCAGTGTAACTTTGGTTCCAATTGCTTGACCTTCGCGTAGACGATACGTTGCGATTGATTTTTTCGCCTTGGTAACAACTGGTTTCTGTGCCGCAATAGCGGTTAAATCTTCAACTGCTATATCCAATTTCTTTTTATCTTGTGTAGCAGCACCCACACCCATGTTCAAAACAATTTTGCTTAAACAAGGTACAGCAAATTTATTTGCATAACCAAATTCTTTTTCCAACGCTGGAACAATTTCTTTTTCATAAACTTCGCGCAATCTACTTTGCATTTTTCATCCTTTTGGATTTCCGTATCAGCGGAAAATCAGGTTTGTTTTTAGTTCAATTTTTCGCCAGATTTTTTAGCAATACGAACTTTCTTATCGCCTTCTTTTTTATATCCAACCCGTGTTGCTTTCTTTGTTTTTGGATCCAACATTGCAACATTAGAAACATGTATTGGTGCTTCGCGGTCTTCGATATGGCCCGGTTTTTCCTGGGTTGGTTTAATGTGCCATTTGCGACGATTTACACCCGCAACAACAACACGTGATTCAGTCGGACGAGCTTCCAAGACTTTACCTTTGACGCCCTTGTACTTACCCGAAATGACAACCACTTCATCGCCTTTTTTAATTTTCATTTCAACAACCTTTTATTACAGAACTTCTGGTGCCAAAGACACGATTTTCTGAACATCATATTTGCGACGAACTTCGCGCGCAACTGGTCCAAAGATACGTGTTCCAATTGGTTCAAAATTATTCTTGTTTATCAAAACACATGCATTATCGTCAAAGCGAATGATGCTGCCATCTTGACGTTTAACCGGGAATTTAGTGCGTACAATAACTGCACGTTGCACGGTTCCTTTTTGTACTTTACCACGTGGAATTGCATCTTTGATTGCAACGACAATTTTGTCGCCAACCGATGCATAACGACGATGGCTGCCACCCAAAACCTTGATGCACATGGCTTTTTTCGCGCCGGAATTATCCGCAACTGTCATAACTGTTTCGACTTGAATCATGATTTACTCCACAACGTCTGTGTCTTTTGCAATGCCGATACGACCTTTGACCACCCAGGTCTTGGTCTTGGAAATTGGACGATGTTCTTCAATCGCAACAATTTCACCGACTTTGTATTCGTTTTTCTCATCATGCGCTTTGTATTTTTTGTTATTTTTAACAAATTTTCCATACAAAGGATGACGGAATTTGCGTTCTACTTCTACTACGACGGTTTTGTCATTAGCAGCACTTTTAATAGTTCCTTGTAATACGCGTTTTGGCATTTTAATTTCCTTTCTTGTTCAGCTGCGTTTTTACACGTGCTATTTCACGACGATTTTTGCGTATAACATGGGTCTTTTGTAATTGACCCGCTGAAAGTTGAAACCGTTGTTCCATGGCTTCTTTTTTCAAGTCTGTCAATTTGCTTGTCAACGCATCTCTTGTCAAAGCTTCGTCTTTTTTAATAGTTTTAGTCGTTTTGACTTTTTTTTCTGCCATCTTAATTCGCCTTTCTCTCAACAATCTTTGTTTTGACTGGTAATTTCGCAGCCGCCAATGTCAATGCTTGAATTGCAACTTCTGGTTTTACACCATCCATTTCAAACATGATACGACCTGGCTTTACACGGCAAATCCAGTATTCTACACTCCCCTTACCTTTACCCATACGGACTTCCGCTGGTTTTTTAGTAACAGGAACATCTGGAAATACACGAATCCACAATTTACCCAAACGTTTCATATGACGGGTAATTGCACGACGCGCTGCTTCTATTTGACGCGCAGTGATACGTTCTGGGGACATCGCTTTCAATCCGAAAGAACCAAATGCTAAATCACTTCCGCCCTTGGCAATCCCGTGAATGCGGCCTTTGTGTTGTTTTCTAAATTTTGTCTTTTTTGGCATCAACATTTTAATAGACCTTTATTATTTACCCATTTTCTTTTCGCTGGTTCCAGCATATTCTGTTGGGCGAGCGCGTTCATTCGCCAATTTTTCTTTATTTACAACATCACCTGTGTAAATCCAAACTTTTACGCCGATAACACCGTATGTTGTTTTGGCTTGGATAGATGCGTAATCAATATCCGCACGCAAAGTATGTAATGGAATACGACCTTCGCGAATTTGTTCACTACGTGCAATTTCTGCACCGTTCAAACGACCAGACGCCATAACCTTGATTCCAAGTGCGCCAGCTTTCTGTGCATTTTGAATTGCTTTTTTCATTGCACGTTTGAAAGAAACACGACCTTCGATTTGTTGAGCAATGTTTTGTGCAACTAATTGAGCGTTCAAGTCTGGACGACGAACTTCAAATATATTCACAACAACTTGATCATTCTTGGTCAATTTTTTAATTTCATTACGTAATGATTCAATATCTGAACCATTTTTTCCGATAATCATACCTGGACGGCTGGTGTGAATTGTAACAACTACTTTTTTTGCAAAGCGTTCTATAACAACCTTGGCCAGACCTGCTTTTTTGAGCTTCTTCTCAACAAACCGACGAATTTTTAAATCTTCGGTCAACAATCCAGCATAGTCACGTTTACCCGCAATCCAGCGAGAATCAGTAATCTTATTTATAAATTCGCGCAATGAAATTGGCGATACTTTCTGTCCCATAGGTATTTCCTTTTCGGATTATTTCTTTTCTTTCTTTACAGCTTTTGGTTTAGCTGCCGCTTTTTGTGCTGGTGCACCACTTTCCAAAATGATTGTCAAATTGGAAAAAGGTTTCAGTATTGGACGTGCGCTTCCGCGTGGTCCTGGAAAAATACGTTTCATTGTTAACGCTTTCCCACACCAGATTTCTTTTATGTACAAGCTGTCCACTGGTAATTTTTGATTGTGTTCAGCATTTGCAACTGCAGACATCAAAGTTTTTAAAACTTCACCAGCAACGCGTTTTTTTGAAAATCTTAAAACGTCAATTGCGCGTGCAACCGGAAGGCCACGAACCAAGTCTGTAACCAAACCTAATTTTTGATGGCTTATGCGAATCATTTTATTGAACGCACGAACCTGATTATCTTTTATATTATATCTTCTTTCGGTCATGATAATACCTTATTTCTTAGCGCCTTTCGCGGCAGCAGCTTTTTTATTTGCTGCATGTCCTTTGAATGTGCGAGTTGGTGCAAATTCGCCCAATTTATGTCCAATCATATCTTCTACAACTGAAACTGGAATGAATTTATGTCCATTATAAACATCAAATGTCAATCCAACCATCGGTGGAACAATTGTACTGCCCCGTGCCCAAGTTTTAATAGGCTTACGATCGTTTGTTTCATTTGCCTTGGCTGCCTTTTTCAAGACGCTTGGATGAACAAAAGGACCTTTCCATACGCTACGTGCCATAACTTATTCCTTATATTATTTCTTCTTATTCAAATGCCGCGAACGAATAATCATTCGAGTAGTGCGTTTGTTGCTGCGAGTACGATAACCCTTGGCTGGAACACCAGTTCTAGACACAGGTTCGTGACCCTTTGATTTACCATTACCACCACCCATTGGATGATCACATGGATTCTGCGCCACACCACGTGTACTTGGGCGAACACCCAACCAACGTTTGCGACCCGCTTTACCCAGATTTACATTACGTTGATCTGGATTAGATACACTGCCAACTGTTGCCATGCAATCAGAATGAACTTTGCGCAATTCACCACTGTTCATTTTAATCTGAGCATAAACACCATCTTTTCCCATCAATTGAGCATAACATCCGGCTGATCTGGCCAATTGTCCACCAGCGCCTGGTTTTAATTCTATATTATGCAGAATTGTTCCAATCGGCATATTTTTCAATGGCATCGCATTTCCTGGTTTAATATCTTGACGTTCACCAGAAATAACCGTATCACCAACTGCCAAATTACGTGGTGCCAATATATACGCTTTTTCGCCATCTTTATATTCAATCAATGCAATAAACCCTGTACGATTTGGATCATATTCCAAACGCAAAACTGTCCCCGGCATATCAAACTTTTTACGTTTAAAGTCAATCAAACGATATTTTTGTTTATGACCGCCACCCTGATGAGGAACAACAACATGTCCAAAGTTATTACGTCCTCCCTTGGATGATTTACCACGAGTCAAAGATTTTTCTGGTTTACCACGATGTAATTCAGATTTATCAACCAGTACCAGACCGCGTGTTCCAGGTGTATTAGGTTTATATTGTTTCAGTGCCATTTCTTCTTACCTTTACTGAACTTTGACAATAGCATCTCGTTTTCGGATTATCTGCCAAAGCTGATTTTTATTATGCTTTTACGATTTCTATTTTATCGCCTTGTTTCAAAGTGATATACGCTTTTTTAATTGTTTTTTGCGTACCCTTTGTTCTGCCACGGAAAGTTTTCACTTTGCCTTTTTGGTTAATTATATTAATTTTTTCAGGCGTGACATTATAAATTGCTTTAACTGCGTTTGCAACTTCTTTCTTGCCAACACGTGGGTCAATTTCAAATGCCATTGCTCCAGTTTCTGCCAGTTTCGCAGATTTTTCGGAAATAATTGGACGACGTAAAACATCGTACATTCCAGCTGTCGCAACTATTTTCTTTTCAACTTTTGCTTTTTTTTCTGCCATTTTACGCCAACCTTTTTTCCACTGCCTTGACTGCATCTGCTGTCAAAACTAAATTTTTATGCTTTAAAATATCCAAAACATTCAAACCCATTGTTGGTAAAGCATCAATGTTTATAATGTTTGCTACAGATTTTTTAAAGTTTGAATCCAAAGAATTTGCGCCAACAAACAAAGCTGAATCTAATTTCATTTTCTTTAATGTTTTTGACATAGTCGCTGTTTTAACCGCAGACATTTTTTCACTGTCAATTACAATCAAAGTCCCTTCTTTTACTTTGCTTGAAAGTGCCATTTTCAAACCCAAGCTGCGGATTTTCTTCGGCAAATCAATATTATGATCACGCAAAACTGGACCATGAACAACACCACCGCCACGCATATGAACATTATATTTTTCACCCTGACGTGCATTTCCAGTTTTCTTTTGTTTGAACGCTTTGCGACCACTGCCCGCAACATCGGAAACTGTTTTTACAAGATGGGTTCCAGCACGTGCATTTGCACGTTGCCAAACAACTACACGATGCAAAATGTCTGCGCGTGGTTCCAACCCGAAGATGGCGTCATTTAAATCGGCAGTTCCGGTTTTTTTACCATCAAAATTTATAATATCTATTTGCATTTCTTATTCCCCTTGCGCTTCTTCTTTTACTTCTTCCGCAACAGGCTCTGCCGTTTCTTCAACCGGCTGTGCGTTATCTTCTGTTGGTGCTGCAGATTCTGGTTGCATAGTTGGAAATGGCAAATCTTTATGTTCTTTTTTTACCGAATCGGTAACAAAAACAAAAGTTCCATTTGCACCTGGTACTGCACCTTCTACAAAAATCAGATTTTCTTCTAAATCAACACTAAAAACTTTCAGGTTCTGAACTGATACAATTTCATTACCCATTTGACCGGCCATTTTTCTGCCCTTGAATACACGACCTGGCCATTCACGATTTCCGATTGACCCCAAAGATCTGTGTGCTTTTAACACACCGTGAGATGCTTCTTTACCGCCAAAGTTATGACGCTTCATTCCACCTTGGAAACCTTTTCCTTTGCTAACTCCTTGAACATCAACAAATTGACCCTCTATAAAGTGTCCTGCTGATAAATTTGTGCCGACTGGGATAATGCAATCTTCAGAAACACGAAATTCAACTATTTTACGAAATGGTTTTACACCCGATTTCTGTGCTGCTACCAATTGAGGTTTTGCAACATGTTTTTCTTTAGCTTCGCGCATTCCCAAAACATTGGCAACATAACCATTTTTATCCATAGTACGATTACCAATAACACTGCAATCGCCGACAGACAAAACAGTTACTGCATGAGAAACCCCCGCGTCATCATATAAACGCGTCATTCCTATTTTAGTTGTAATAAGTCCCGAACGTTTCATTTTTATGCCTTTTACAATTTAATCTTCACATCAACACCGGACGCCAAATCCAACTTCATCAGGGCATCAACTGTCTGAGGGGTTGGGTCAACAATATCCACCACAGCTTTGTGGTTGCGGATTTCGAATTGCTCGCGAGATTTTTTATCAACGTGAGGCGAACGATTGACTGTAAATTTCTTTATCAGTGTCGGCAAACGAACCGGTCCGACAACAGACGCACCTGTGCGCTTTGCTGTTTTCACGATTTCATCAACAGATTCCACCAAAATGCGGTGGTCAAACGCTGTTAATTTAATACGAATTTTGGATGCTGGTACCATTTGCTTTTTCCTGTTTTACAAGTTTATTTATTAAGTTTGAAGTTCGAGATTCAAAGAAGATTCTTTAAACCCCAAACTTCATTCTTGACCTTATTTTACAATTTTCGATACAACTCCGGCACCGACTGTGCGTCCGCCTTCACGGATAGCAAAGCGACGACCTTCGTCCATAGCAATTGGTGCAATCAAAGACACCGTTATGCGGACGTTGTCACCCGGCAGAACCATTTCTTTGTCTTTTGGCAAAGCAATTGTTCCGGTAACATCGGTTGTGCTGAAGTAGAATTGTGGACGATAGTTGCTGAAGAAAGCTGTATGACGGCCACCTTCGTCTTTCGTCAAAATATAAACTTCGGCTTCAAAGTCTGTGTGTGGAGTGATAGAACCTGGTTTGCAGATAATTTGTCCACGTTCCACGTCTTCTTTCTTTGTTCCACGCAACAACAGACCAACGTTATCACCAGCTTCACCTTGATCCAACAATTTGCGGAACATTTCTACACCAGTAATAGTTGTTTTTGTTGTTGGACGTAAACCAATGATTTCAACTTCTTCACCAACTTTGATAATTCCAGATTCAATACGACCGGTAACAACGGTTCCACGGCCTGTGATTGAAAATACGTCTTCAATTGGCATCAAGAAAGGTTTATCAACTGGACGTTCTGGCATTGGGATATATGTATCACATGCGTTCAACAAATTGTCGATAGATTCTTTACCCAATGGACCTGTATCGCCTTCAACTGCTTTAACAGCAGAACCACGAATAATTGGGGTGTTTTCGCCATCAAAATTGTTTGCTGACAACAATTCACGCAATTCCATTTCAACCAATTCCAACAATTCTGGATCTGTTGCCAAATCACATTTGTTCAAATAAACGACAATCTTTGGAATTCCGACCTGACGTGCCAACAAGATGTGTTCGCGTGTCTGAGGCATTGGACCATCAGTTGCTGCACAAACCAAGATTGCTCCGTCCATTTGAGCCGCACCGGTAATCATGTTTTTAACATAGTCGGCGTGCCCTGGGCAGTCAACGTGTGCATAGTGACGTGATTCTGTTTCGTATTCAACGTGAGCTGTATTAATTGTTATACCGCGCGTTTTTTCTTCTGGTGCATTGTCAATTTCGCTAACGCCTTTCTTTTGGTCGGTGCCAATACCATAATAATGCACAATAGCTGCAGTTAATGTGGTTTTACCATGATCAACGTGGCCAATGGTACCAATATTGACGTGCGGCTTGCTTCTTATATATTTTTCTTTTGCCATTGTGTTTTCTCCTTTGGAGGTTAGTTGTTAAATTTTATTTCATCATTTTCTTGATGACATCGTCTGCAACAGACTGCGGGACGTCGTCATAGTGAGACAGTTCCATATAAGGATTTGCACGACCTTGCGACAAAGAGCGCAAAGTTTTAACATATCCAAATAAGTTTGCTAACGGCACAAACGCGGATACTACCTGATTCCCAAACTGAGTATCAATGCCGTTTATTTGGCCGCGGCGGCTGTTCAAATCGCCGATGATATCACCGACATATTCTTCCGGTGTGTTTATCGAAAGCTTCATTATCGGTTCCAACAATTTTGGCGACGCTTTTTTCATTGCTTCGCGGAAGCAAGAGCGTGCCGCTATTTCAAAGCACAGAACATTAGAATCAACTTCGTGATATTTTCCATCAACTAATGTTGCCTTGAAATCTACGGTTGGATAGCCAATCAAAACACCTGTTTGTTGTGCTATCTTTAATCCTTTTTCGACACCAGGGATATATTCTTTTGGAATAGCCCCACCGACAATTTTATTTTCAAACTCGTAACCCTGTCCTGGTTCACGTGGTTCAAATTCTATTTTAACCTGGGCATATTGACCCGAACCACCGGACTGTTTCTTGTGTGTATAATCTTCGGAAATTGCGCGACGGAATGTTTCACGATATGCAATACGTGGTTCACCAACATTAACATCTACCTTGAATTCACGCAACAATCTGTCCACTAAAATTTCCAAATGCAATTCACCAACACCGGACAAAATTGTTTGACCAGATTCTTGATCAACAGATACACGGAATGATGGATCTTCTTTTGCCAATGCCTGCAGCCCCAAAGACATTTTTTCAATATCAGCTTTGGTTTTTGGTTCAACAGCAATGCTCATCACAGGTTCTGGAACATGGATTGATTCTAATAAAACAGGTTTAGATTCATCACACAAAGTATCGCCGGTTATGGTTTCTTTCATACCAACCAATGTTATAATATCACCAGTTGCGGCTTCTTTGATTTCTTCACGAGCATTTGCATGCATCAATAACATACGACCAACGCGTTCACGTTTATCGCGTGTAGCATTATAAATATAAGAACCAGATGAAAGTTTTCCCGAATAAATACGAATAAACATCAAATTTCCAACGAATGGATCATTTGCAACTTTAAACGCTATTGCACTGAATGGTTCATCATTGCTTGGGTGACGTTCGTCTTCGGTTTTCCCGTTCATTTTTGTTCCCTTGATAGCTGGAACATCCAACGGAGAAGGTAAATAATCAACAATTGCATTCAACAATGGTTGAACACCTTTGTTCTTAAATGCGGTTCCACATAAAATTGGATTAAACGCCTGGGAAATTGTTCCTTTACGAATAAGTTTTTTAATAGTCGCCAAGTCTGGTTTTTTACCTTCCATATAGGCTTCCATAACTTCATCATCAAGCGTTACAATTTCTTCGATTAATTTTTCATGTAATTCTTCGGCTTTTTCTTTTAAATCTTCTGGAATTTCGCCAATGATTGGATTACTGGCCATTTCATCAGCCCATGTAATTCCCTTCATTTCTACAACATCAACAACGCCTGCAAAATCCGCTTCATTTCCGATTGGGAAATTAATAACCAATGGGTTAGAGCCCAATCTTTCGCGTATCATTTCAACACAACGGAAGAAGTTAGCGCCAACACGATCCATTTTATTAATAAAACAAATACGTGGAACATTATATCTATCAGCCTGACGCCATACAGTTTCAGTTTGTGGTTGAACACCAGAAACAGATTCAAATACCGCAACCGCACCGTCCAAAACGCGTAAAGAGCGTTCGACTTCCATTGTAAAGTCAACGTGCCCGGGAGTATCAATCAAATTCAAACGATGTTCGCGCCAAAAAGTTGTTGTCGCGGCAGATGTAATTGTAATTCCGCGTTCTTGTTCTTGAACCATCCAGTCCATAGTGGCTGCACCATCATGAACTTCGCCGATTTTGTAAGACTTTCCTGTATAAAAAAGAATACGTTCAGAAACAGTGGTTTTTCCAGCGTCAATATGGGCCATAATACCAATATTGCGATACATATCCAAAGTTGCCGTTTTTCCTACTGACATAATTTTCTCACTTGTTCTTTTTTATTACCATCTGAAATGTGCAAACGCTTTATTAGCTTCTGCCATTTTATGAGTATCTATCTTTTTCTTAAACGCAGCACCCTGCCCGCTTAACACATCACGCATTTCTGCAAATAAACGATCTTCCATTGAGCGTTCACTGCGTTTACGTGAAAATCCAACCAACCAGCGCAAAGCCAATGTTTGTTGACGATCTTTGCGAACTTCTACTGGAACTTGGTAAGTTGCACCACCAACACGACGACTTTTGACCTCGACCGAAGGTTTCAATGCATCTACTACTTCCAAAAAAGTCGCCAATTCATTTTGATCTTTGGCGATTTTCTTTAATTTTTCCAATGCACCATAAACTGCATTTTCAGCAACTTCTTTTTTACCATCCCACATAACGATATTAATAATCTTGGCCACAACCAAATTATTATATTTGGAATCTGGTAAAATTTCGCGTTTGGTTGCTCTGTTACGTCTTGACATTTATTTTTCCTTTTTCTCTTCACCCCTTTCGGGATTACTCGCACAGCTGTGCTGTGTGTTTTACGCTTTCTTTGTTTTTGCGCCGTATAAAGAACGACTTTGTTT
>Ga0265294_10001823_pt1 | contig 28467 bp, 29 predicted proteins | sample MunlanPumphouse3_FD_192504 | JGI IMG/M metagenome (GOLD analysis project Ga0265294, IMG submission 192504) | Groundwater microbial communities from a municipal landfill in Southern Ontario, Canada - Pumphouse #3 | ecosystem: Environmental > Aquatic > Deep subsurface > Groundwater | place...
CAAGCCCGTAGGCCAAGGACGCCGCGGTCGGCTCGTTGATGATACGATCCACGGTCAGGCCTGCGATACGGCCTGCGTCTTTTGTCGCCTGACGCTGTGAGTCAGAAAAGTAGGCCGGTACTGTGACCACCGCCTGCGTCACGGTTTCACCCAGATAGCTTTCCGCGTCATGCTTTAGTTTTTGCAAGATCATGGCGGAGATCTCAGGCGGCGTAAAGGTTTTACCGTCGATGTTGATTTTATGATCGGTGCCCATCTCACGTTTAATCGACAAGACGGTGCGGTCGGGGTTCTTTTGTGCTTGGTTTTTTGCGATCTGCCCCACAAGGCGTTCGCCTGTGTTGGTGAACGCGACCACCGACGGTGTGGTGCGACTGCCTTCGGCGTTCGGAATGACGACCGGTTCGCCGCCTTCCATCACCGATACGACTGAGTTGGTTGTGCCTAAATCAATACCTATAATTTTTCCCATTTTATGTTTCCTCGTTTCCTAAATATGTAAAGTTTGTCATTACCTAATTCATTTGGGTCGTTAGTTCACGACCTTGACCATACTGTGACGGATCACGCGATCTCCTTTTGTATAGCCTTTTTGAAAGACCTCCGTCACGGTATTGTCCGGGTGGCTGTCATCTTCTTCATGCATCACGGCCTGGTGAAATTGCGGGTCAAAGTGAGCCCCCTCCCCTTCAATCTCACTGACACCGATTCGCTCGAGCGCTTCTTTGATTTGCTCAGCGATCAGATGAACGCCTTTGGCAAATTCTTTCGATTCTTCCGTTTCAAGATCGGACAAAGTCTTCACCGCGCTGTCAACACTCTCGAACACGGGAATCAGCTGGCGGATCGTATCAATGACGCCCTCTTCGTACCCTTGGGCGCGGTCAAGGCGTGAACGTCTTCTGAAATTATCGTAATCCGCACATACCCTAAGGTAGCGGTCGTTCAGATCCCTGAACGCATCGTCGAGGTCCATGTCGAGATTCTCTTCGGTTAAAATGATCTCCTCTTGGGCCTCTTTGTTTTTTTCTGTGTCCTCGCGTTTACTCATCGTGCTCCCTCTGTTTTCTTTTTTCTTCACCGTTTCGGGCATATTGCCGGCCGACGGCCTCGCCTAATGCCTTATTGACGAAACTGATTTGCGAAATAATAGTGCCGTATTGCATTCTCTTCGGACCGATCACGCCGATTTGCCCGCTGATCTTTTTGCCGATACGGTAGGTGGTCGTAATAAAGGACATATCCTCCATCCCTGAAAGCGCAATTTCCTGGCCGATACGCACCATGTACGACGGATGTGTCTCGGGTAAAGAAAGGCCTCTATCGGCTTTTTGCAGTTCCTCGACACAGTCGAGATCAAAGTCGCAATTTTGTGCGATCTCCTCTTCCATCTCTTCTTTCATATCCATCATGTAACCGGCCACCATATGCTCCTCATGGACCGCATTGTAAAAACGGTTCGCGCGTTCCACATCCCGAAACTCAGGATGCTTGAGAAGACGGTGTTTGCCATCCATATAGACTTCAATTTTTTCGGTCTGTTTGATGGCAACATAGGCCTCGAACAACACCTGGTTGACAAGTGCCTCCGGAAGGCCGATTTCATCGGCGACTGACGAGACGGTGACAAGCGTGATATCGTCAAGCTTCTTGCCGACCAAACAGCGTTCCACCGCGCGCGCGATGCCGTCAAGCTGCGCTTCATCGAGCATCGAAGGGATTCGGATCAGTCGGTCATGCACTACGCCGGCGGAAAGCACCAGCACGACAATCGCACGCCCCGGCTCGATCATCATGATCTTGATCTGCTCAAGACTCGAATCCGAATATTTCGGTGACAAGGCCACCGACAGGTAGTCTGTTTTTCCCGCCAAATATTCCGCCGCCCGTTCAATGAGCGCTCTGGCTTCATCGAGGTTATTGGCAAGGTACTGCCGGATGGCAGAAGCATCGTCACTTGAGATCTCAGGCAGGGACATCATATTGTCCACGTAGGCGCGATAGCCTTTATCGGAGGGCATGCGGCCGGCGGAGGTATGCGGTTTTTCTAAGTAACCCATCTCCTCCAACTCTGCCATTTCATGACGGATCGTCGCGGACGAAAACCCGAGCTTATGGCGCGTCACAAGCGACTTCGAACCGACCGGTTCAGCCGTCTCAACGTAATCATCGACGATGGCTTTTAAAATTTGTCGTTTCCGATCGTCCATAAGATCCGTCCCTTTCCAAGAGTTAGCACTCGACCGCTTCGAGTGCTAATAAGACTTTATCACCCTGATAAAGCTCTGTCAATCGATGGAATGTGTCGGGTGTGACAAGCTTGTGAAGTTTATGCGAATAATACGAATAAGGGCAATCAGAGGAACTCTCGGACGACAGCGTCGGCAAAATCAAGGCCCTTTTCGCTCAGGCGAACGCCCCTTTTATCCCTCTTGATCAATCCCTGTTGTTCCAGTTTTTGAAAAATGTCACCGAAGAGCTCATTCATGTGAACCCCGTGGCGCTGATAGAAGTGATCAAAAGAGACACCCTCCATGATGCGGAGGCCTAAGATCATGGTTTCGATTCTTGCGGCCTCTTCATCGATGATCTCTTCGATGGTACGATCTGAATAAGGCCCAAGATCCGGCGTGTCCACCTGTTGGAGCCATTCTGTCACGGAGGGTGGATTTTTACGCCTTGTCCCCGCCATGAAAGAAGCCGCTGAGGGACCTGCGCCAAGATACGATTCGCCCCTCCAATAGCATAGGTTATGGCGCGATTCGGCGCCCGGTTTGGCAAAATTGCTGATCTCATAATGCGAGAATCCCAAATCATTCATCCGGGAGATGACCTGTTGGGTCATCTGTCTTTCTTCTTCGTCCGAGGAGAAACGTTCGGGTTCTTCTTCCCACATGGCGTGAAAAGGCGTACCGGGGACAATGTCAAGGGCGTAGGAAGACAGATGGTCAATGGGAAGCTCGGCGATAAAATCCAAGCTCTCCTTGACGTCTTTTATTGTCTGATCGGGAAGTCCCGTCATGAGGTCGACGGCTATATGGAAAAAGCCGGCGCTTTCGGCCGATAGGATCGCGTGCTGTGCGTCTTTGGCCGTGTGCCTCCTGCCGATGAGTCGAAGTAGCCTATCGGAGGATGACTGCAGGCCAAAACTGATGCGGTTAATCCCGGCTTCACGCCAGCGTAAGAGTGCTTCTTGACGAATTGATTCGGGATTCGCCTCAAGGGTGATGTCACAGTCATCGGCGAATGAAAAAAGAACACGGGCGTGTCCCAGGATGGAAAGAATCATGGAGGGCGGGACAAAGGAAGGCGTCCCGCCGCCCAAATAAATGGTCTGAAGCGGCTTGATGACGACATCGTTTGCGAACGATTCGTCATCAAGCCGCGTCAATTCTTTTAATACGCCTCGATGCCAGCCTCGGATCGTGTCTTCCTTGGGACCGGCGATCGAGTAAAAATCACAGTAAAAACATTTCCCTGAACAAAAAGGAACATGAACGTAAAGCGCCGAAACGGATCTGTTATTCCTTCTCATTCTTTTGTTCAGTGTCAATGTTCGAGTCCGACAGCAGTTCCTTGAAGGACACGGCCAAGCCGGCGAGCGATTGCATATTGGACGGAATGATGATCTTGGTGGCGCGGCCGTCCGCAACGGTTGCCATGGTCTCAAGGCTTCTTAACGCGATCAGGGCCTCATCCGCCTTGACATCCTTGATCATCTGTAACCCGCGTGCGGTGGCTTCCTGGAGCATGAGAATCGCTTCCGATTTACCCTGCGCCTCGCGGATGGCCTGCTCTTTTTTAGCGTCCGCGCGCAGGATCGCCGCTTCTTTTTCACCTTCGGCGACGCGGATCAGCGCTTCTTTTTTACCCTCTGAGATCAGGATATTCTCGCGTTTTTCACGCTCCGCCTTCATCTGGCGTTCCATGGCCGTCTGGATCTCGCGGGGCGGGATAATGTTCTTCAATTCCACGCGGTTAACGCGAATGCCCCAGGGATCCGTCGCCTCGTCGAGGGTCAGGCGCATGCTCGTGTTAATGACGTCTCTTGAGGTTAAGGTTTCGTCGAGTTCAAGGTCGCCGATGAGGTTACGCAAAGTGGTCGCCGACAGATTCTCAATCGCCATGATGGGATTTTCAATGCCGTAGCAGTAAAGCACCGGGTCAACAATCTGGAAAAAGACCACCGTGTCGATTTGCATGGTGACGTTATCGCGTGTGATGACGGCCTGTGGCGGGAAATCGAACACGCGCTCTTTCAACGAAATACGCCTTTCAATGCGGTCGATAAAGGGCATCTTGGCGTGAATACCGGTCTGCCAGGTGACACGGTAAGTGCCTAGGCGCTCGATCACAAAGGCGGTCGCCTGAGGCACGACGCGGATATTGCGTATGAATAAAATCAAGATCAATAGCGCGACTACCCCTAAAAAGATAAAACCAAATGTACCTGCCGGCAGTGCGGCGATTGTTGTGAATAAAAACATCATTTACCTACTTTCTTCGTCGATGGCTTCGACAATTGCTTTCACGCCTCGGATTTCCTTGACGCGAATCGCAGTCCCCTCTTCAAGGCGGCCCTCATCCTCTAATCGAGCGCTCCAGGTTTGTCCGGACACCTTGATGAGACCGCTTCCTGTGGTGGAACAGATCGTGTCGACCACAACGCCTTCTTTTCCGACGATGCGGTCGGCATTGGTCGCGGTGATCGCCCTTTTATCCAGTTTGGGTCGAACGACAAAAACAAACACAAAAAAACCGATCACGGAGAGCAGTATGAATAATACAAACTGCAGGACAAGGGAGGCGCCCAAGAAAGCCGCGATCATGGCGACGAGCGCGGCGATGGAAAACCACACCGAGACAAGATTTAATGTGGCCAACTCAGCGACGGCCGTCACGATCAGGACAAGTCCCCAGAACAATGCGGCTGACATGCCTAATATATCGGTTGCCAGCATCACAATTTTCATCGATATCCTCTTTTCTATTGAATCACGATTCGGAAAAATCGTAATTGAGCGGTCCTTTGCGGGCCAGTTGAACCAGCACAAAGGCCGTATTGTTGATCCGAAGGGTCAGCCGGGGCACTATTTTTTGTGTTTCTCCCTCATCGCCTTCTTCTGTTTCAAGCGGCTCTTCTTCTCCCCCGTCAATAATCGGAATGGTCTGACGCGCCTGCTGCTCGTCCATCTCGCGGAAGAGATTTTCTAAAAGATCGATCCGATCAAAGCGCGTCTTCGAAATCAAGCCCCCTGTCTCCTGGAAGTAGGGATTTCGGCTTTCAATCATCACCTCGTCCACTGACTTGACACGGTATTCGCCGGATTCAAAGAACACGATGGGGATACCGGCCCGATCAAAGGGCGTGTGATCGGAAAGCTTCGTGGTCCACTCCCGAAAGACCGCGGTCTCCCCTGTGTCCGTGGGGACGAGGAAAGAGGCCTGATTTGTATAAATCGCATAGCGATTTTTCGTATTCATCTGATTATCAAAAAAGATGTCTGTCACTTGATACAGTTTTCGTCTTTTCTGATAATCCTTGTATTCACCTCCGCGCACTGAATTTTGCCCCGCGTGCGCATACACTTTGTCACCCGCATAGATCGGGCCGATGTTGACCATGACTTCGACTTGCTTTCGTTCCTCAGAAGAAAGCGAAGCCATATAGTGTCGCGCGCCTTGGTATTCATCCGTTCCGGCGCCAAAGAACACAAAGATGACGTCGTAGCCCGGCGCTTCTAGGCGCATCACGCGCGCGGCCGTGAGTACGGCTGCGACCCCTGAAGCGTTGTTGTGAATGCCCTCGGGCCATTTGAAGTCGTTTTCCGTTTCTTCGTCTACTTCTTCCGTTTCAGCTAACGCAAATTCCGGCGTATCATAGTGAGCGCCGAGGATCATGATCAAACCCTTTTGGCTTTCAGGCCATTTATCCCGATCTTCGTCTGTGATTTTGTCCGACAGCTGAAAGCCTTTCCCCGAAAGATGGGCGATCACATTCGCGGAATTTCGCCTTACCCCCTCTTCGTCCGTCACAGAAAAGTGTTGGATCTCAGGTTCATAACCATAGCTTCGAAGTTCTTCGGCGATCATTTGTGCCGCACCCGACTCCTCGTCTGAATAGGGGTAGCGCTGGGGGAAGCGTTGTGCGAGCTGGCGCGCAAAAAGGGCGCCTTCATCACCATACTGAGCGATGCCTGTCACCTCTTCTTTTTTTCCAAAAGACGAGCAGGCTGTAAGCGACGACAGTAAAAACAAAGCGGCAACGACGACCCAGATCAGGCGGGGTGCCGCTTTAGTCGAGGGATTGTTACGGTGTTTACACACATGTTTCCGGGTCACTTATCTTCCTCCAAAAGGCGTTTTGTCACGCCCTTTTCCCTCGTGATTATACCACAGGCCCTCTGGCCGGCCGTCGGCTTGAGCCATCCTTTATGTTATGATTCACCCATGAAGCAGGATCGAAAAATGAGGTTTTCTAACATCACAGCGATCGTCATTACCGCGCTTTTATTCATGGCGTTCTGCTTTATTCCTGCTGACGTTTCGGCCCTTTCCATGAGTGAGGGTTTTGATCCTCAGACGCGCCTGCCGGCGGTCTTATCCACAGACACCCTTCACCAGTCGGAGCTGTATTCAAAAAATAGTGACGTTGTTTTGGAAATCCCTGGGGTCGCCCGGCTCATGACCCTTTACCTTGCGACCGAACGCATCCCCCAGGACGAACTCATTGTGATCTCACAGACGGTCGAGTGGATTGACGCCCGCGAGGGCGCTGAAGATCGTGTACCTCTACTTGCCGGCGACAAACTGCCGCTTCGCTTTTTGCTTTTGAAAATGCTTTTTGACAACTCGGATGCCGCCGCGATCGCGATTGCGGAACGCGTGTCAGGTACCTCTGATCACTTCCTTTTGGAGATGCAAAGCGCGGCCCAAGTCTTAGGGATGACCCAGACGGAATTTTTTCAAGTCGACATCGCGCGGGCTGAGCGCGAATCGGAAGTACCGGAGGCGATTCTTCTGGCGATTGAGCGCTACGATGAATACAGCAAAGAGGAAGATCCCGAGCCTTTGGTGCTGCCGGAAGCCGAAGCGCTTACCCAAACAGCCCGCACGACACTTCGTGATCTCCAGCGCCTCTTGACCGCGCTTCACAGCAATGTGCGCTCGAAGGCGCTTTTGTCTGTATCGGAGGAATTGATTCAGATCACAAGCAAAAACACTCAGCAGATTGTCGCCATGCGGTCACCGGCCGCGCACTTTATGACATTATCTGAGAATCGGATGAACTATGTGTTCTTGCACCTGTCCGATCGCTATTCGCTCCTGTGCTGTGTGGGGACTTCACCCGGCGGGCTCCCCGTCATGACGGTTGCCGTTAACCTCCGGCAGGCCGGCATTACCACTCCTACTTTACAGCTCTACAGCGACCTGGATGATTTTTACACTAAGTCACCTTTGACGCGCGCGGGTGAGAAATACCCGGGGGCCCCGGAGAAGGCCGAAAACGGCGAATTATTTGACCTTATTTACCTTGACTCCGTCGATTACATCCACCCTCAAAGTGACCATTTCTTAGAACAGACATTGGACTATTTAGGAAACGCGCCCTACCCTATTCCGTTACAAAAAAACACCATGACAGGGCAGGTGGTCTTCACCTTGAAAAATGATATCCGCATACGCGTGCGCGTTGGCTCAGACCGCGATATTTTGGCGGACAACGGCCTGATTAGCCGCGGACTCATCCTGATGACAAGAAACCCCAACCTTGCCTACACGATCGCGGGGCTGTCGCTTATTTTAATCATGGCGCTCCTTGTGATGGTCAGCCGTGAAATGATCAGTCTTCGCTACTGGATAAGGCTGCAACGCATTGAACTCAACGCGCAGGCGGCGCACGCGATTTTGTTCGGAGACAAAAACTTCAAAAGAAACAGAAAGTAGAATCAAGGCCTCCTGTGCAACCAGGGCGCCATGCGCTCAAAATAGAGCCGTTCGAGCATTTGGAGCGCGTACATATAAATCACAAGAAAAATTTGCAATAAAAAAAATAGAATTCCGATCAAGATCGTTCCCGAAATTTCCCATTTTATGCGCAATAAGACCCCCACACCCACTCCCCATAAGAGCGATAGCATCAAAATGGACATGAGGGCGTGCACGATGAGCCTTGCGGTCCAAGGTTTCATTTTTCCTCGGAGCCATACGATCAAAAGGGGCAGTGCGCCAAAACTTGAGGCAAAAATAACCGCGATGAGTAGGCCGGGCCAAAGAAAGCTCAAAACAGAAGAAACCAAGTACACCAACAACGCACCCCCAAGGCCCAACTCATGGCAGGCGATTAAGATGACAAAGGACGCGAGCGTCAACACAAAAAACCGGCCTGTCGGGAGGACTCCCGAGGCCGCAATTAACAGCCAGCAAAGTGCGCTCATAAGCGCGCCCGTAGCGACTCTAGCGGAAGGGGATCGCGGTGTCAGCAACACACGCAGAGATCTCCGCCCATGCATTCACAGCATGAGTCGGCACAGCACAGGCAGGTCAAAGTTTCACAACAGGATGAGCCGCCCCGAGAAGAGCGGTAATAAGGCGATTGGTTCTGGGTCCCGAAAGGTGCGCCGTAGGGCGGTCTTTGCTCGGCTGACTGCTGTTGATTACCTAAGGTAATCGCGTCGTAGGCCGCGTTAATTTCGCGAATTTTGGCCTCGGCCATTTCTTTCGCGCCGGGATCTTCATACTGATCGGGATGGTATCTTCGTACGAGTTCAAGATAGGCCTCGCGGACCACCTCAGGCGATGCGCCGTAAGGAACACCGAGCACTTCGTATGGGTTACCATTCATTGTCTTAAAGCCTTCCTTCTTGTGACCGCCTAGAGTGCGGGGAGTTTTTCCCCCAAGAGAATACGCTCTCGGGTGGCGGGCAGACCTATCGTCACAATATTATACACGATCGCGCCGAAGCGTTCGTAGTCAATCAGGCTAAGATGCCGGTCGATTGTTTCTTCCCGTTCGATGAGCAATGTTCTGGCAAGGGTCATGGCCTCATCTTGTTCCATCCGAAGGAAGGGATTGTGATTCTTTTTCCTTTTATCTTCTTCAAGGTCGTCCACAGCATCTAACAAATACACCCATTGACCAAGCGCGTTGGCAGCCGTCTCAAGCAAATCTGCGTACACAAAAAATGGTTCATCGTGTCGATTGAGCAGCTCAATCCCTTGTCGCATTAGTGCTTCCAAGATTAATCCAAAAGTGGCGGCAAGCCTTTCGTGGCTTTCATAAGGCTCCATCGCATTCAATCTTGTAAGTTCATCGGCAATCGTTTTTGAAAGCTCCGGGTAGAGGCGCCGGGCACGTCGGGCGGATCGGGAGAAAAGCGCCGCCATTGCGCGCCCTTTAATGGGCCTGTCATCCTGGGCGTCATCTTTGGCCGAATAGTAGGCAAGAAGAGAAGACATATCCGCGGTGTAGTCAAGGATCGGATGCGATTTTATGACAGGTTTCTTTTTAAAAGGATTCAAAATGCAGGATTCATGGTCGAGCCACGGATCTTCGACAGATAGCGCCATCAATAAGAGGGTAAGAAAGGTCATGTCATAAGTCACCGCCCCGCGCGGGATCTGTCCCGCGCGCCGGCCGATGGCCTTACACAGACCACAGTAAACGGACTTATAGATGGTAAAGTCCCGAATCAGCAAATCCGGCTTTTCAATTCTGACATACCCAAACATTGATAGTGATTTAACCTCATTTTGTATAGGATCATTGCGCTTCTATGATATCATCAGGATTGCTGTTCAAGAATATTTTATCCAGGGATATGATCGATGACCAATAATCTTGTAAAAACACGTTTTGCGCCCAGCCCGACGGGCATCATGCATATCGGCAACCTTCGTTCGGCACTGTACGAATACCTGATCGCCAAAGCGAAGGGCGGCGCCTTTATTCTTCGTATTGAAGACACGGATCGCGAGCGCTATGTCGAGGGCGCGGTGGAGGTGATTTACCGCACATTGAAACGCTGCGGATTGAATCACGATGAAGGGCCGGATATCGGGGGGCCGCACGGGCCCTATACCCAAAGCGAACGGCTTCCTATTTACCGGCAGCACGCCGAAGAACTCGTTCACAAGGGACACGCTTATCCCTGTTTTTGCCCTTCCACAAAGGAGGAAAGTTCCGTGGACGATGAGGGGCCGATCGCGTTTGGCTACGATCGGCGCTGCCGAAACATCGATCCTGAACAAGCCAGGGCCCGCATCGATGGCGGAGAGTCTTATGTCATCCGGCAAAAAATGCCGATGACAGGCGAAACTTCTTTTAGCGACGATGTCTACGGGACCATCACCGTTCAAAACAAAGAGCTGGAAGACCAGATTCTTTTAAAGTCGGATGGCTATCCGACCTATAATTTTGCCAACGTGGTCGACGATCACCTGATGGAGATCACCCATATCGTGAGAGGCTCTGAATACCTCTCCTCCACTCCTAAATACTGTCTTTTATATGAGGCTTTCGGCTGGCCGATCCCTCATTTTGTACACTTGCCGCTCATTATTGGCGAGGACGGGAAGAAACTTTCCAAGCGCCACGGCTCGACAAGCTTTGACGATCTTGTGGCGGACGGCTACCTCGCGGAGGCCATTGTCAACATGATCGCCTTTTTGGGCTGGGCACCGGGGGATGAGACGCGCGAGATCTTCTCTTTAAAAGAGCTCGAGGAACTTTTTCATGTCGAGGGCATCAACAAGGCACCGGCGGTTTTCTCCTACGATAAATTGAATTGGATGAATGAGCAGTATATCCGGGCCATGCCTTTTCATGAATGGCGCGACAAAATCAAAGCCATCACGGACAAGGCTTTCGGGGATCAGGCTTACGACCTCGATATGCTGGCGCATGTCCTACAGCCTCGCGTGACGAAACTCTCCGATATCGAAGCGATGATCTCGTTTTTGACCCAGCGCCTGCCCTTGTCTCGCGAACTATTTTTCAATAAACGCGCAAAACTCGACGCCGAAAAGGCCGAAGGAATTTTAACCGCGCTTATCCCATTTCTTTCGAAGGTGGAGGGCTGGACCGATACGGTCCTCTTGCAAACGTTGGAAGAAGCAGGAGAACAATTGGGGTTGAAAAAAGGGCTTGTCATGGGTGCTTTGCGAGCGGGACTTGCCGCCCAACAGGTAACCCCCGGAGGCGCCGTCGAAACAGCGGTCATACTGGGTCAAGCGGAATCATTGTCACGCCTGGATCGAGCCATTCAATATTTAAGAGAGGCTTAATGCATGAATCACGATAGAGAAGACAAAAACACGCGCATACCCGGTGTGGTATACGGTGTCACCCCTGAAGAAGAGGTCACCACCGATAACGAAATCAACCATTTCATACGCGACATGATCGAGGAGGACATGGGTCCCGGTGGCCGTTACGATGGACTGTCTGTCCACACACGCTTTCCACCCGAACCCAACGGCTTTCTTCACATCGGTCACGCAAAAGCCATTGTCATTGACTTTGGCATGGCCAAGATCTTCAACGGGCTGTGCAATCTCCGCATGGACGATACGAATCCCGTCAAAGAAGATGAGGCCTTTGTACGCGCCATCAAGGACGATATTCACTGGCTCGGTTATGACTGGGAGGAGCGTTTTTTCCACGCCTCCGATTTTTTCGAAGAGATCTATGAGGGCGCGGAGGAATTGATTGAAAAGGGCTTTGCCTTTGTCTGCGAACAGACCGCGGAGGAAGTAAGAGAATACCGCGGTACTTTGACAACGCCGGGCAAAAACAGCCCCTGGCGAGATCGGCCGAAAGAAGAAAGTCTCGACCTTTTCCGCCGTATGCGCCAAGGCGAGTTCCCGGAAGGTCGCTATACGCTCCGGGCAAAGATTGACATGGAATCGGGCAATATGAATCTGCGCGACCCTGTCATCTACCGCATCCAGTTTTCGCACCATCACAGAACGGGAGACGACTGGTGCATCTACCCGATGTACGATTTTGCCCATCCGATTAATGACGCGTTAGAAGGCATCACGCATTCATTATGCTCACTAGAATTTGAAGATCATCGCCCGCTTTATGACTGGGTGGTGAGCCATGTGACGCTCCCCGCGAAACCTCGTCAGATTGAGTTTGCGCGCCTTGACATCAGTTACACCGTCATGAGTAAAAGAAAGCTTCGAAGCTTGGTCGAAGAGGGCCTTGTCGATGGATGGGACGACCCCCGACTCCCGACGCTTTGCGGGCTTAGGCGAAGAGGCTATACGCCCCGTGCTATCCGTGACTTCACCGAAAGGAACGGCGTCTCAAAAGTTCCGAGCATGGTCGATATCCGCTTCCTTGAACACTGCTTAAGGGAAGATCTGAACGAGCGCGCGCCGCGTGCGATGGCGGTGCTTGATCCTGTGAAACTCACGATTACCAACTATCCGGAGGGCCAAGAGGAGCGCTTTACCGTCGCGAATCTCCCCGGCCAGGAGGATGCCGGTACGCATGACATTACATTCTCACGTCATCTCTTGATTGAACGTGAGGATTTTGAGGAAGATCCCCCGAAAAAATACCATAGGCTCTATCCCGGAAACCACGTGCGTCTGCGCGGTGCCTACATTGTCCACTGCACCGGCTGTAAGAAGGATGAAGCGGGCAATGTCATTGAGGTATTGGCAGAGTACGATCCTGAAACCAAGGGCGGTACGGCGCGCGAGGGCCAAAAAGTACGCGGGACGATTCACTGGCTTGATGAAGAAACAGCGATCCCCGCTGAAGTCCGCCTGTATGATCACCTGTTTACCGTGGAAGCGCCTGATGAAGACGAGGGCGATTACCATGAGCTGTTGAACCCTGATTCGCTTCAAGCGATTCAGGCATTTGTTGAGCCTTGGCTTTTGGATGACCGCTCTTTAGTCGGTTACCAGTTCATGCGCCTTGGCTATTTTATCCATGACAGCCAAGATAATCGTGAAGATCACCTTGTGTTCAACCGATCGGTGCCGCTCAAGGATTCCTATAAACCGTAAAAATGAAAACCCTCGCTTTCAAATGAGCGGGGGTTTTTCACTTCTTCATGGTTCAAATTCAGATCAGTGGCGAATAATCTTTTTCGCGGTGGTTTTCGGAAATTCCGTGTCACGCAGAGAAATGGTGCGTACTGTTTTGTAGTGGACTAGGCCCTGATTAACTTCCTTCACCACAGCGTTCACTTTTTCTTTGACGCGCGCGTCCGTGAGCGGCAGTCCCTTCAATTCGGGATCTTCATCAACCGTATCACGGTCAGGATAAATTTCCGCGTGGATCAGGGTGTCCCCGTCTTTTCTTGCCTGCCCCGACACAACGGCTTCCGCGATCAGGGGGTGCTGAGTCAGGAGAAATTCAATTTCTTCTGGGAAGACGTTCTTGCCGTTCTTGGTAACGATTATGTTGGCCTTGCGCCCCGTGATGATGACGAATTGGTCCTTATCCAAGTAGCCGTAGTCACCGGTGTGGAAGAAGCCGTCTTCGTCAATGACGTCTTTTGTGGCCTTTTCATTTTTGTAGTAACCGAGCATGACATTGTCGCCGCGTCCCGCAATTTCACCGATGCCGTTTTCGTCGGGATCCAGGATCTTGATGTCCACGCCCGGAAGCGCCAAACCCGCCGAACGGTTGTTGTAATAGTGGGTGCGGTTTAAGGCCAGGATAGGCGCGCATTCGGTCAGACCGTAGCCTTGCAGGCAGTTGAATCCCAGATCCTGCATGTCTTTTAAAAGTTCAGGTGCAATGGCTGCACCTCCGGCGATGAGCATCCGAAGGTTGCCGCCGAAGTTTTCGTGGACGGAATCAAAGATTTTTCTTCTAAGATCGATGCCCACTTTACGAAGTCCGCGGGTCAGCTTCATGCCGAACATGAATTTCTTTTCGAGTTTCGCGTCGCTTTTGACCTTCTTCATGATCCCGCGATGGAAGGCTTCCATCATGAGGGGGACCACCAAGACCATGGTCGGTTTGGCCTCTTGCATATTGGGCACGATGTAGCGCAGTCCCTCGCAGACCGCCACGGTACAGCCGCGGTACAGTGGGCACAGATATCCGCAGGTACACTCATAGGTGTGGTGCAAGGGCAACACCGACAAGAACACGTCGTCCGGTCCGATGTAGACCATTTGGCACATGCCCATCAGGTTCTTGCAGATGTTCTTGTGACTTAACATGACGGCTTTGGGCGTCGAGGTGGTGCCTGAGGTAAAAAGCAGGATCTGCATGGCTTGGGGGTCGATGGGGAGCGTGTCGTAAGAAAGATCGCCTGCTTCACGCTGCTTTTCTCCTTCTGCCAAAAGATCCCAGAAGTAAACATCGCTCTCGCCTTCTTCCGGGACATCAAAGCCGACATAATGTTGAACGCTCGGGATCTCGCCCCGGATGCTGTCGACCGCCTCTTTTTTACTTTGCGAGAAGAAAAGGACATCGACTTCAGCGCTGTTCACGAGGTTCACAATCTCATTGGGTGGCTGTTCTTTGTCAAGCGGCACCACGACGGCAAGGCCGTTCACCACGGCCATGTAGGTGACATACCATTCATAACGCGTCTCCGCCAAGATGGCGACGCGGCTCTTCTCATTGACGCCCCTGTTTTTCAAGGCAGTTCCCAAAGCTCTGACATCTTGAGCGTACTGTTTGTAGCTCACGGTTTTGTACGGTCTTTTGTGATCGATTTTCAGGTTCAGAGCTTCCTCGGATCGAGGCGCGATCTGCCTTGCGGCAATCGGGTCCTTGATCATGTAGGCCGCTTTGTCGCCGTACAATTTTTCACTTTGTTCGAGCATATCGCGAAGATCTCGGATCTCGCGCACCTCATCGAGAGGGTATTTGTAAATATTCTGACTCATCGAGCCGACCTCCTACACATCTATTTCTTGCTATTCGGATATATTACAGGTCCTCACGTGACGGGGTCAACAAACAAACTGTGAACAATCGCCCACGGCGTTCATCGTCTATTGATATAGCGCTCCACCGAATCGATGAAGCGATCGAGGAAAGCGCTTTCACCGAAGGTGTTAATTTTGAATAACACCGCCTGACTTCCGCCCGCCGTTATGGCGGACACCTGGAGGTTCGCACCCTCTCCGACGAGGGTGACGGCCAGGCTGACGCGATTACTTCCAAACCAGCTGTAACGCTCGTAAACGCGAAAGGAAACGCGGACACCCCCTCTGTAAAAATCACTTCCGTCTTCGTAAGACGCGGAGAGGCTCCCCCGCGTGATGCTTTGGTGCAAATGATCTAAAAAATGATTAAAATCGCCCACAAGGGCGCGCTCATACTTTGCCATTAATAATCGTCCTCTTCATTAAACTTAACCTGAAGCAGTCGAAGCAAATCGTTCCAATTCTCAGGATAAGCGCTCACACCTTGGTATTGCGCCCGAAAGCCATCGGAATAGTACACATCAAGTGTCCAGGTTCTGCCGTCTATTGCCCGCCCATTATAATACGGACTCCAATACTCGATGTGGAGCGCTAGGAGATGTTCTTGAAATAACTGCGCTTCTTTAAGACTGTAATGGATCGGTTGACAGTCCGGGTTCTGTTTATCCCCGAAACAATCCTTTTCAAGCGTCATCCCCTGATCTGTGAACCGGAGCTCACGGATATACTCTTGGTCTCCCAGGGCAAGGGTGCTCTTCAGTTTCAAAGATAGGAAGGTTCTGTGATGCGGCTGCCAGTCGAGGTCTTTTAGCCGACGCAGCCATTGCCTTAGCTGTTCGGGAGAATGAGACAGCTCTTCTGTCATATCGCTTAGCATCTGTTCGCGCGCCTTGCCTTCGCAGGAGTCCATTTTCCCTAGGTATTTAGTCAGGACTTGAAAGGCTTCTCCCTTAGGTGGAAATATTTCCTCCCAGGCCTTCACAATGGCTAAAAGGGTTTCATCTAAGTAGCTTAAGGCTTTCTTTCGAATCAAGGGCGGTACACCGTAGTAGGCGCCCGCGATTGCGCCGGCGATCGAGGCCAGGGTGTCACTGTCCCCGCCTAATGACACGGCGTTTCGGATGGCGTCCTCAAAGGAGGTTGATTCAAGAAAACACTGGATCGCCTGAGGGACCGACTCGCTGCTTCTGACACTCAAGGTATAGCCTTCCCGGATGTCGTCGATCTTGAAATCCAAGGGGTGGTACTGGATGACCATCTGTTCTTTGATCTCGCGCCGGGTCGCGCCCCGCAACGCCATGGCAACGGCGACGGTGACAGCGTCCGCGGCCCGGAGGCTCTCTTCGTGGTTGTGGGTGAGTTCCGTGACCGTCTCGGCCATTTGGACGGCTTCCCATTCGTTATAGCCGAGATACGCGATAGGGCTGACGCGCATGGCCCCTCCGTTGCCGTAGCTTTGGTAAGGATAAGGATGATCGCTCATGATCCACCGCCGGAACATTTCGCCGTAGCCGACATCGGGATAGTTACGTCCCAGTTCCTGCATGGATGCTTCGGCAAGATCGGCCAAGGCTTCCTGAAAATCGGCCACATTCAAAATGTCGATTTCGGGAAAATAGGACTTGGCCTCAAGCACAGCCCTGGCAACCGCAAGCGTCATGACACTGTCGTCGGTGAAACGACATTCGTCTGTGAACAGCTCGAAGTCTTTTGATTTATGCGGATTAGATTCAAAACGTGAACCGACAATATCTCCGACAATGGCACCGAGCATGGAACACCTCCTTGATCTACCAGCCTTCTTGATCTATTGTCGCACGAAAGCGCTTTAATTGCGCTTCCCTCACCTGATAGTCAGGCATAACGTCTTTCACAATCGCCCAAAAGCCCTCCTGATGGTTCATTTCTTTTAAGTGTGCCAATTCGTGCACGACGATGTAGTCGATGAGGGCTTCATCGGCTAGGAGCAGCCGCCAGGAAAAGTTCAAATTTCCTAATGAGGAGCAACTTCCCCAGCGTGTTTGGGCGCCTGTTATTTTGACCTGATTGAATTTTACGCCCATTTTAATGGACCAGTCGATGGCTTTTAGAGTCATGCTCACCTGCCCCAGACTGCGTAAGATCTGGATGATGGCTTGCCTGATTTGTTCGCTGTTCAAATCACTGGGGACATAGAACAGATGCAAATCGAGATCCCAGCCGATATACGCGCCAAAACGCGGCTCAATGGTATAGGGCGTCCCCATATAGGAGATCGTGTCGCCGTAGTTGAGTGTATGGGACGCTCGTGTCTGTTGGAGCGCCTTAAAGTTTTCTAAATGTTCTCGGATCCATCCGTCCTTTTCACGAATAAGATCCTCAATAAAAGAGATGGGCACATGGTGAGGCGCTCGCACTTCGAGCTTTCCTTCGACCATTTTCAAGCAAACAGTTTTCCTTTTAGCGCGGATTAGGGTATAGGGAATCACAATTGTTTCTCTCTCTTTTTGTTTTGTACGATGAGTTTTAATCTAGCACAAAAGACACGTTTTTATGGCATTGACAGCGCCTTCAAAAAGGCATATGATCATGTAAGTTAGATGTATCTAACTTTATTAGACTTCCTTAAAGGAGACTGCCCCTTATGCTGAAAAACCTTTTAATGCTAAAACGCGGTGACACCGGTAAAGTCAAGCTCATTGACGCGGGGAAATCGGCCACAAGAAGGCTCTATGAAATGGGGCTTAACACGGGCGCTCCTGTGACCGTCGTGAAAAATGACGCGGGCCCCGTGATCGTCTGCTTGGCCGGCAACAAGGTGGCATTAGGTCGCGGTTTAGCCGGAAAGATCAATCTTGACATCGAGGACAACGGGCATGCGTAAGGGCACGATCGCACTTGTCGGAAACCCCAACAGTGGCAAAACCTCTCTTTTTAATGCGCTCACGGGCGCCAATCACTATGTCGGCAACTGGCCGGGGGTGACGGTGGAAAAAAAGGAGGGTTTTTTTGAATTTGAAGGCGAAGAATACCATGTCGTCGATCTTCCCGGTACTTACAGTTTAGGCGCATTTTCAGAAGATGAGGTCATCGCAAGAAATTTCATTTTGAGTGAGGAAGCAGAAGTCATTATTGACGTGGTGGACGCCAATAATTTTGAGCGCAATCTCTACTTGACCACCCAGTTGCTTGAGATGGGTCAAAAGGTGGTCATTGCGCTCAACATGGTGGATGAGGCTGAAAAAAAAGATATCCTATTTGACATCGAGGCGCTTTCCAAGAAATTGGGCATCTCGGTTGTCCCGACGGTCGCGACCAAGGGGACGGGGCTTGAAGATCTGATCCGTAGGGCCGTCTTTGTCTTAAACGAAGGTGAAGTGGTGAAAAACCCACTTCGCTACGACGAGGCCATTGAACACCATATTGAACATGTTGAAGAATTCTTAAAAGAAGAACAGCTCCCCTTCCCGCTTCGCTGGGTCGCCTTAAAGGTGGTGGAGGGCGACCAGGCATTGATTGAATCACTTCTCGAATCTGATCTAAGTGAACAAGCAAAAACAGAAATTCGAAATTTCACACGCTACCATTCAAGTGACAATTTTGAATTGGAAATTATTGACACGCGCTACCGTCTGACCCATGAGATTGCAAAAGGGACCGTATCCAGGCCGGAAATCCAAAAGATCACCCTGAGCGATACGATTGACAAGTTCGTGACCAATAAATTTTTTGGAATCCCGATTTTCGCCGCCATTATGTTTGTGGTGTTCCAACTGACCTTTGTGATCGGGGAGGACCTTTTGGGCGGGGCGGTCGCCTCCTTAGTGGAGCTGTTTGGGGGATGGCTTGAGCGCTTTTTGACCCTTGTGTCAGCGCCCGCCTGGCTTATTTCTTTTATGGCGGACGGGGTGATCAACGGGGTGGGCGCGGTGGTTGAGTTTGTACCGGTCATCACGGTGCTTTATTTGCTTCTTGGCTTTTTGGAGGACAGCGGATATATGGCGCGCGCCGCCTATATCTGGGATGACCTGATGCGCAAATTCGGTCTTCAGGGGAAGGCCTTTGTCTCCATGATCATCGGCTTTGGCTGCAATGTACCGGGTATCATGTCGGCGAGAACCTTAGATAATAAAAAAGATCGCATGATCACGACCCTGATCAATCCTTTCATGTCCTGCGGGGCTAAACTGCCGATTTACTCTGTTTTTATTGCCGCTTTCTTTCCGGAGCACGGCGGCATTGTTTTATTCTCACTTTATTTTCTCGGCATCTTAATCGCGATGCTGATGGCCAAATTGTTCAGCAAAACCTTGTTCAAGGGGGAGTCGTCCTATTTCATCATGGAGCTTCCTCCCTACCGGACGCCGGGCGCTAAAAATGTTTTGCGCAATATGTGGGATAACGTCTACGGATTTTTGAAGCGTGCGGGAACAACCGTCTTTGCGGTCGTGACGCTCGTTTGGGTACTGGCGGTTCTGCCGGGTTCTGTGGAACCATACAGTCAGCACAGTATCCTGGGACAGATTGGAACCTTCATCGCCCCCATCTTCCGCTATGCCGGCTTTGGCGGTTGGCAGGAGGCAGTGGCGCTCTTTGCGGGCCTCCCCGCTAAGGAGGCGGTCGTCGGCACGCTGGGCATGCTTTACGCTGGGCAGTATGTGGAGGAGGGCTCGATGCTGGTGAATGCTTTGCAGCAGAATTTTACTTCATTGACCGCGCTTTCCTACATGGTGATGACGCTCCTTTACACGCCTTGCGCGGCGGTGTTGGGCACGGTGAAAAAGGAGACGAATTCTATTGGGTGGACGCTTTTTCTCGCGCTTTATACCTTTGCAATCGGCTGGTTGTTTGCGGTGGCGATTTTCCAGATCGGGTCACTTTTGGGCTTTAGTTAAAGGGGGACGTTGTCATGCTAAAAGATATTTTAATGATTATCGAAAGGGATCGCAAGATCTCACGTTCTCATATTTCAAGGGAGCTAAATATTGAGGATACGCTGGTCGATGACGGCATCTCTCAGTTGATCCGTATGGGCTTCATCCTAGAAGAGGCAGGGGCCGACTGTGTCGTCGCCTGTTCAAATTGTCCGTTTATCAAAAGCTGCCAGAAGGAAATCGTGAAAATCTTTCAGATTTCTCAAAAGGGCAAAGACTACTTAGCACAACGATAGGAGGCATGTCTTGAATCAGTACACACAGTCAGAAGAAGACTATTTGGAAGCTTTGCTCGTGATTGACCGCGAGCGAAAAATCGCAAGAGTGAAGGATGTGGCGCACGCGCTCGATGTCAAGATGCCTTCGGTGGTCTCGGCGGTGAAAACATTGTCGGAAAAGGGTCTTGTCGAACAAGAAAAATACGGTCATATTGAGCTGACAAAAAAGGGCCGAAAGGTGGCCGAAGACGTCTACGAGCGCCACCAACTTATGTACGCGTTTCTGCACGAGGTGTTGGGACTGGATGCTTCAATCGCAGAGCAGGATGCCTGCCGCATGGAGCACCAGCTGTCACCTGAGACAAGGGAGCGCTTGTTGCGCATTGTGGAATTTATTCGGGGTTGTCCGGATGAGGATGTCAGCTTCCTTCACCGCTTCATGTATTTTGTGAATACTGGGGAACGTCCCGGTGACTGTCAAGGCTGCAAAAAAACAAAATAATTTTCCGCGGTTCATGTTTGTATTAAAATGAAGTGGTTAAAAATTTGATTGGGAGGAAAAAGAAGCGTGAACGAAGTTTTAGAAGCCATTAAGAAAAGAAGAGCGATTAGAAATTATAAGCCTGAGATGCTCCCGAAAGAAGTCATCGAACAGATCGTTGAGGCGGGTCTTTATGCGGCCAGTTCAAACGGCTGGCAAAAGAGCATTATTCTTGCCGTGACGGATAAAGCGCTCCGAGACGAATTGTCAGAGATGAACCGCCTGATCGCGGGCAAGGACGAAGGGCACGATCCTTTCTACGGCGCGCCGGTGGTGCTGGTTGTGTTGGGTGAAAAGGATGGCAATCCGCCTTGTGACGGAAGCCTCATCATGGGCAACCTGATGTTAGCGGCGTCCTCGCTTAACGTGGGAAGCTGCTGGGTCCACCGCGCCAAAGAAGAGTTTGAGTCAGAGCGCGGCAAAGAGATCTTGAAAGATCTCGGAATCACGGGTGACTATGAGGGGGTTGGCCACTGCATTTTGGGCTATCCGAATGAAGCGCCCGAGGCAGCACCCCGTAAAGAAGACCGCGCGTTCTTTATATAAAGCAATGAAGTCATTTACATCCATTGACATCGAAGCACTGAAGATCGATCCTTTTGAAGCCATCGGGCAGGATTGGATGCTCATCACGGCTAAAAAGGGCGACCAAGTCAACACCATGACCGCCTCCTGGGGCGGCATGGGGGTGCTTTGGAATAGGCGGGCCGCTTTCATTTTTGTGAAAGAGGCCCGTTTTACCAAAACATTCATTGACGCTTCCGAGCGTTTTTCCTTGTGTTTTTTTAGAAAACCGTATCAGGATAAGCTCGAATATTTAGGCAGCGTCTCGGGCCGGGATGAGAACAAGATAAAAAATGTCGGCTTTACCCTTTGTGAGGATCAAGGGGTCCCCTTCTTTCTTGAGGCGGATACGGTGCTTGTCTGTAAAAAACTCAGCCAGCATCCCCTCCTCCCCGAGGGTTTTATCGATTCTTCTATTCTGCCTACCTGGTACATGGATGGCTGCGGTTACCATTCTTTGTACGTGGGTGAGATTGAAAAGGTCCTGTTAGAATCAATGTAAGCGATTACGCTTTTTGGGGGAGGTTCAGCATGTATATGGAATCTTATTTTGATGGCGGCCTGGCGCAGCTCATCGGCTGGCGTATCTTGGGTTTTCTTGTCACGACCTTAACCTTCGGCATTTGTTACCCCTGGGCCCTTTGTATGGTATACGGCTGGCAAGTAAACCATACGGTCATTGAAGGACGAAGGCTCCAGTTTCATGGCAGGGCGTTGAGTTTATTCGGGCATTGGATCAAGTGGCTTTTGTTGAGCATCATCACATTCGGCATCTATCTTTTTTGGGTACAGATTTCGTTGGAAAAATGGAAGGTTAAAAATACGCATTTTGCCTATTAGATAAAGGAACAAAGTATGTCCAACCACGCCTATCAAGGTAATTGGGTCCGCTACGCCCGTGTGCTTTTTCCGTCGACTCAGCAGACAGCGATTTTCCGTGTGCGTGACCTCAGTATTCGGGTAGGTGATCCTGTCGTCGTGCCCCTTTATGCTTCGCAAAAAACCATCGCGATTGTCCTGGATTTTTACGACTACGAAGCGCATCTTGTCCCCAAAGCTTTTCACAAGCTCAAAAAGATCAAGCGAAAGGCGAGGCGCAAAGATTATCGCAAGTTGGGTCGCCAACAGGTCAAACAAAATAGGTACAAAGAAGTGGACGCTTGGGTGGATGAACTGGAGATGTACGACGCCATTTTTGACGACTGACAAAGGCTGTATTACCAATCCGTTTGCGGGAAGAAACAGGCTCAATCAAACACTGTTCGCATAAAGGCAATCAATTCCTCGGCGTTCTCTTGATGCAGTTCGTAAATCGTATAGGATTTCAATAACCCCCTTTTTCCTACCGCCAAATAGTGACCATTAAGCGAATAGCGAAGCTTTTCATTTGACGCTTACTAGATGATTGTCTATATGCAATACAGATGACTATCTATGTGATGTCAAGCAAGATAGATCGAGCGTTTTTGAATGGTTTTGCAATAGTTGCAAGCGAGAATACTTGCTACATTCTTTGACCCGATTGTGATACAGTTAAATGTACCTATCCAGTGACGAGAAGGTTTATGGAGGCATTTTGAACATGGGTGCAATTTTCCGATTGGGTAGGGACGTTTTTTCTTGGACATTTGTATTGCGGCCCCTTATTTCACCTCATCAATGGTCGCAAAGAAATGAAAGGTTGAAAACATGATCTATCCGGAAAAAGAAAATGCATATCTGGAACTTAAAGCAAAATTAAGTGACCATTTTTTGAAAACAGTCAGCGCCTACGCGAATTATGGTGACGGGCGAATTGTCTTTGGGGTAAGTGATGACGGGAGCATCATCGGTGTCTCTGACGAGGCGAAGCTACGGCTTCAAATCGAAAATAAAATCAACGATTGTATCAATCCTCGCCCACACTTCAAGATAGAAACACAAAAGATGGGCCGCGATACCATCGTTGTGCTCACTGTTTTTAAAGGAAAAAGTGCTCCGTACTATTACAATCATACGACGTACAAGAGGTCCGATACATCTTCCACCCCTGTCGATCGCTCAGAGATTCGCCAACTGGTTTTATCGGGTGTTGAACAAAGCTACGACCAACTCATCGTGCCCGACGAAAAGTTAAAATTCAGCGTCTTAGAGCAGGAACTTAAACGTGAAATTGCCCTGAAGGAATTCTCAGAAGATACACTACGAACGCTTGGACTTATGACGAGAGATGGATACACGAGAGCCGCTGAATTACTTGCGGATACGAACGAAAACTCGCGTTCAGCGACATCAATCGTTCGCTTTGGCAAGACACATTCTGAGTTCTTGGATCGAAAAGATATTGCATCTCAGTCTTTGCTCTTGCAGTATCAATCCGCGTTGGAAATGTTTGATAAATGGTACGAGCCCTACGAGGAAGTTGTGGATTTTCGCCGAATCACAAGAATTCAAATACCAAAAGAGGCATACCGAGAAGGGATCGCGAACGCCTTAATCAATCGGCGCTATGATCTAAATGGCAGTGTACAGGTGGCCATGTACGAAAATCGTATTGAAATCGTTTCTCCGGGCGGCCTCCCCGAAGGTATAAGTGAAGCGACATACTTATACAGCCAGGTTTCCATTCCGAGAAACACGATCATTGCAAACGTCTTTCATCGCCTCCACATTATTGAGAAGTTTGGTACCGGCATCGATCGCATCCGGGATGAATACAATCAGTTCCCATCTAAGCCCGAGTTCGAAATTACAGAAGATTTTATTCGAGTGGTGCTGCCTGTGATTGACTACGAAGGCGAAACCCAAGAACTCATGCTGAGTGAAAACATTTTGCTTCTTCTGTCAGAAAAAGGAGCCCTCTCGCGAGTGGAGATTGAAGAAAACACCGGATATAAACGTACTAGGGTCCTAACAGAATTGGAGCAATTGATTGGCAATGGGCTTATTGAAATGGTCGGTAGCGGTCCGTCGGTAAAGTACCGAATCAAGTGAATAATCGACCGCTCTACCTACCGCGCGGTCGATTACCTGCCGCTCTATCTACCGCGCGGTCGATTATCTACCGCTCTATCTACCGCTCAAGCGTCCATAACAGTCGTTTACTGGGCAGATAACATAAAAAACAAAAAGGAAATACCATGGCATGGTCGTACGAAAAACTCTGGAAACGGATTCAAAATCTTGGAATCAATAAATCGAAGCTACGCGATGAAGCAGGCTTTCGACCGGCCACATTATCCCGCTTAAGCCGCAACGAACCCGTGAACATGGCGATCCTGGCCCGTATTTGTCAATACCTCAGCTGCAACATCGGGGATATCGTAGACTATATTCCCGATAAGATCACGTCAGAGAATGAAACCGAGGCTTGAAAGAATTCATGTTTTAATGAGTCACTAAAAAAACCTCCGCTCTTTCAAACGGAGGTTTTTTATGGAGAAGGACACGAGTTTAATACAAAATGCACCCGGTAGCCTTGTTACCGTTTGTTCCGTTTGCTTTGTGCACACCCTTGGTTTTTCTTTATTCGTGTGAGAGCGTGAACACACCCTCACCGCAATAACAGAGTGGAGCAGAGCATTAAAAGGCTACGCCGGGAATGCAGTTTCCACACAATCCGGATCTTGCCGAAAATTGCTCCCGGTGGAGTTAAAGGCTTAGAGCAGGGCGCTTGACATTGCTACTAGTCGGCGAGTATGCCCGTTTGACGCTTACGGAAGGACACAACATTAAGTTGAACGATCTTAATTGCGAGATTAAAAATCAGTATCGTTGAATTGATACTCTTCCCGCTTTCTGCTTAATCACCTAAGAATCTAGTTTGCGGAAAGTGTATATAGCTCCTCAATACTCATGCCGAATCGACCCTGAACGTTATCTTTAAAGATAGTTATTGGCATATTCAAAAAGTCATCACCCTGCGTACTAAAGGCTTCGTTGAGCGCCGAACGGAAAGGCTCAATACTTTGCGGGTCATAATCGAGTTTGTCAGTAGCAGGGTAATAGCTAAAAATTATCTCGGTGCCGTCCTTCTCCAAAGAAATGTAATAAACATCTTCCTTTTCAAAATATAAAATAGACAGATTATAGCCTTTTACATCAGTGTCAATATACTCCATACTCCAGTCAAGCTTGTTCTCAGCATCGACATTATCATCCCATTGCGGTTTATGTATGGAAAGCTCCATGCAGCCCTCCTTGTAAGTATAAGTACCCCTATAATCAATAAATTCAAATCCGTGTTTTTCATACGATGATTGCAGTACGATAGTTTCATCAAAAGGCATGTTATAAAGAATCTCGACAGGAATTCCTAAGGCCTCATGAATCATATCGTTGAAGAAACGAAAGGGGGTGAGCAGCACATCTTCTTCGTTCATATCGACAAAGGCTTCCCGCACAACTGCCTCCAGGCTTGCGCGGTCAGAAAAGCTGTTTGGCTCATCGAGATCGTAGACATAGGTATAATTATCCTCAGTTTTTACATTAAAAAGCCACGCGACGTAGGCGTTATGCTCAGGATAGAAACCTATAGCATTTTTATAGCCAGTCTCCGCGTCGGTAACAACAACGATGCAATTGCCCCAATCTGGTCTCGACGGATTACCCCACTCGAGATGATTGATGCGTATGTCATACTTGTCTGTTTGATACAACGCCAGTTTGTCATCATCGTTGAAGTCAAAGCCCAACTCGGCAAGGGTAAAGGCCACATCAAAATCGGCTTGTTCGAGGTTTGCGCGGATATCCGCAAGCGGAAAGTAGTTCCCAATCTGGCTACCCTCAAGGTATAGACATTTTAGGCTAGTGAGGGCTAAAAGCGGCGTAGGGTCTGCGATTGTGGAATGATTCAGTATCAAGACACGGAGATTGGTCAAACTGGCAAGCGGAGCATAGTTTTCTGCCGTGCAGCCGGTGAGTATCAATGCTTTTAAGTTGGTCAGATCTGACAGAGGTGCAATATCGGTGATTGCGTTGCCGGATAAATCAAGGCTTTCGAGGCTTGTAAAGTTCTCCAATCCGGCGATACTGCTAATAGGTTCTTTTTCCGATATATATTTCTGCCACTCCTCATAAGCGAGGTTCAAACTTGTCACAGTTTTCGCTTCCGCTACCGTAATATCACCACTGGGTTTGCCCATCGCACCACGCACTATCACCTCAAGCGTTGGGTCGGCAATGGTAACAACGCTAGTCGTCGCCATTTCTGTCTGCGTTGGTGTTGGTAATGGTGTTGATAATGGTGTTGTCGAAGTCGGTGTGCCACATGCCACAAGTGAAGTGAGCAGCAGCAGGGCGAGCAATGCGGGCAGGGCCTTTTTCATTTGGCGAATCCTCCTTTTCTATTCAAAAGCCATAATATTCCTCTATCAAATTACTACACAACAAATATCTTTGCATCGTTGTCGATTTCCCAAATACTGATATCTTCCATCAGGTGTCCATAAATGCGGCAATAGTATGAAGCCAGGGTTTCGGAATTGCTCGTCCTGATATCTTTTTTAATCGCGAGTATTTTGCGTGTGCCTTCTGGCAAACTACGCATATATAAGACTGCCACATTAAGGGTTGACATCTTGGCACTAGGCACATTGTTATCATTCATCCAGGTATAGTTTTTTATATAAGTTATGTCGGAACTGCCCGAGGTGCCGGGCCAATTCTGACAAGGATATGTGATTCTCTTTACATAACTGTTTAACGAGCCCTGATGTGTCAGATGTTCATCTCCAAGTTTATTATATACCACTTGGTTGCCGTTCTCAAGATTCACCTGTAAATTGTGTATAATAAAGAGCGCAAGTAAAATAGCTTGCTCCCTTTGTTTACGCATTTTTATAGTGGAATTATTTCGTTATTTCCTTTCCGCTTTTGAACCGAAACACGATACTGCCATCCCGCTGAATGATCGCAATGTCGAGCAGCGTAATCCAAAGCCGCTCGCTCCATTCTTCAACAACCAAAGGCTGCCTTTTTAGTATGCTAATAAAGGCTTTCAATTCCTCGCTTTTTCGCATCCGCTTTTCTTTTTCCGTTTCGAGTGCGGTGTAATGTTTATAAGCGGCGTTATAGCGATTTTCAATGCGTTCGGTTTCCAGTGCGTAGGCTTCCTGCGACTGGGCGACGGACGCATTCTTTTTTATATGCGCCTGCATGAGTTCGGACACCACAGTCATTTCATCATGCTCACGCTGCATTTCGGTATCAAGTGCCGTAGTGTCGCAGAGCGTCTGCCGGATAAGTTCGCAGTCAGCAAGCACTGTGGAGCGATTACCCATCAAGTCATTGTAGGCAGCAAGAAAACGTCGTTTGATTTCGTCCTCGGTGAGTGTGGGAGTTTGGCATCTGTTCTCATTTCTGAACTTCTGATTGCACTGAAAAATCACGCTTCTATATTCATCCGTGGAATGCCAGACCTTTCGGCCGTAGAAACCGCCACAGTCTCCACAGATGATTTTACTGTGAAAAGCCTTATCACTGTATGCTCTGCCCAGTTCCTTGCGCCGCGACATTTCATCCTGCACCGCTTCAAATTCATCTGGGGCAATGATGGCTTCGTGCGACTGTTCCACATAATATTGGGGCACTTCGCCGTTATTGACGCGCAGTTCTTTTGTCAAAAAATCTACTGTGAAGCGTTTTTGCAATAATGCATCGCCCTTATATTTTTCGTTGGTGAGAATGCTTGCAATCGTAGAGGAGCGCCATGTTTTCTTTCCGGCAGGGCTGAGAATGCCGTGTTCCATGAGGTAATTAGCAATGCCCTGTGTGGTTTTTCCCTCAAGGAACATCTTATAGATATACGCTGCATCGTGCGGCGTACCCGAGACTTTCTTGAAAACACGATCAATAAGGAAACGGGAGAACCTTACCTGAAGAAAATCGAAGTCGAGCTTCTTGGCGAAACAGACGACGAGGCGCTGGAGCTCACCGGCTATCAGAAGCAGGCTTATGAGATTGCAGAGGAATTTTGCGCCATGCTTTCGAGCCGTGTCAAGGGCGGCGGCTTCATGTCAACCTTGATGCTCAAGCGTATAGGTTCAACCATGCTTGCCGGAGAAAATACCGCGAAGAAAATGCTGGCTTGGACAGCCGAGGGGCAGGAAAAGCTGCAAGCCCTATACGACGTTATACTGGATGAAGAGGACGAAGAGCCTGAAACAGATACCGCCAGTGAAATTAAAAATCTCACGCCTGAGGAAATCGATTGTCTGGAGCGGCTCGTCGGAGTCCTGAAAAACAACCGCGACACCGATCCTAAGTATCGCCGTGTTCTGGAGATACTAAAAAACGGTGTAACCACGGAGGGCGGCTGGATAAATAAAGGCTGTAT
>Ga0265294_10001824_pt1 | contig 28458 bp, 25 predicted proteins | sample MunlanPumphouse3_FD_192504 | JGI IMG/M metagenome (GOLD analysis project Ga0265294, IMG submission 192504) | Groundwater microbial communities from a municipal landfill in Southern Ontario, Canada - Pumphouse #3 | ecosystem: Environmental > Aquatic > Deep subsurface > Groundwater | place...
ACCAGTTGTAACTTGTATTAGTTGGTTTGTTGAAAGAATACAACTTGCTCTTCAAAGCACTTCCAGTAAGACCATTTGCTTGAGAATAATACGAGTCTGTAACACTAGGCGTTTGTGCGCCGGTCCAAGCATATGTTGCTTCTTCAATTGGCGAGGTAATTAGATCATGACCAATTGGCACAAAAGCAAGCGAAAGCGCTAAGGCTGATAAAGCGAATAATTTGGAGACTAAAGATTTTGTTTGGTTCATTTAAAGGGTTCCTTTTAAGCACATATAATTAAATTATATTAACACATTAGTTGCAAACATTATTTATTTGAACTCAAGAAAAAAAGCAGCGAAACGATAATGTTCCACTGCTTTATTTTCGATATATCGAGATTTATTTGCCGGATACAATAATCTTTTTGACAATGACACTTGAGCAAGAAACTTCGGAAGGGAAGACTCTGACATCACTTCCAACCGCTTGAATGTCCTTGAATAAGTCAACGATATTGCCAGAAACAGTAATCAAATCAAGTCCACGATCCTTTTTGCCATCCTTGATTAAGAATCCAGTTGATTGTAAGGAGAAGTTTCCTGATTGAGGATTCATGCCGGAATGGAGACCGCTGACCTCAGTGATATAGACACCATTTCCAATCTCGGCAAATAGTTCATCTAATGACTTTTTGCCAGGCTTCATAACGAGGAAACCGAAGTCGACATCCATTTTTCCACCACCGAGATAACCATTGCCTGTACTAGTAACGCCATCTTTATGAGCAGTAGTCAAATTATACAAATATCCCTGCAAAACGCCGTTTTTAACAATGAATTTGTTCTTTGTAGCCACACCTTCATCATCAAACCAGCGAGCAAAGACAGTTCTTGCGAGTGGCTTTTCTTCGATAGTGACTTTGCTTGAAGCCACCTTTTCATTAATCTTACCCATGAATAGAGAAGACTTCTTTTGAACCTCTTCACTGGAAGCATGCCCAATATAGAATTTGACTAAGCTGGAGACAACATCAGAAGATAGGACTGCTTTGTAAGTGCTTGATTCACAAGCCTCACCACCTAATTGATCGATGGCTTTTTTACCAATTTCTGTTGCCAATGTTTTGACATCAGCTTTGGAGAAATCGTTGTTGAGTAATAAATCATAGGCACTCTTAACCTGGTTACCCTCTTTGGCGGCAACAACTCCGACGTAGACATAGTAATTGGATTTATGGACTAGCTTTAATCCGTGAGTGTTGATAAGAGTAATCGAATTAGCGTTTTCACTATATTCAACAGCTTGAACTTCAACAATTCTCTTGTCATATGCTCGGAGAGCACCTTCTAACTCATGGAGCTTTTTAATCTTATCATCGAGAGGAATAAGAGCTAAATCTTTATTAAAGTTGTTAATCTTTGTGTATTTTTCACTGCCTTTGAAGATGAAAACTGGATCTTCATTCTCAATTACCTTAGCGTTGGCGACGATTTCTTTGACCAAGAAAGCGGCTTTTTCAGCATTCCAAACATCGCAAGTGGCGGTGCCGAATTTGCCTTTGTAGGAGCCCCGAGCAATAATGGTATAACCATTATTTACTGAGTTGTTGTCAATTTCTCCATGAAACAAGGAGATTGAAACCTCATACTTTTGACTGATGTATAATTCTGCTTCTTGAATACCAGCTTCTTTAGCGAGAGCAAAAAACTTATCGTATTTCATTATTTTAATTCTCCTCCGCGACCGCCTACGGTCACTTCGCTAATGCGAATGGTGGGTTGGCCAACATTGGTTCTAATTGAACCAGAAGAGGCTCCACACATTCCTTGGCCTAGAGCCAAATCATTACCGACCATATCGATTTTCTTAAGAATTTCATCACCATGACCGATTAATGTGGCACCTTTAACAGGTTCGCAAATCTTGCCATCGCGGATGATATATGCTTCAGAACAACCGAAGTTGAATTCACCAGTAGAAGGATCAACAGAACCACCATTGAAACCAACAGTGTAAATTCCTAATTTAGTAGCAGCGATAATTTCTTCTGGAGTCGATTTACCGTTAGCAATATACGTATTGCTCATACGTGATGTTGGGCAATAACGATAATTCTGACGGCGGCAAGCACCATTTCCAGAACGGCCCATGCGGCGTCCATTAAAATCATCAATCATATAATCCATCAATTTACCATTTTTGATGAGCACTCTCTTTTCTCCGAAATTGCCTTCATCATCGATATCGATGGAACCCCAAGCTTGTGGGATGGTGCTGTCATCAAGCGCGGTGACAAGGGGAGATGCAATCATCTCACCGACTTTGCCGCTAAAGCAAGACAAACCTTTTGCGACTGAACTAGCTTCAAGAGCGTGACCACAAGCTTCATGGAAGAGGACTCCGCCCCAACCATTACCAATCACAACTGGCATTTTGCCTGAAGGGCATTCTTTGGCAGTTAACATTTTTAAGGCAGTTTCAACTGTCTTCCTTGCTAACTCAACGACATCAACTTTTGATTTGAAATAGCTGATATCTTGTTGACATCCTGGACCTTCAAAGGCAGTTTCGAAACCATTTTGATCGGCAGCGATTACATTAAAGACTAAGCGACCAAATTCACTATCTCTTTTGAACCATTTTCCTTTGGAATTAAAAACAGCAACAAAACGATGGTTGTTGATGAAATAAGAGAGATATCGAACGATTCTTGGATCCTTATCTTTTTCGATTTCGGCAATGCCCTCTTTTAGTAGAGCAATTTTTTCTTCTCGGGAAATACAATCATAACTATTGGTGACTGGATTACGATTCTTACCGCGAATCATATCGAGTTTTGTCACCGTAATCAATCGTTCAGAATGGAAAGATTTATTTAACGAACTGGCTAAATCTAACAATCCTTTTTTCGATAAATCGTTGGTGTAGCCATACACACATTGATTTTCCTTTAACAAACGAAGACCTACACCACATGCGGAGCCAGAGGTAGATGTTTCCACCTTCCCGTTTTCTAATGAAGTTGTATAGTAGGTGCTATCTTCAAAGAAAATTTCTGCATAATCCGCCCCAGTGGACAGAGATTCGTTTAAGACATCAATGGCTAATTTTTTGCTGATCATCTTAATGACCTCCTAAATAAAAAGTGTCTTGATTATATCATAGACACCCAAAAAAACATTAAATTATCTTACTTATTTAAAAATTTTTTGATTGCTTTGAAAGTTTCAACTGATAAATCATGTTCAATTTTACAAGCATCTTCTCGAGCAATTTTTTCATCAACACCTAAAGTAACGAGCCATTTAGTCAGTAATACATGTCTTTCGTACATCTTTGAAGCGATCTCTTCACCCTTTTCAGTTAGCAAAATAAAGCCATCATGTGAGAATGATATAAAATCACTTTCTTTAAGCTTTTTCATCGCAATTGAAACTGACGGCTTTGAGAAATGCATATCGTTAACGATATCAATACTTCTAACATTGCCTTGTTTATTCCTTAAAATGAGTATTCGTTCTAAATAATCTTCACCAGATTTAAATAATTCCATGAAGACAATATAGTTAATTTTTTTCCTATTTGCAATTTGCTTGATTTTAAATTGATACGCAAAGTCGAGTTGAAAGTTTATAATTAGGCTAGCAAAATTTAGTATGTGTTTGCATTAAGGAGAACAAAAATATGAACAAATTTATGAGAATGGCCATTGTTGAAGCGAAAAAAGGTATTCGCGCTGGTCACGGAGGACCTTTTGGGGCCGTAGTGGTTAAAGATGGCGAGGTCGTTGCCAAAGGACACAATCAAGTTCTCAAAAATAACGATCCAACTTGCCATGGTGAAATGATGGCTATCCATAAAGCTTGTAAAAAACTTGGGACCTTTGATTTATCTGGATGTGAAATTTACACTACTGGAGAACCATGCCCAATGTGTATGTCCGCGATATTATGGGCTAATATTGAAAAGGTTTACTATGGTTGTAACATCATAGATACTGAGAATATCGGATTTAGAGATGCAAAGTTTTATCAAATGCAACAACCCGGCGAAAGAGAAAAACTCGTCATTGAGTTAGATAGAAAGGCCTGTTTGAAGCTTTATGAAGAGTATAAAAACATTACAGGTCATCAAATCTACTAAAAACTAATAAACAAAAAAGTCGCGTGAGCGATTTTTTTATAATTCATTGAAATATTTTTATAATTTTATAAAATGTTAGGAGTTTATGGAATTGTTTTGGGTAACCTTTCTTGAAGTAACACTTATTGGTCTCGGTTTGGCTATGGATGCTTTTGCGGTCTCTGTTTGCGATGGGATAACCATTACAGAGCTTTCAAAAAGAAAAGCTGTTGCCATTGCTTCAACATTCGGATTATTACAAGGAATTATGCCCTTGATTGGCTATTTTATTGGTAGCCTATTTTTTAAATACATCGAAAGTTTTGATCACTGGATTGCCTTTATTCTCCTTGGAATTATTGGAGGTAAAATGCTCTATGATGGAATTAAAAGTCTTATTAAATGCGAACTAGCTGTACCAAAACCATTCTCTTATAAAACAATCTTTATTCAAGGAGTAGCAACTAGTATTGATGCTTTAATAATTGGAATAACGCTTTGTTCAATGACAATGGGTTTAATTTCCGATGGTTTTGACTATTCCATCTTTGTTGAAGCCGGTATTATTACGATTATTACATTTGGAGTATGCTTAATAGGTGTAATCCTCGGAAAAGGGATATACCGTCTCTTAAAATGTAAATATGCTATCGCCGAAGTTGTCGGTGGAGTAATACTAATTGCCATCGGCCTAAAAATACTTATTGAACATCTTATTTCTTAAATAAAAATTAAAATAGGCCGACATAGAACAAAACATTGAAGAACATTAATGATAGTTTTTATGATGCAATCTGAAAATCTCTATGTGTTATGTCTTTATGTGCTTGTAAAAGAAATGCCAAAGTGTTAAGTTATTGATAGTTTCATATGTGCATATCACACATTTCTTACGAAATTTTGTAATGTATGTCCCAGGGGGATATTTTTCTTTTTTTGGGACATCAGGAGGAAAAAACTATGTACAAAAGTCCTTATTTGAACACTCTTTTAGCGGATGTTAAAAGCAAGTATCACAATGAGCCAGAATTCATCCAAGCAGTCGAAGAATTCTTTGATTCGATGGATTTCTTGGTGGAGAAAGATCCACGCATTGAGAAAAACGCCATCCTTGAAAGAATCATTGTTCCAGAAAGAACAATCGAATTTCGTGTACCTTGGGTTGATGATCAAAACAAGATTAGAGTTAACACAGGTTACCGCGTTCAATTCAACTCTGCCATTGGACCTTACAAAGGTGGCATGAGATTTGACAAGTCAGTCAACATTTCAATTTTAAAGTTTCTGGGATTTGAACAAACCTTTAAGAACAGTTTGACCGGACTACCCATGGGTGGAGGAAAAGGTGGTTCTGATTTTGACACTCGCGGCAAAAGCGATGGCGAAGTAATGAGATTCTGCCAATCTTTCATGAATGAATTCTATCGTTACATTGGACCAAACACCGATGTCCCTGCCGGAGATTTAGGTTTTGGTGCACGCGAAATCGGATATATGGTTGGCCAATATAAGAAAATCGTAAATGAATGGGGTGGAGTTTTTACCGGGAAGAATGTTACCTATGGTGGATCTCTCGCTCGCCCAGAGGCAACTGGCTATGGACTTTGTTATTTCGTTGAAGAAATTTTAAAGACATATCTCAATACCAGTTTTAAAGGTAAAAAAGTAATCATTTCTGGTTCTGGTAAGGTTGGTTCGATGGCTCTTAAGAAAGCCAATGAATTAGGCGCTATTATCGTCGGAATGAGCGATATCAATGGTTATGTCAGCGATTCAAAGGGATTAAATGTTGAAGATATTCTTCAATTAGCTGGCTCCAAAGGTGAATTCACAAAAGACTATATTATTAAGCATCCTGAAGTTAAGCACAGTCTTGTTTCAAGAGATATTTGGAATGTTCCTTGTGACATTGCCATGCCTTGCGCAACTCAAGGTGAAATTAACCTAGAAAACGCCAAACAATTAAAAGATAATGGTTGTTTCCTCGTCGCCGAAGGCGCTAATATGCCTTGTGATTTACCAGCCATTCGCTTCTTCAATGAGAATGATATTCTCTTCAGTCCTGGAAAAGCTAGCAATGCTGGTGGAGTTGCAGTGTCTGGATTAGAAATGACCCAAAACGCGATGCACATCTCATGGACCTTTGAAGAAGTCGATGAAAAATTAAAGAGCATTATGAAGAACATCTTCCAACAATGCTATACAACTGCCGCGAAATTTAATCAGCCAAGAAACTTGGCTTTAGGAGCAAACATTGCCGGATTCTTGAAGGTAATGGATGCAATGCTGGCACAGGGTGTTTGTTAATTATGGCTTTCACGACCGTTAGAGTTCCTCACATTATTCTTCCCAAAAAGGGTACTGATATGACCGCATATGCTGTTATTGCATGTGATCAATTTACTAGTCAGCGCAGTTATTGGGATGGTTTGAAGAAAATGGTTGGTGATAAACCTTCGACACTTCATATGATTTTTCCAGAAGCATATTTGGAAACCTCAGATAATGCCGAATATATTAAAAACATCAATTGCAACATCAAAAAATACTTATCAAGTGGTGTTTTAGAAGATATTGGCCCTTGTTTTGTTCTCGTTGAAAGAGTAACTTCCTATGGAACAAGAAGATTAGGACTGATTCTTTCAATCGATTTAGAAGATTACTCCTACTGTAAAGGAGTTAAATGCTCAATTAAAGCTAGTGAAGCCACGATTGTGGAAAGAATACCCCCTCGTTTAAAAATTCGCAAAGACGCCCCTATCGAATTACCTCACACATTAGTTTTATTTGACGATCCACTTAAGACCATCGTTGAACCTTTGTATGCAAAAAGAGATCAACTACCATTGCTTTATGATTTTGAATTAAATCAAGAGGGTGGGCACATTCGTGGATATCGAATTGATGATACAAAACGTGTAATTTCTTTGTTTGAAGAACTTTATAAGCGAAACAACAATGGGTTAAGTTTTATTGTTGGAGATGGTAACCATTCTCTCGCCACCGCGAAAGAACATTGGGAACAAATTAAGGCCAAATTATCGCCAAAAGAAAAAGAAAATCATCCCGCAAGATTTGCTCTCGTTGAAGCGAACAATGTTTATGATGAAGGCATTGTGTTCGAACCTATCCATCGCATCCTATTTAATGTCAATCCAAATTTTGAAAAAAAGTTGGCGGAAATATGCTGTGGGTCTGCTGTAGAATGCTACATGTTTGATGCAGTTAATGGTAAAAAAACCATCAAAACCCCACTAAATGCCGCTGAAACATACAAGCTCATTCAAACCACTATTGATGATTATTTACAAGAAAACAGGAATTCTACTATCGATTTTATTCATGACGAATCATCATTAATTAACATTGCAAAAGAAAACAAAAATTCGGTCGCGATTAAGATGCCAGCCTTAGGCAAAAACGACATATTTGCCTTCGTAAGCAAGGATGCCGTTCTACCTAGAAAGAGTTTCTCAATGGGACATGCATCAGAAAAACGTTATTATCTCGAAGCAAAAAGCATTAGAGGTTAATAAATAATTAGAAAAGGAGATTTCAAATGAAAGAAAACAGAATTTACAATTTCTCTGCCGGACCTGCTATGTTGCCTGAGGAAGTTCTTGAGCAAATAGCAGCAGAAATGCTTGATAAAGATAAATCAGGCATGTCAGTCATGGAGATGTCCCACCGCTCCAAAGTCTATCAAAACATTATTGATACCGCCGAGGCAGATCTTAGAAAATTAATTGGGATTCCCGACAATTATAAGGTCCTGTTCCTTCAAGGTGGTGCAACTCTTGGATTTGCCATGATTCCAATGAATTTTGTGCAAAATGGAAAACTTGATTTTATCAACTCTGGTGCATGGACTAAAAAAGCCATTAAAGATGCAAAATTGTATGCTGAGGTGAATGTTGTCGCCAGTTCTGAAAGCATAGGATTCAAAGGCATACCGAACTTAAAAGGCGTTACTTTCGATAAAGATGCAGACTATGTTTACATTTGTGACAACAACACTATTTATGGAACTAAATATAAAGAATATCCCGATACTGGCGATATTCCATTGGTTGCCGACATGTCCTCTTGTTTCTTAAGTGAGCCAATAGATGTTAAGAAATTTGGATTAATCTATGCCGGAGCTCAAAAGAATGTTGGCCCTGCTGGCGTTACTATTTACATCATACGTGATGATTTACTCGCGAGAGTTCCAAAGCAAAAATTGCCAGTTTATTTAGATTACCGCGTTCATGCTGAAAATGGATCGATGTACAATACTCCTCCAACTTTCGCTATTTATGTCTGTGGTTTAGTCTTTAAGTATTTACTTAAAACAGGCGGACTCGAAGAACGTCAAAGACTTAATGAAGCTAAAGCAAAGATTCTCTATGATTATTTGGATCAAAGCAAATTGTTCATGCCTTATGCTGAAAAAGAGTATCGCTCATTAATGAACGTTACCTTCCGTTGTCCAACTGAAGAATTAGATGCAGCATTCCTTGAAGGTGCCAAAAAATATCGTTTCACTAATCTCAAAGGGCATAAGTCCACCGGTGGTTTAAGAGCTTCTATCTACAACGCTATGCCAATTGAAGGTGTTAAAGCCCTCGTCGCTTACATGAAAGAATTTGAAGACTCTCATAAATAGGAGAATGAAATGAAAAAAGTATTTTGTTTAAATAAAATTTCTCCAATTGGACTTCAAGTCTTACCAAAAAGTTATGAAATAAGCACCGAAAGCATTGAAAGCGCCGATGCTGTTATGGTCAGAAGTGCTGTCATGCATGAAATGAAATTACCTGAATCAGTTTTGTGTGTAGCACGCGCTGGTGCTGGTGTTAATAACATCCCACTGCCTGAATATGCAAAGGAAGGCATTGTTGTCTTTAACACTCCTGGTGCTAATGCCAACGCCGTTAAAGAACTCACCATTGCCGGAATGCTTTTAAGCGCTAGAGATTTGCCTGGCTCCATGGAATGGGTCAAAGCAAACCATGAAGATAAAGAAATCAATAAAACCATGGAAAAAGCGAAAGCAGCATTTGCGGGAACTGAAATTCTTGGCAAAACCTTAGGCGTTATTGGCTGTGGAGCTATCGGTGCACTCGTCTCCGAAGCAGCAGCAGCTCTTGGAATGCACGTTTTAGGTGTTGAGCCAAGCAAGGCGACAATCGAAAGATATAAAGATAAGTTTCCACGTGATATGGAATTCGTTACTTGTGACGAAGTTTATTCCCGCGCTGATTATATCACTGTCCACGTCCCTCTATTGGATTCGACGAAAGGAATGATCAATTCCGAGTCAACGAGCAAGATGAAAGATGGAGTCGTAATCATCAATTGTTCTCGCGATGCACTGGTCAATGATGATGATATGGAAAAGGCCCTTGCTTGTGGCAAGGTCAAACGCTATGTCACTGATTTCCCAAACTTCAAAACAGCTAACATGAAAGGCGTTATTGCTTTTTCTCATCTCGGTGCTTCAACTAGTGAAGCTGAAGACAACTGTGCTGCTATGGCGGCTAAAGAAGTCGTCGATTTTATCGAAAACGGCAATATTGTCAACTCAGTTAATTATCCGACTTTAGATTTAGGCAAACCAGCTGGAAAAAGAGCGGTTATCCTTCACGGCTCATCTTTGGATGGCAACAAAATTATTGCTCATTTTGCTGAATCGAGTCATGTTATCAAGAGTGCAACCGCTGCCAAAGGCGAATTCGCTGCGACAATCGTTGATTTTGAAGGCAAAGATTGTGAAAAAGGATGTTTCAAGGACATAATTAAAGCTTTGCCCGGCGTAATTCGCTTCAGAGTTGTTAATTAATTATTTGATTAAAACAAAAGAGTTCAATTTTTGAACTCTTTTTTTGTACATAAGTTTAAACTTATTTAATAATTGTTCCGACTTTTTCACTGAAGGCTAATTCAGCTACTTCAAGAGAAGAAATAATCGCGGTTTTTCCGGGTTTTTCTTTCAAAAATTTGCAACAAGCATTCACTTTTGGATACATGCTGCCTTTGGCGAAATAATCGCCCTTTAATAGTTCGCTCATTTCATCGACTGAAATCTTTTCAATTTTCCTCTCATCCGGTTTTTTGTAATTGATATAAACATTATCAACGGCGGTTAAAATTACTAAGTAATCAGCATTAACTAAACTAGCAACTTTTGCGGAAGCATAGTCTTTATCAATAACCGCGGCGACACCTTCAATTGAACCATCTTCATTTCTAATGACGGGAATTCCACCGCCACCCGCACAGATGACCACATGGCCAGCTGCCACTAAGTTTAAGATGCTATTCTTTTCGATAATATCAATTGGGAGTGGTGAAGGGACAACACGGCGGTATCCACGGCCGGCGTCTTCCTTCATGGTGTATCCTTTTTCTTCAGCGATAGCTTTTGCTTGCTCCTCGCTATAGAAGGTACCAATTGGTTTGGATGGAGATTTGAAGAGCGGGTCATTCTTATCAACAACCACTTGTGATACAAGAGTGACAACATCTCTTTGAATTCCTTGAGCTCTTAGCTCATTATCAATCGCGTTTTGAATATGAAAACCGATATAGCCTTCGCTCATCGCTCCACATTCTGGAAAAGGCATATCAGGAACACTTTTAGCCTCAGTAAAGGCTAAGTTAATCATTCCAACTTGTGGTCCGTTTCCGTGAACAATAATGATTTCATCTCCTCTTTTGATTAGAGAGACAATTGGCTTTGCGACTTTTTTGAGCAGTTCTTTTTGTTCTTCAGCATTGTTGCCAAGAGCGTTCCCGCCAAGCGAAACAACATATCTTTTCATGTGAATGTACTTCCTTAAATCTTAAATAGTATATCACGAGGCAAAAAGAAAAAAAGAGGGCGACTAATCGTCACTCTCTTGATCATCGTTATCTTCGTTGTCGAAGGCGTCAGCATTAATTGATACTTTAATATCTCTTTGACATCTCTTGTGCTTGAGCGCTGCATCAATTGGACCAAACAAAGTGTAATATAACGGAATGGCTAAGAACACTACCCACATGGGGTGCCAAAGTTCGGCTGATAATCCTGGAACAACCATACAAACGAAGAAATATGTGAATGTTGCGACAAAAGGCATATTGAATTTTGTGAATTTCCGCGAAAATATAGCGCGTACTAAGGAAGTTATGATTTCCGGAATTAGGAACACAACCCATCCGTTGTGCCACATGCCCATAAGCGAACCAAGAAGAATGTATGTGACCAACGCGATAAGCATTAATCCTGATAAAACAATTCCACTTATTTTGCCGCTGCAGTCTCTTTCTTTTGGAGACATGTATGCTTCAAAGTGGTGCTTTTTGCAATCATCTTTCTTCGAGTCGGTGATATGAATACCGCTTATTCCTACGTGAACCTCACTGCCATCTTTATCAATAACGTGAATTCCGCCAGGACCGATATCAATCTTATCACCTTTTGGTTTGTCCTTGTTTTCCTCTTTAGGATCACCAGTTTCTTTGTTTTCTGATGGTTCTTCTTCTTTTTTAACTTGTTCCTTAACTATTGTTTCTACATCTTCTTCGGTGTTTAATAGCTCGTCAATAGAAACATTGTATAACTTAGCTAAACAAATAAGGTTATCTGTGTCTGGAGAGGCCTCTGCACGCTCCCACTTTGATACTGCCTGACGTGATAAACCTAATTTATCAGCCAATTCTTCCTGCGAGTATCCTTTTTTCTTTCTCATCTTAACAAGTCTGTCAGCAATTTCGATGTTCATAATTTTTTCCCCCTCACTGATGACATTAATTTACCAATTTTATTCCGGTTGCGACAACCAACTCTACTTTTCATATCCGCAACTATTGGTTGCTTTTTCATTTTACACTCATTTTGTCAAATCGTTAACTTGAAGCGATAATAAATAACTTATACAATAAGTATATTCATTAATATGATTGAAGGAATTATTCTTGCGGGAGGTTACTCCTCAAGAGCCCGGACGAATAAAATGATGCTGAGGTTTAATGGCGAACCTCTTATTTTGCATACCGTTTTGAGCTTTTTGCCATTTGTTGACCATCTAAAAGTTGTGACTGGATTCTATGATTCTGATATTCGAGAAGCCTTAAAAGATTTGCCAAAAATAGAAATCACAAATAACCCTCATTACGATAGAGGAATGTTTTCCAGTGTCTTATGGGGAGTTCAAAATGTTGATTGTGACATATTTATCATTCCGGGAGACTGCCCTTTTATAAAAAGGGAAACCATGTTAGCTTTAATTAATGGGAAGGGTAATTTACGTGTTCCTGTCTATAAAGGAGAAACCGGTCATCCATTATTCATCAGTCGTCAATTAGTAAAAGAGTTGAAGAAAGAACCGGTAGATTATAATCTAAAAGCATTTCGCAATCGCTTTAATTATGAAATAATAAATACTGACGACAAAAATATACTTAATGACATAGACACGATAAACGATTATCAAGATTTGAATAAAAATCTAGAAGGGAAATAGTATGCGAGCAAAAAACTTTTATCGAGCCACATCACTAGACGATGCTTATCGCAAGCTGTCGGAGAATCCAAAGAACGCGATTATCGCCGGAGGACTTTGGATGAAGAAACTAGGTCAGAGTTATGACACACTAATTGACTTATCCGATCTTGGACTAAATAAAATTGAGGAATCTGAGAATTCTATCAAGGTTGGCTCAATGGTTACTCTTAGAAACTTTGAGACTTCACCTTTAATTAAAGAAATATGTGGAGGATTAGCCTCTACCGCAGCTGGAGAAATTATGGGAGTTAACTTCCGTAACCTCGCCACTATCGGAGGATCAGTGTTTGGAAGATATCCATTTTCGGATGTTATCACTTCTCTCCTCGCTCTTGATGTTACTTTGGAGTTCTTCCCAGAACAAAAAATGTCTTTAGAAGAATACTTAAACTATCGTGGTAAAATTCAAGGAATCCTTGTTGCCCTTTATATTAAAAAAGATGCAGGCACATACTTCTATAAGAAAGTAAAAGCCACTGCTTTGGACTTTCCTTTGGTGAACATCGCTATCACATTGAGAAACAATAAGCATTATATCGTTGTCGGTTCTCGACCAATGATTGCTTCTCTTGCTCATCAAGCGATGAAAGAAGCTGATGCAGGTGAAGATGCCTCAAAAGTAGCAAAAACTGCGATTGGCGAATATTCATTCGCTGATAGCGTCGCAATCGGAAAAGATTATCGCAAAGAAATTTCTGAAGTATATATTCGCCGTGGACTTAAGGAGGTCAGCAAGTAATGGAAGTAAGATTTGTTTTAAATAGGACTGAGGTTGTCCTAAACGTTCGCCCTGATGAATACCTTGCTGAGACATTAAGAAACCAAGGAGTCTTATCAGTTCATATTGGTTGCAATGAAAGCAACTGTGGAACTTGCACTGTTTTAATTAATGGTAAACCATCAATGTCTTGTAGTGTTTTAACCGCACAAGTGTACGGCAAAACAGTCACTACTGTCGAAGACATCCAAGAAGAAGCCAATAAAATTGCTGATTATTTTTCTGATGAAGGAGCCGATCAATGTGGTTTCTGCCTCGTCGGATTTGCTCTTGTCGTTCACGCCCTGGCTTTAGAATACCCAAATCCAACTGATGAAGAAATTAAGAATTACCTCGTTGGTAACCTTTGCCGTTGTAGTGGCTATCACGCTCAAATGGAAGCCGTGAAGAAATATTTAGCGGAGGTCAAAAAACATGCCAAAAAGTAATTTAAAAGTCGTTAACAAAAAGACTCGTTCTGTCGATGGCCACGCTGAGATGATGGGCCGTCCAGTTTATACTGACGACTACGCCGCTCATGGTTCTCTTGTTTGCAGAATGCTCCGCAGCCCTCATGCTTTTGCTCATATCAAAAACATTGATACCAGCAAAGCTGAAGCATTGAACGGTGTGAAATGTGTTCTTACTTATAAGAATGTTCCTCACGTCGCTATGTCGCGTGCTGGTCAAGGCGCGCCAGCTCCATCTCCAATCGACAAATTTATTCTTGATGAGTATGTTCGCTATGTAGGTGATGAAGTGGCCCTTGTTGCCGCTATTGATGAACAAATCGCTGAAGACGCTCTCAAATTAATCGAAGTAGAATACGAACTATTAGAGCCAGTTCTTGACTACAAGACTGCTTATCAAAATAAAAACGTTATTCACCCAGAAGATGGTATTTCTCAAGCTTTTGAAATGGGCTTTAGACCAAAAGAAAATGTTGCCGCTACCTATGAAATGGAAATTGGCAATGTTGAAAAAGTGCTTAGCGAATGTGATGTTGTTATTGAGCACACAGCTGAATCACAAGCTCAAGCACATGCCATGATGGAGCCACATTGTTCAAACGCTCATCTTGATGATCATGATCGTCTTGTAATCTATACATGCACTCAAACGCCTTTCCATATGCGTCGAATTCTTACCAAGACATTGAATCTTCCACTGAACAAGGTTCGCATTATTAAACCACGTGTTGGTGGCGGTTTCGGGGGAAAACAAGCCTTTCACTGTGAATTTTTTGTCGCTCTAGTGACATTGAGAACTGGTTTACCCTCTCGCATGTCATACACCAGAGAAGAAGTATTTAGTTCATCTTATACTCGCCACCCGATGATGATTTCCATGAAAATCGGAGCTAACAAAGATGGCGTAATTAAAGCCATTGATTGTCGCGCGCTGAGCGACACTGGAGCCTATGGCGAGCACGCTTTGACTGTCTTTATGATTGTTGGTAGCAAAGTTTTGCCACTATACAACAAAGTTGAAGCCGTGAAATTTGGTGGGAGAGTGGTTTACACTAACCACGTTCCAGCTGGAGCCTTCCGCGGCTATGGAGCGATTCAAGGCAATTACGTATTAGAAACCGCAATTGACATTTTAGCGGAGAAACTCCATATTTCTCCAATTGAGCTTCGTATGAAAAACTCCATGAAAGAAGGAGAAACTTCTCCAATATTTGAAATTATGGGCGAAGGAACTAAAGGAACCCCCATGATAATGGAATCCTGCAAATTACCTTATTGTATTGAAAGAGGCGCTGAATTAATTGGATGGGATAAGAAATATCCTCGCATTCAAGTCGGGCCTCACACAATTCGTTCCGTTGGTATGGCCATCGCTATGCAAGGTAGTGGTATTCCTTTAATGGATATGGGTTCATCCTCAATTAAACTCAATGATGATGGTACATATGTTGTCACTTCAGGAGCCACCGATATTGGACAAGGTTCTGATACTGTCATTACCCAAATTGTCGCTGAAGAATTAATGACCACAGTTGATAAAGTGACCATCTATTCTTCTGATACTGACTTAACCCCATTTGATGTGGGAGCTTATGCCTCATCAACAACCTATATTTCTGGAAACGCCGCCTTAAAAGCAGCCCAAAAAATGAAAGAAAGATTAATCAAAGAAGCCGCTCGAGTTTTAGATGCAGCTGAAGAGGACATCGAATTCGATGGTTTAACATTCAAAGCCAAGAATAACGAGATTACACTTCCAGACTTAGCTAGACAAATCACCTATTCTAAGGAAATGAAACAAATCGCTGTGACCGAGAGTTATTTCGGTCATGTATCGCCTCCTCCCTTTATGGCGGGGTACGCGGAAATTGAAATCGACACTGAAACTTATGAATATAAGCTCATCGATTATGTCTCAGTCGTAGACTGCGGAACAACGATTAACCCAATGTTGGCTAAAGGCCAAGTAGAAGGCGGAATTGTTCAAGGTTATGGAATGGCTTCAACGGAAGCGGTTCTATATAATAGCCATGGAAAATTACTCAGTAACAGTTTCTCTTCCTATCACATTCCTACTCATAAAGAGATTACTAAATTAACAACCGAATTTGCTGACTCCTATGATCCAACTGGACCATTCGGAGCGAAATCAGTTGGTGAAATTGGTATTGATACTCCTCCTGCAGTTCTTTGCAACGCTATTTACAATGCGGTTGGGGTGAGAATTAATGATTTACCAATTACTCCAGAAAAGATTATGCGAGCCATTAAGGAGCAGAAATAAAAGCATTTGATGAATAAGGTTTCTAGAAAGTAGTAAATATGAACGATTTGTTAATCATGAATGGGAATATCTATATCGATGGAATTTGGCAACAAATCAACATCGGGATTAAAGATGAAAAGATTGTTTATTTAGGAAAAGACAAACCCAAAGCAAACGAATCTTTTGATGCGAGCGGTTTAAAAATAATTCCTGGATTAATTGACCCCCATGTTCATTTTTCATTAGATTGCGGAACCATTATCTCCGTTGATGACTTTTCCAGTGGCACTCGCTCTGCTGCCTATGGCGGAGTGACAACCATCATTGATTTTATTGATCCTGCTAGAAATGCAAAAACACTTGAGAAGTTATTTTATGAACGCTTGCAAATAGCGAAAGGTTCACAGGTTGATTATCACCTTCATGGGTGTATAAAAGAGCCCGATGGCGATTTAGAAGAGTTTGTTCTTAAAACGAAAAGCCTAGGCATGAGCACCATCAAGTTATTTACAACTTATTCAGAGACACATCGTAAAACATACGATAAAGATATCTATAACCTACTGAAACTTTCTAAAAAGTATAATGTCATGATTGAATGCCACATTGAAAACGATGATTTAATCAAACACGATTCCAATTTCCTCTGTACTGACATATCCAAAGCACGTCCGAGCGAATGCGAGTTAACGGAAACTATTAAACTCGCTCAATTTGCCAAAGAGACTGGTGGTTACTTGTATATGGTTCACTGCAGTAGCGGAAAAACTCTACAAGCCCTTATTGATAATTATTCCGATGTTTTGGGAAAGAATTTTTTCGTCGAAAGCTGCCCTCAATACTTCCTTTTCAATGATTCGTATCTTTCCAAAGAAGATGGGTACAAATATACTTTCGCTCCGCCTCTTAGGAGCAAAGAAGAGCAAGAATTACTTATTAAAAACATTACCTTTGTTAACGCTATTGGGACCGACCATTGCTCTTTCAACATAGCTGATAAAATGGACCATCCACTTCTAAAAGGTCATCCTTTTGGTGTTGGGGGAATTGAGACATCTTTCCTACTTCTCCACAAAATGTTTGGAGACCAAATTATCGATAAGATGACCATAAATACTGCAAAACTGCAACATTTATCAAAAAAAGGCTGCATATCTTTAGGAAAAGATGCTGATCTAGTTTTTCTTAAGGATGTTGATTCTTATAAAATTGGCAAGCCCCACGGACGAGCCGATTATTCCATTTATGAAAATTTGGAACTGAACGAAAAGATATATGCCACTATGCTTAGAGGACATTTTATTTTAAAAGATGAAGTTTATGCACCAATCAAAGGCGACCTAATAAATTGCGATTAAGGAGATAAATATGAAAAGAACCATTATCAATGTCAGAATTTATGATTATCAAAACTATATCGATAGTGGTTTTGTTATTTTCGATGAAAAAATTATCAAAGTTGGACCAATGAACGAATTCCAAGAAGATGGATCAGAAGTTATTGATGGTCATGGTCAATTGCTCCTACCCAATTTTGTGTGTGCACACACTCACATTTATTCTATTTTTGCTCGCGGAATGATTTTGCCGTTTAATCCAAAGAACTTCCAAGACATCCTTGATCAGATGTGGTGGAAGATGGATGCCAAAATTAATAATGAGACAACCTACTACTCAGGTCTATGTGCTGCGAGCGAGTTTATGAAGAATGGTGTAACCACTATTATTGATCATCACGCTTCGGGAAAGAACATTCTTGGTTCCCTTGATTCTTTAAAAACCGCTTTAGTGGATGTCGCTTCCTTGAGAAGTATTTTGTGCTTTGAAACTAGCGATCGTTTTCCCGTTCAAGATTGCATTAAAGAAAATATCGATTTCTGTTCAGCAAATCATGATTCAACGACTGCTGGATTATTTGGTATGCACGCTTCCATGTCAATTTCTGATGACACACTATCTCAAATTTCGAAAGTGATTGGTGATTATCCAATCCATATTCATGTCGCCGAAAGTGAAATGGATGAAAAAGATAGTCAAATTAAATATGGTAAATCCATAATTTCAAGACTTGATGGATATCACCTCATTAAGCCAAATAGTCTGATTGTACATGGAGTCCATATCACCGATTCTGAATTAGATATCGTGGCGAAGAATAAAGCTTATATGGTTGTTAACACAACTTCTAATATGAATAATGCGGTTGGACTTCCTGATATAATGAATTTTAAACGTCATGGTGTTAAAGTATTACTTGGTAATGATGGTCTCAGCACTTCGATGGCCACGGAATACTTGAACCTATTCTATACAGCTCGTTTGAAGAATAAGACCCCCAATGCGATTAATCTAGGAGATGTTTTAGATATTATCAATGACACCTATGATTATGTGAGCCAAATTTTCGGAGTCAAAATTGGAAAAATTATGCCAGGCTATGAATCCGATTTCTTAATGCTTCCCTATTCACCTTTCACTCCAATAGATAACATGAACGCTTTTGGGCATATATTCTTTGGCCTTTATCATTCCTTCTCTCCCCGAGATGTGTATCGTGGTGGTCAGTGCTTGGTAAAAAATGGTAAACTGCTTAATTCTAAACTCGAAAGAGGATTGAATAAATCGATTGAAATATCGACCAATTTATGGAAAACGATTAAGGAGAATAAATGATTATGGATCTAACAACAAAGTTTGATGGGTTAGTGCTCAAGAACCCACTTATGCCGGCAGCTGGACCATTAGTGGGCGATGCTGAAAAAATGCTATGGCTTAAAGATGTAGCAGGACTAGGCTGCATGGTTGCTAAAACGATTTCAACTAAAATGGCTCACATTCCTCACCCTTGCATTATCGGAGACAATAACGCTATTTATAACTGTGAGTTATGGACAGAATATTCCAAAGAGAAATGGATTGATGAATTCCTTCCTGAATACTGCAAACAAAAAGGTGATGTTCCATTAATCATATCCGTTGGATACACCAAGAGTGATATGGAAGTGTTAATTCCTCTCCTTGATAAATTCGCTGATGCTTTTGAAGTTAGTACCCACTATGTGGGAAGTGATTTGAAAACACTCGCTGAGACCGTTTCTACAATTCGTTCTTTAACCAAGAAACCAATTTACATGAAAATATCTCCCCATATGCCAGATCCTTATGGATTTGCTAAGACCATTAAGGAAAATGGAGCCAATGGCGTCGTAGCAATTAACTCGCTTGGACCAACGATGGTGGTGGATATTGAAAAACGCTCGATGGCTTCCGCTAATGACAAAGGGTTCGTCTGGATGAGTGGACCGGCCATTAAGCCCGTCGCTCTTGCAACTATCTATACCATTAAACAAGCCGAGCCTTCTCTCACTGTCATCGGTGTTGGAGGTATTTCTTCAGCTAAAGATGTCATCGAATTCTTACTCGCCGGAGCTTCCGCGGTTGGAATGCTTTCTGCCGCTATGCTCAAGGGCAAAGAATTATATGCCAAGATTATCGCTGACTTACCAAAAGAATTAGAAAAATATGGATTTAAATCCATTCAAGATGTTATCAACACTAAATTAGTGAAAGATGTTAGGTATGAAGCCGAACTTCCAGTCGTCGATGCCAAAAAGTGCATTCATTGCAATCTATGTTTCAAAAACTGCCCATACTTTGCTATTGAAATGAACAAGGACATAGTCCCCGTTTTTGACAATGAAAAATGTTTTAGGTGTGGATTATGTGCCTCTCGATGCCCAACTAAGGCTATTATTATTAAGCAAAGGTAATATATGAAAAGATATTTTCCCAATTCAACAGTCAAAATAGACAACGAAGAGAAAATGGCTGGTAAAGCCATTTTTACCGATGACATTTTATGTCAAGACGCGTTATACGTCGTCTTTGTTCGTTCGACTATTTCAAAAGGAAAAATCTTAAGAATTGAAGTCCCTGCTTTGCCTGATGGTTATCACTATATTGACGCAAAAGACATTGTTAAAGAAAATGTTGTCAGCATTATCTTTTCTGATTGGCCAGTTTTCGCCGATGGAGTAGTTAACTACTATGGAGAAACAATTGGCTTAATTGCTGGACCAGATAAACAAACAGTTCTCGATTTAGTTAGAAAAGTAGTCATCACATATCAAGAAGAGACTCCCAATTTTGAACTTAAAGAATCGGTTTTCCACAAACATTTCGCCAAAGGCGATATCGCAAAAGCAAAACAAGAAGCTGATTTTTCCTACACTGAGACTTTCCGGACCAGTTTACAAGAACATCTCTATTTAGAAACACAAGCTATGCTTATGTGGCTCGATGGCGATAAAGTAACGGTCAAAGCTTCGATGCAATGTCCATACTATGTTAAAAAAGCCATTGTCAGAACTCTTGGTTGTGATCCTGATAATGTTCGCGTTATACAACCCGCGGTTGGCGGAGCCTTTGGCGGGAAAGAACACTATCCATCCCTATTATCCGCTCAATTAGCGACTGCTCTTGTAAAAATTAAAAAACCTCTTCGTTTCGTTTTTGATCGAACCGAGGATATTGCTTTCACGACTAAACGTCACCCCAGCCAAACAACCTATACTGCTTACGTTAAAAATAACAAAATAACTGGCATTGAAGCTCACGTCAAATTAGATGGAGGAGCTTATATTGGATGTTCGGGAGTTGTCTTAGCTCGTGCTCTTATTGCAGTTGTCGATTGTTATACCATTCCCAGTCTTGAAGTTAATGGAGATGTTTATCTCACTAATACTGTTCCAACCGCAGCCTTTCGTGGTTTCGGTTCGCCTCAGACAATCTTTGCTTTTGAGATGTTTATTAATCACCTCGCAAAAGCCGCTAAAGCTGATCCGTTAGAATTTCGGTTTACCCACCTCGCTAAAAAGGGTGATATCACTGCAGTCAGCGGTAATTTCCATGATGAAATTATCATGCCTCAATTAATTGAGAAGGCGATGGAAATGAGTGACTACAAGCGAAAAATAAAAGAATATAATAAGCCTAATTCTAATAAAGGAATTGGCATGTCTTGGTTCCTCCATGGATGTGGCTTTACCGGTTCAGGAGAATCCACAATTATTAACGCTCATGTCAAACTAGTGAAGGAAGCGGATGACACCGTTCATCTATACACCTCGCAAGTTGATTTTGGTCAAGGTAACCGCACAACCTTAAAAAAGATTGTCTCGGATACGTTAGGTTATCCAGAACATTTAGTGTTCCATGAATCGCCCGATACTGATCACACTTTAAATACTGGCCCAACCGCAGCGAGCAGAACAATTATTATTGTTGGCTACCTTTGTGAGAAAGCAGCTAAACATCTAAAAGAGCAATGGGTTAGTGGCAAGAGAATCGAAATCATCGAACCATATGTCGCTCCACCCTATATCCATTGGGATGAAGAGACCATGCAAGGCGATGCCTACCCAGGTTATGCTTGGGGAGTCAACATCATCGAGGTTTCATATGATCCTTTGACCTATCAAGTTCACGTTGATGGAGTGTGGTCAACTTATGATGTGGGGCACGCCATTGATGAACGAATTGTCGTTGGCCAATCCGATGGCGGAATTGCTCAAGGTATCGGCTACGGAATGTTAGAATGTATGGATATCAAAGATGGCAAATTTTACCAGAAAACCATCTCTGATTATACCGTTCCTACCAGCATGGATTTGCCTTATATGGAGACCGTTTTAATTGATAATCATTTTGCTTATGGAGCGAGTGGCGCCAAGGGTGCTGGAGAACTCACTTTCGTCGGTGTTGCTCCTGCTTTGTGCTTAGCCATTGAACAAGCCATTAAGCGAAAAATCAATAAAATACCTGCAAATCCTGAATATATTATGGAGTTAGTAGAAAATGGCAAAGATTAAATTTGTGGTAAATAACCAACCTTATGAAGTTGACGTTGATCCAAGCGCTAGGCTTTTAGATGTCTTAAGAGATGAACTTCATTTAATTGGAGTTAAAGAGGGATGTGGCGAAGGCTCTTGTGGCGCCTGTACCGTTTTAGTTAATGGCGTCTCATATTCTTCCTGTTTAACTCCTATCGCGAACATCATTGGAAAAGAAATCTTAACTATCGATGGATTTAATAAAACCGAACAATACAGAATCATCGCTGATGCTTTTGCTGAACTGGGAGGAAGTCAATGTGGCTTCTGCACTCCAGGAATGATTATGAGCACCTATGCCTTGTTTTTAGAAAACCCCGATCCAACTGAAGAAGAGGCCAGGTTATCTCTCTCTGGAAATCTATGCCGCTGCACTGGATATAACTCGATTATCAAAGCTGTTTTAGAAGCCGCGAAAGAAGGAAGAAAGAGAGGTATCAAATGGTAAACAAATATCTACCAAAAAATTTAAAAGAAGCTCTCCAAACTCTTTCTGAACATGACTGCTATATCATGGCGGGAGGCACCGACTTAATGGTGGTTAAACACCGCAGCAGTGGTCTTTTGCCCACCTTTGATAAAGATGTCATTTATATCATGGGTTTAGAAGAATTGAATTTCATCAAAAAAGTTGGTGAAAATATCGTCATTGGAGCAACCACCAACTACAGCGATATCTTAAAGAGCCCAATAGTTCCTCAATTACTAAAAGATATCGTTATTGAAATTGCTTCACCAAGTTTGCGTAATATGGCAACGCTCGTTGGTAACATTGGCAATGCTTCTCCCGCCGGAGATGCTCTTGTAGGGTTATATCTCTATGATACTCTAATTGAACTAACTAGCGTTCGTGGCAAAAGAGTGATGCCAATAAGTGAATTTATTTATGGAGTGAGAAGAATTCGTCGCGAGAAAGATGAATTAATCACCTCAGTTATTATTCCTCAACAACATTTCACTAATACGAAATGGAAGAAAGTCGGATCCCGAAAAGCGGAGACCATCTCTAAAATTACCTTTGCTGGTTCTTGCACAATAGATCAAGGAATCATTAAAGATATTCGTTTAGTCTTTGGTTCGGTTGGTATAACTGTTGTTCGTCGTCCTGAATTAGAAGCTAGATACATCGGTCTTACTGTTGAACAATTACAAAGTAAAACTGATGAAATACTATTAGAGTATGGCAAGTTCATTCTTCCTATCTCTGATCAAAGATCAACTAAAGATTACCGCTTTAAAGTAGCGATGAATATAGCTCGTGACTTTTTAAGTCATATTGAGTAAGGAGAACATATGGCAAAGAACAAATATTTCATTGGTTATCGATGTACCCTATGCGGCAGTTTCTTCACTCCCGAACAGGCGAGTTTCACTTGTCCGCATTGTGGAGAGAAAGGCATCCTTGATGTCATTTATGACTACAAAAAAATGAAGAAAGGCGTCAATCTCGAATATTTTGAAAAGAATCGCGATTATTCAATGTGGCGATATGCCCCAATGATTTCAATCGCCGATGACCATATTAAAGACATGCTAAGAATCGGATGGACACCTCTTATCCGTTCTCATAATCTGGCCAAACTATTGGGACTAAAAACCCTCTATATCAAAGATGATGGTTTAAATCCAAGTGGCTCAAGCAAAGATCGAGCTTCCGGAGTAGGAGTGCTCAAAGCCTTAGAAGCCGGAGCAGACACCATCGCAACAAGTTCAACTGGTAACGCGGCTAGTTCACTAGCCTGCCAAGCCGCTCATATTGGAATGAAAGCGGTCATCTTTGTGCCAAAGAGAGCCCCAATTGGTAAAGTTACTCAAATATCACTTTATGGAGCGACGCTTATCAAGGTCGATGGCGATTATAAAGACACCTTCTCTTTTTCAAAGGAAGCAATAAAAAGATATGGATGGTATAATAGAAATTGCGCTATAAATCCCCATCTCGTCGAAGGAAAGAAAACTGTTTCCTTAGAAATCGCTGAACAATTAGATTTTAAACCCACTGATTGGGTGGCTGTCTCCGTAGGAGATGGATGCACAGTCGCTGGAGTTTATAAAGGTTTCTACGAGCTAAAGGAGTTGGGATTAATCGAAAAGATTCCTCGCATTCTCGCTGTTCAGAGTGAAGGTTGCGAACCATTCGTGATTGCAGACCACACTAAACAGCCCTTAAAAGAAGCTGAGGAGAATACCATCGCCGATAGTATCTCAGTGGGTATACCCCGCAACCCGATTAAAGCCATCAATGCAGTGAAGAATTCTTCTGGAATATGGATTAGTATTACTGATGAAGAAATTCTTCAAGCTGAGGCCTTATTAGGAAGAACCGAAGGTATCTTCGCTGAGCCAGCTGCCGCCGCATCACTCGCGGGAGTCGTAAAAGCCGTCAAAGAAGGCATCATTCCAAAAGAGGAATCAGTGACCTTCATCGTGACAGGGAACGGATTGAAAGATCCGGCGAATGCTCAAAAGGTCATCATTCCACCCTTGCCTATGAAACCTGACTTAGAGACCTTAGATAAGTTTTTAAAACAAAAGGAAAAGGAGAATTAAGTATGTCAAAAATTCCATTTGGTCCAACCTATGAAGAAATGCTTCATCCTGAACATCAAGATCCAAAAGTAAGAAAAGAGGCGGAAAAAGCTCTCAAAGAAAATGAGCTCGATCCAATCAATCTATTCAACATTGGATGGAAGAATGGTGGTAATGGAGAAGTGAGGAAAATTGTTTTACCGAAAGCACTGACTGGCGTGGATGCCAATATTGTCGTGTTGTTAGGCAAATATTTCCCTTCTGGATCTCATAAAGTCGGCCCTGCCTATGCCACATTAATTGAGGGCTGTGTTGACGGGACTATTTTACCCGGCAAACACACTATTTTAGGACCATCAACCGGCAACTTTGGTATTGGTGTTTCCTACATCACTAATTTGATGAAATACGATGCTATCGTTATCATGCCTGACAACATGTCGAAGGAAAGATATGAGCGAATTAGAAAATATGGAGCCAAACTTGATTTAACTCCTGGTTCTGAATCTGACGTCATACTTACTCTAGAGAGAACCTATGAACTCAAAAAAGATCCTAAGAATGCTACACTAGCACAGTTTGAATTATTACCAAATTACCGTTTCCATCGCTATGTAACAGGTAACTCCGCTATCGAAGCCGTCAAAGGCATCGGTAATGGTCGTATCGCCTGCTTCACTAGTGCACCTGGTTCAGCTGGAACTCTCGCAGCCGGAGATGAGATGAAAAAAGCTTTCCCTGAATGTAAAATTGCCGCTCTTGAGCCACATGAATGCTCAACCCTCACCAATGGTGGCTTAGGTCAACACCGTATTGAAGGCATTGGAGATAAAATGTGCACTTTAATTCACAACATTTTAACCACTGATTTCATTGTTCAAATTCATGATGATGCTTGCGTAAGAGGTCTTGAAGTGATTTATTCAGGAAAAGACATTCTCATCAAGCATGGCGTTGATCCAAAGATTGCAGAATCAATGAAAGAACTCTTTGGAGTTTCTGGTATATGCAATATTCTTGGAGCAATCAAAATGGCTAAGTATCTCAAACTTGGTCCAAATGATAATATTGTCACAATTGCTACTGATGGCTTCGATAGATATGACTCTGTTATTGATAATCTTAGACATCGCGAATTGGAAGTTACTGATCACGTCTTAGACCGTTGGTTTAGTGATGTCTTTGTGGAAACTGATACATCTCGCATTCTAGACACCCGTGGCGATGCTGCAAAAGAAAAATTATTCCAACAGAAAGAAAAAGATTGGCTCAAGTTTGGATATTCTAAAGAATATCTCGATAGCATGAGACATCCTGAATTTTGGGAAAAAGAATATGCCAAGATTAAAACTTATGATGAAAAAATCAAAGCTATTAGAGGAAAGGAAATCTAAAATGAAAATTAGTTTCGAAGAAGTATTAAAAAAAGCTCAATCGTATAAAGCGGACATGACCAAATTTCTCCGCGATATGATTAAAATCCCAAGCGAATCTTGTGATGAAGAGAAAGTTGTTCTCCGTATCAAAGAAGAGATGGAAAAAGTCGGCTTTGATAAAGTAGTTATCGATCCAATGGGAAATATCCTCGGATACATTGGACATGGCAAACACGTCATCGCATTTGACGCGCACATTGATACCGTTGGTATCGGAGAAATAAAGAACTGGAATTTTGACCCATATGAAGGATACGAAGACGACGTCCACATCGGCGGACGTGGTGCTTCTGATCAAGAAGGTGGCATGGCTTCCATGGTCTACGCAGGCAAAATCATCAAAGATTTACATCTTGAAGATGACTACACCCTCGTTATAACCGGAACCGTTCAAGAAGAAGACTGTGACGGATTATGTTGGCAGTACATTATCAAAGAAGATAAGTTAAAACCAGAATTCGTTGTCTCCACTGAACCAACTAGCTGCCGTATCTATCGCGGTCATCGCGGTCGTATGGAAATCAAAGTCAGTGTTCGCGGTGTGTCCTGCCATGGCAGTGCTCCGGAAAGAGGAGACAACGCTATCTATAAGATGGCTCCCATCATTCAGCAAATTGAACAGCTCAATAAGGAAGGATTAGCCTATGATCCATTCCTTGGTAAAGGTACCGTCACTATCTCGGAAATCTTCCATAAGTCACCAAGCCGTTGCGCCGTGGCGGATGGATGCTGGATCAGCCTTGATCGCCGCTTAACCGTTGGAGAAAATGATAAGACTTCCATCGCGGAAATCCAAAACTTACCAGCCGTTAAAGCCGCCAACGCTGAAGTCACCATGTATCAATACGAAAGACCAGCCTATACTGGACTTCGCTATCCAACTGAATGTTACTTCCCAACTTGGGTCATTCCTGAAGAATCTGTCTATGTGCAATCGCTCAAACAAGGATATCAAAAACTCTTCAAGAAAGATCCCATCATTGATAAGTGGACATTCTCAACTAATGGTGTGAGTATTATGGGTCGCTATGGCATTCCATGCTTAGGCTTTGGACCTGGCGATGAAAAAGAAGCTCACGCTCCAAACGAGAAAACGAGAAAAGAAGATCTTGTCATCTGTGCAGCGTTATACGCTGTTATTCCTGGACTCTATCTCGAAAATTTAAAAAATAAGTAAATAAGGAAATTAAATTTATGGAAAAAATTGCTCCAAAATTTGCCGGTCGTCACTTAATCACTCTTGAAGAATTCACCAAACCAGAAATCGATCTCATGCTCAAAGTCTCTAGTGACTTAAAAGCTGCCTTCTACCGCAATGAGCCAACCCAATGGTTAGTCGGGAAAACTGGCTTCTTGATGTTCTTTGAACAATCAACTAGAACGAGAAACTCCTTTGAAAGTGGCATGGCCCAATTAGGTGGTCACGCAACCTTCTTAGACACCTCGATGATGCAAATATCTCACGGTGAATCCGCCAAAGATACTGCTACTATTCTCTCCAGCTTTGGACACATGATTGCTTGCCGTTATTGCAACTGGGGTTTAGGAAATAAATACCTCCGTGAAATGGCGAAATGGTCAACTGTCCCAATCATCAACTTACAATGTGATTTATATCACCCAATGCAAGCTCTTGCCGATTTAATGACCATGCAAGAATTATTCCCCACGACAAAGCGCTTAAAGGTTTCCATTATTTGGGCGTACGCTACCAGCCATAAGAAACCAATCTCTGTTCCACTCTCTCAAATTCTCTTGTTCCCTCGCTATGCGATGGATGTCACCATTGCCTATCCAGAAGGATATGATATGCCAGATTGGGCAGTTGAAAAAGCTAAGAAGAATGCTTTAGAGAATGGTGGTTCCTTCCGCATTACTCACAACATGGAAGAAGCCTTCAAAGACGCTGATGTCGTCTTCCCCAAGAACTGGGGTTCATGGGTCAAAAACCAATCCACAACCGTTGTCGATGATTACATCAAAACCCTAACTGGTTGGAAGTGTACTGAAGAGATGATGAAGCTCGCTGGACCACAATGTAAATATATGCATGCCTTACCAGCTGACCGTGGCAACGAAGTCGAAGATTCTGTTATTGATGGACCACAATCAGTCGTCTATCAAGAAGCGGAAAATCGTATTCATACCGCTAAAGCTGTCATGGCCTTATTCGTCCACGATAAATAAACTACTGGTTTAATTAACTTAAGGGTGTCGTAAGCGACATCCTTTTTTCTTCGTTTATAAATGTGATATAGTTGGTTTATCGCTTATGGAATGGTATTACATACTCTTAATTGTTGTCGCTAGTCTAGTTCTCCTATTTGGTATCTATCTCCTTCTAGGGGCTTTTGTCATTCATTCTTTTCTATCTAAGAAATCAATTAACAAAATTTTTAAACATAACGCCTCTATTCCAAATAATCCATTTTTTAACCAAGTTGATCTTGAATGGTTCCATGATGAGAA
>Ga0265294_10001825_pt1 | contig 28451 bp, 19 predicted proteins | sample MunlanPumphouse3_FD_192504 | JGI IMG/M metagenome (GOLD analysis project Ga0265294, IMG submission 192504) | Groundwater microbial communities from a municipal landfill in Southern Ontario, Canada - Pumphouse #3 | ecosystem: Environmental > Aquatic > Deep subsurface > Groundwater | place...
CGTAAGCTCACGACTTCTGATCATTTCTACTATATGTGTACAAAGTATTTCAACGATGGTGATGTTCATAAATATTTCTCCCCTTATGATTCACCTGACCAAGCCTACATATATTTTATCAATGCTTTAGCTGATTTAGAAGAGAGAATTTAAAAGGCAAAATAACCCATATTTGTTGAGAATAAGTTTAAAATTATTATGAATTGTAAAAATACTCTTGACAGAAAAAGTAAGTTTAGAGAATTTAGCAATACATTGTTTTTCAGTGTGAATTTAGTGGTCCAGTAACTCAGTGGTAGAGTATCTCCCTTTTAAGGAGAGAGTCGATGGTTCGAGTCCATCCTGGATCACCAATCTTGTTGACCCCTTCGTCTAGTGGTTAGGACTCAAGATTTTCATTCTTGCAACAGGGGTTCGATTCCCCTAGGGGTCGCCAACATGATCATGTGTCTCCATCGTCTAGTGGTTAGGACTCAAGATTCTCATTCTTGCAACAGGGGTTCGATTCCCCTTGGGGATGCCAATAATAGTAGTTAAATTTAATATAAAAAAGTAATGACCCCTTCGTCTAGTGGTTAGGACTCAAGATTTTCATTCTTGCAACAGGGGTTCGATTCCCCTAGGGGTCGCCAGATTTACAGCCTGCTAATGCGGGCTTTTTTTATTGAGTCAGGAAATCATTTGACACATATGCACTTGAAATATTTTGTACATAGAGAATAAAATAGAGGAGATAAAATGGAAAACAAAGTTTTAGCAACTGTAGAAGGAAAAGATATTACAACTTTTGATGTAAATCTTTTTCTACAACAATTAGGTGAACAAAGAGCAGCTCAATTTGATAATGAAGAAGGAAGAGCTCAGATCCTCAACGAACTTGTTAATCAAAAATTAATTCTTGCAGACGCTATTGAGAATAAAATAGAAGAAAGTGAAGCATTTAAGAACGAGTTAGAGAGATTAAAAGAGACAGTTATGACTCAAATTAGTATTAATAATTTACTAATGACAGCTACTGTTTCTGATGAAGAGTTAGAAGCTCATTTTGCAGCTAACAAAGCTAAGTATGCCAAACCGGCAGAGATATCAGCAAGTCATATTCTTGTTGATTCAGAAGAGGTTTGTCAGGAAGTTTACACTAAAATTAAGAACAAAGAGTTAGATTTTGCTGCTGCAGCACAAGAACACTCATCATGCCCTTCTAAAGAGCAAGGTGGATCTCTTGGTTCATTTACCCGTGGAAGAATGGTGCCTGAATTTGAAGAAGCTGCTTTCGCTATGAATGTTGGCGATATTTCAGAACCTGTGAAAACTCAGTTTGGTTATCATATCATTAAATTAGATGATAAAACAGATGCCCAAGATGTGGAGTTAGGTCAAGTAAAACAGACTATCACTAATGAACTTGCTACTATGAAACAAAGAGATGTTTATGTAGCTAAAGTTGAAGAACTTAAAAATAAATATAATGTGGAATATAAATAATATTCATAATCTCACATAAAGTTAAAAAGCACTGCTTCTGTAGAATCAGTGCTTTTTTAATATATTAGTTATTTTTTTGAAATCAAAATCAATCAATTAAACAATTCAACAAATCAACGATTAAACGATATTTTAACTCGGTTGAATCCCTCAAAACTGGTCTATAAACTTTAAGAATAGCCTCATAAACAGTTCAATCTCTTCCTTGGTACCAATACTTATTCTGATGTGATTTGCTAGCACAGGGTGTTGCCAGACAGCTCTGAGAGCCACTTCATTTTCAGAGAGGAAGTCAAATAGCTTAGGAGTAGAATCTCCGATAGTGAAAAGCAAGAAATTTGTGCTGGAAGGATAAACATTGATATAATCCTGAGCAAGCATCCAGAGGTAGAGTTTATTTCTCAGATCTATTACGTTTTCGGTATGTTTTAAGAAAATCTCTTTATTTTCTAAGATGGTGTAAGCAAAGGTTTGAACCATCAAGCTACTGTTAAATTCAGTCATTACCTTTTCTAATTCACCTACATTTTCTTCTGAGGAGATTAGGTAACCAAATCTGAGTCCGGCAGCTGAAAAAGCTTTGGAGAAAGATCTGACAATCACAAGGTTAGGGTATTTATCGAGAACATCAGCAAAAGTTACACCTGAAAACTCAAAGTAAGTTTCATCGAGCATGACTAGTTTCTCTGTATTTTCTAAGATATGGACAATCTTTTTATCCGGGATTAGATTTCCGGTAGGGTTATTAGGATTGCATAAAATACCCAGTTTACAGTTAGGGTGGTTCAGTTTTTCTAAAAAATCTTCAGTTGAAAAATTAAAATCTTTGTTTAACTCAATAGTTTCCAAACCTAATCCTACAGCATCACAATAACTTTTGTAATCAAAATAAGATGGTGCTAAGGAGACAGCATAACTTTTAACGCTTTCTCTGACACTGTTAAAGATATAATAGATCATCTCATCTGCTCCATTACCAAAAAGAATTTGGCTGGGCTTTATCCTAAACCCGATATATTCTGCTAACTTATCTTTTAGTTTCGGAGTGATATCATTGAAATATCTGTTTAAGGGAACATCTTTAAGATTAGTCAACAACTGCTCTTTCACCGCCTCCAAAGGGTTAAGAGTGCTTTCGTTAAGGCACATCATAACTTCTTTGTGGGGAACATTAACCTCTACAGCTTTCTTAGCTTGCAGATCTTTTCTAAATCTGTACATTTTATTCTCCAAAGTAATATTTTTTATAGTGCCATTATCAGGGTTCGTTTAAAAAATCGTCAAGCTTTATTTCAAGGCATGCCTATTTTGCTATTTTTTTAGCTGTGTTGAACTAAGGATTGTGGTTTTTAAATATTTAAATTTCAAATGCAGTATGTTATATTTTATTGATTATCATTTCTCAAAAAGACGCCAACCAAAGTAAAATCGGGATATTTAAACGATAGATTGAATTGCGAAATCACTGATGAAAAGTATTCAAATCCATTTTCTTTTATCTTCAAGATATTTTCATGAATCGATGTTTGGAAAATGTGTTTTGTACTAGCTTTATCAGCGATAACTGAATTTAATAAACTAAACATCTTGTTATCATTAAGAATTGAATAGCTTTCACTTTCCTTAATATACTCGATACCAAATATTTTATATGTTACCTGTTTATCAAGAATAGTCACTTTATCAAATACCTTTATAACAAATAGTGTATTTTTTAAAATATCTGAGTTAACTATTGTGATCAACCCTTCAAAACCTAATGCCTGGTCTAAACTCTCTTCAAATACCTTGTTTCCAACCCCAATAATACTAGCATTATTATCTGCTTTTCGTGAATATGTAACATTAGAATATCTTTTTTTCATTCCTATACGATTCATCCATTTTTCAGGAGTAAGAAACTCAAAATAGTCATCTTGTTTTGTTACACGACGCCTGTTTCTTTCTAACATTGATTCAAAAAAGTATTTCAAATCAGGTAAATCTAATCTTGGAAGAATATCTGATACTTGGTTATAATTGAATTTTTCACTATGTCCTACTAAGTTCTTTACTGTACTAATGACTTCTTCACCTGAAAAAGTTTTTGCTTTTGAATCAAACCAGTCAGAGAATTGCTCTTTACGTATTTTTCGGCCTTCCATTTGAAGTTCGTTGTAAAAGGATTCATCCTGCATACCAAGAATCAACCATTTAAAATCTTCTGGATCGCTCATAGCAGAACTGTGAGCATGCATTATTCGGGTTGTTTTTTCATCTAAAATATTCCATATTTTCGATTCAACTGTATCTGGGTTCATTACAGTTATAACTTCTACTTGCTCTTTTTGTCCAAATCTATTAATTCTTCCAACTCTTTGTTGCATTCTCATTGGATTCCAAGGAATATCTACATGAATGAGCGTATGACAGTTTTCCTGTAAATCTATACCTTCTCCAGCAGCTTCTGTTGAAACAAGAAAACGAACTTTTTTGCTATTAAATAAATCTGCTGCTGTTTGCCGATTCATAGTAATATCTTTAGGCTCTCCATTAATTAGTACATCTTTTGCTTTTTCATCACCATTGATAAAAGCAATATCCTGTTCTCCATAATGTTTTATTAATTCAGACATAAGTAAAGATTGTGTTGCCTTATATTCAGTGAAAAAGAGAATTGATTCGTTTGAATAGTCGTTCAAAACCATATCAATTATTGTTTCTATGCGTGTTTCTGATTGAATAAGCATTGCATAATCAATTAACTCTTCAACTTTTTTCTCTTCATCTTCCATTAATTCAATAATTAATTGTGAAGCTTTTTCTTCTTCATATGTTCTTTTTTCATCAGAAGTCTCATTTTCATAAATATTTTTATACTCAGCTAAAAGATTTCTTTGATTTTCTTCTTTCTTGAGGTTTATTTCCGTTTGAATTACTCTCAATCTATTTTTTAAGGCCTTTCTAATTGCTGCAATTGAACTTGAAGCTATCTTTTGAAGTGAAGTTAGGACTAACATTACTGCGTTTCTTGCTGAAGTTAATTTTAATGTGTTTGCATAAGCACTACCTGATAAAATAAAATCTGTCATCATATTATAAAACTCTTCTTCTAAGCTAGAATATGAATAATAAACAGACCTGACTTTTGGCTTTTTAAATAATTTATTTCCATTCAAATCAGTAACATTTTCTTTATTATTTCTAATCATAACTTTTTTTATATTATCATATTGAGAGGAAATATCTTTCTTAGCATTGAAGAGATCTGGTCTCAAAAGCTGTAAAAGAGAAACAAAACCATAGTCTTTTCCCCTGTGAGGTGTGCCTGTAAAAAAGAGCATGGAATCTATTAATTCATTTTTTTGTAACTTATCAATAAGTTTATATCCCTGTGTCTCTCCCTGATGTTCGATAGCATTAAGATGGTGGGCTTCGTCAACAATTACAAGATCCCATTTCTTTCCTTCTAACATTCTGTCATGTCTGTTGTTATTATCCAATCTTAATGTATGAAAGGATGCTACCACTTTGTCATAAGTATTCCAAAAGTCTGTTCTATTAGTATCCATGGATGAATTATATGGCATCAAAGCAATGTCAAACATTTTTCGTAATCTTTCCTGCCATTGCATTACTAATGATGATGGGCAAAGTATTAGAAGTCTATTAACAATCTTGCGTGATAGTAGTGGCCATAAAATCAATCCAGCTTCAATAGTTTTTCCTAAACCTACATCATCTGCAACTAACCAACGAAAAGGCTTATTTTCTAAAACTTTCTTACAAACCCATAACTGATGGGGTAATAATTCAATCCTTGATAAAGAAAAAATTCCCCAAGTATCATTAATTGAAATTATTGTAGAAGCAAGCGTTTTAAGAGTCAAATCAGTAGTATCAGAAATATGGTTTTGAGAAATGCAATCTTCTAAAGAAAGAACATACTCTAATTCATTAAATGGTATCTCTTCAAGTCCATTATCAAATCTGACTCCAGCTGTGTTTTCATCTATATATTTCACTGTACCATTGCCAAATATACTATGCCTTATTCTGCTTCCTACTTTTAGCTTCATATCAACCTCCATAATTCTTCAAGTAATGATTAATAGCAATATCGAAAGAAAAATCAAATGTTGCATTCTCTTCACCTATCTTGTCTACAATAAAATCATAAATTATTTTAGAATCTGAATAGTTGCCCTGTTTTGAATCTAAACCACATTGTTCCCTTATTGTCTTTTGTGGAACAAAGCACTCCTTGAAAACTTCTTTATTTTCTACATCTCCTTGTCTGAATCTTACTAATTCTCTTAAGATGAAGTTTGCGCCCATGTTAAGAGTTCTGTTTAAGGGAGGTGCATTTTCATATGCTTCGTGATCGGTTTTGGGTTTGAGGATTTCGAAAAGCCTTCTTCCTTTATATTTTAATCCATCACTAAATCGTTGAATATATATTGATAAATGTTTTGAAATCTTATAAATTCCACTAAAGGAATTCATCCATATTCTAAATTCTTCGTCATTAACTTCTTCTTCAATGAAGGGGTCAATGTATTCCTCAATCCATTTTTCAGTTGCTTTGTCTTCCTGTATTTGGTAATTTGATATAAAGCTTAGTAGGTTTTTTCTTTCTAAAATTTCGATAAATTTTTTGTAACTATTGTGATTTTGAAAGCCAAAAGTATGAGTCATTCCCAGGATGAATAAAATCATCCAGTTTTTTCTTACCTCTTGATTTTCATAATCATCTGTAAGCATTTCTCTTTTAAAGAAGCTTGGATATATCTTATTTTCATAACCTCTTATGATGTTATCTTTAGACTTCTTCCAATGTGTAAGCATTTTTTGCCAATCTATATTATTTGATTCATTATCAGAAGAATCATTCTCATGCTCATTCTGATCCCAATACTCTTTTGCAAATCCAAGACTAGCAAGAATTTTGATTTGTTCTTGGGGATTAAATGGATATAGAAATTCAGAATTAACATTTTCTTGCTTTAATGTTATCAACCATGTAGAGAGCAAATAGTTCGTTTTAAGATTGTCACTTACTTTATTACATAATTCTCCATTTAAGATGTATTTTAAGACACTAATTTTTTTATCTTTTGAAGATGCATTAAGTGCCCAGTCTGCCAACTTATTTACATCGGCAAAGAACCCTGATTCTCCTCTACAGAAAACTACAAAAGTAATTCCATTTGAATCATAATGTTGATCAAGAATATACTCATCCTGGGCGAAAGATCCTCTTTTGCCTTCTTCTTCTCTATTTTCTTGATCCAGAATAAGAATTTCTTTTGATTTTGTATACTTATTTGTTATACTTTTAAATTTCAATTCTTTAAGATATTCTTTGATGTCTTCTTTTTCATCATTCTTCATTTCAGTATAGATTTCATCTGATAAAAAACATCCTAACTGATTTGCTATATTATATTCTACTTCATTTTTGTTATCTAAAATTTGCAGTATAAACCATTTTAGTTTTAATTTTGGAAATCTATATTCATTTTTGATTGGTAATATAGAGTATATATTCTCTGAAATGCTAGAACATAAAATGCTATCAAACTTGTTATTAATTTTAAAACTAAGTACTTTTTTCAATAAATTACTGTCATCAGCCACCACTCCTGATATTGTGTATTTAACATCTGATAACGAAAGCAATCTTTTGTACTTTTCAGCTAACCCATTAGGTAAAGCTAATTTTCCAAGCAAAAACTTATGATAACCTATGTTTTTATCTTTCCATAATATTTGATATGCGATATTGAAAGCTTTTGAATTTGTATCATATTTTTGATTGATGGTTAATATATCAAAAAATGATTTCCAAAAATCATAAAAATCAATGTTTATCGATAATCTTAACTGTTTTTTTAATTTATTAAACTCTTCAAAAATCTTATCATAGATAAGAGATAGCTGATTAAAGAATGTCTCACCTAATCTCTGACAAATTATGTAATTATTAGTGTTATCTGCTGTCAGTTGAGCTCTTCCAACATCTATATCAAATGAAGAATTTATAATAAACCCAAGATGATCTTTCTCTTTTGTGGGGACTGTAACCCAAATTGATGGGATATCCTCGGGGAATTGACTAAAACCATTACTGTTAATTTTAAACAGAATTGAACCTTCGCCTGATTTAAATAATAATCCAATATTTTCGTTATCAATATTGACTTTTACAATTGAATTACAATTAAATATTTTGTCATATCTGCATGAAAAGAGATTCTGATTAACTCTGATATTTTTTATCTCTTTGGAGAAACACGACTGTAAAAATGCGTATTTTTTGAAGTTATCAATAAGATTTGGTGAATTTTCGAATAAATCCATTTCAATTATAGTTCCAGATTGAAAATGAAGAATTTTATTTTGTAGTCGTGTAATGTCTTTCTGATTTAGTTTTCTTGGATAAACAGCTCCTGCGATTTCAAAAGCTAATCTTCCACTTAATATTTTGGGAGACTTACAGATAGAATAAACGCTTTTAAAGCCTAGTCCATATTTACCTGTTTGGTTTTCATCTTTTCTGGAATAACCAATTCTAAGCATTTTTACAACATCATCATTGTAACGTCTTTTTTGGCTAGTACTAGAAGATAAACTTCCTCCTTGTGTTTGATTTATTTTTCTACCCCAATGCATAATTGTTAATGTATCGTTATCAAGATTTACAACAAATTCATTTTTATATGGCTCCAATCCCATTTCAACTAATTCTGATACAGCATCATCTGCATTTTGAAATAGCTCATAAAGCACTGAAGAACTGTCATATTGATATACTTTCAGTTTATCTTTTACTGCTTCAAATAAACTGTCAGTAAATACTTGTTTTTCAAAATAGTCTGTACTTAGGGTAATGAAATTATTTTTTAATCTAGATAGCTCTTCTTTCCCTCCATCTGCTTCGTATCTTCTCCTTTCATCGTCCTTTTCAAACAACATGTCGACAAATTTACTTTTGACTCTTAGATCTTGTAAAATGGGAATTAAGTGCTCAATTATTTGTCTTTGTGTTAGCTCAATGGTATTTTGATCTACTTGTGCAAACTTATCCCAAAGATCGTTAAATCCTTTTTGCAGAGAAGGTTTGCGAAAACTTCGTGTTGTAGTATATTCTAAAGATTTTTTTGGGTCATCATGAAGATTTTTTAATAGGATTCCTTTGAACAACCCATGTATATAGTCGCTAAATGTGTTTCTAAAAGCTTCTGCTATGCTTGAATTACTTTCAGTTAATATTATTTCTTTAAGAACAATTTCATTCGCATTGTCTGTTTTGATATTAAGAGTGTTATCAAGTTTAGAATCAAAGATTGTGATTGTTAACTCTTCATCCAATATTGATTTCACTGAACGATCCTGACTAAAGTTTCTTTCTAATAGAATCTGATATTTACTTTCTTTAATTACCTTATCAATATTCCATATATTTTCAACATCAGCTTCATCTTTCCACGACTCATTCAGTAGTATTCTTATCTCAGGAACAGTACGATTGTTAGTTAAATATTTTTCAGTGGCTAAATTAGTATATCCTTTATTATCAAAACAAGATAAGAATAAACCGACTAAATCTGATGATGTTCTATCAGCCAAATTATTGAAATATACGATTAAATCATCTATACTTGTCTTTTTGTTACTCCTAAGTGAGATTTTGCATGATTTTATAATTTTATCGCTTAGGAGTTCAGCAATGGTATCATTCAAAAGATATTTTTTAGATACAGCAGACCCATAGCATAACTCTTTTGATGCACACCATTCGTTATTTTGATTAAGTAACTTTATTTCTTTAATTACTTCAGGGTAATATTGTGTAGGTTTTAACAGTTTCAAATATAATTTGTAAAAATTCAAAATATCCAAACGATCATTATTATCCGAATTATTATATTTGTTTTGCAAATAGTTAAATATTTCCAAGAATGTTCTCTTGAGTGGAATCCCCTTAAAAAATGAAGGTATAAACTCATTATAGAATATCGTTCCACTGCAATTAGCCTTTATTTTATTTATCACTCTTGATATAGGAAAAGCTGGATTTAATGAATCAAAAATACTCAAGAAAATATCAAAATCTTTATTTATAAATTTAGATGCTATGTTTCCAAATAAATTTATTGATGAAGTCAATAGAATATTTTTAATTATTAATAAATTCTGAAGTTCATCGTTCATAAGTTTCAGATTATTAAGTTTAGATAAAATACTGTTATCATTAATTTTATCATGTAACACCTCATAACCATAAATATTCCTATTATTTATTTCACTTATAATATTCTCCAAACCTTCAAGATGAACTATCTCATTTAAAGAACAAAATTTGTTATTTTTTAATGGCACCCACTTAGTTAAACGAATATCTTTTCTAAGTTTATCGCTAATATTAGATACTTTGGCAATTTGAGACAATATGAAATCCCAGTGGTTGTTTGCATTATCTGAGTCAAAAATCGTTTCTAAAATACTATTTGGCGATATTTTTCTACAAATATTTTTATTATCTATAATTTGATGAAATTTGATAAATGTTAGATTCTCCATAATTGAGCTAGGAACAATTTCATTTCCGCCAAAGATAAACGTATTATCTGTAATCGGGACTAATTGTCCTGTTAAATTTTCAAATAGTGGAATTTTTTTTAGAAGCTCAATATTTTTAAATCTTGATATTATTTCAAATCTCTCTTCATTATTAAGGAAAGAAAGATCAATTGATTCAAACAATGGCTTCGTCCTGATGTATTCTTCAACAATATCTTGATTGATAGCCCAAACATTTAGTTTATCTAGAGTATCTCTATTGAATTTTCTTATTAATTCCTTATTTATAATTGTCCATTCTTTCTTATCGGTTTTTAAAAAAAAGAATAGGAATTTACTCCATAAATCATTTGAAGATATAAATAATGGATCAAGAGAGTCAAAATTTGCTTTTTGGTTATGTAATAAATATCTAATTGATTTAATTTTAGCGTCATCTAAAACAACATTTTGGATTTTTGAAAACAGCTTTACTTTATTGTCTATCGACTGAAAATCAGGTTTATGTGTTGTAATAAAGTCTAAGGCATTATCAACGGTACACCCATCAAGTTCTAAACCTAAAACTTCTTCAGTTTCATAATTAATGAGTTTACCAATTCTATTAATTTTTATTGTTTGAGAAAATTCCCGATAAATATCATTCTGAAATGAAAAAAGGGATTTATTACTCATTAGTTTACAAATATAGTCCCATGAAACCAGAGATTCTTGATATGTTTCATTATATATTAAAAATATTTTTAAATGATTATTTCTTTTTAAAAGTTCAATTCTGTCTTCTTTTCTTACTGCTTTGAGTAGTGATAAAATCAACTTAGCTAGACGTTTATCATCTTCGATGATAATATTATTTAGAATCTTATCACAATCATTAATAGACAAATAGCCTTCAGTTTTGTATTCATCATAAAAGTCTTGATTAAGTAGTATTGGTACTATGTCTATGTTAAGAAGAGGAAGAAAATATTTTTGAGGGAAGTCTTTTGGTAAATCAAGCAATACTTTAAACTCGCTTTTTATTAAGCTTAACAATTCTAAAATAAAAGCTTTATGTTCTTTTGAATTAATAAAGTTTATTTCATTGAGAGCTTTTTTTGTATACTTAACTAACTCCCCTTGGATAATATTTTTACCTAAAGAAATTATAGATAACCATAATTTAGATAATTCATAATTTCCTAACATACTCTCTACTGAGATGTTAAGCCACTGCAAATACATTTCTGTTGTCCAATCTTTAGCACCATACTTGCTTATTCCATAAAATGAACCTTCAATAACATAGACATTTCTTTCTAATATTTTATTGATTAAATCAGCATCAATACTATTAGTTACAAATCTAGGTATAGTAAAGTACTCAATATTACTATTACAAACCTCCCATTTTAATTTATCGCCATATACTCAATTTAATAGGCTATCTTTAACACATATTCCTTCTTTCATCCAATGTTGGGAGTATAATTCAGACTGTTCCAAAGTATTAGCTATATCATCTATTACAGAGTTTTCAGCACCTGAATTTATTATTTTATCTATTACAGGAATCAATTGGGGCAAAGTATTTTGGGTTGCAATAGTCCTATTCCACTTCTGTTTAATCGTTAAATTAGTTTCATCTTCTCCAAAATCAACTTTAGTACGTCCAGAGTCAATAAAAAACCAACCATGCAATTTTATATGAATAGTGTATCCTTTGCACTCTTTTTCTAATATTCTGTCTGAAAGTGGTAGAAATACACACCAGTCGAGTATAATGCATCCTGTTACATCTTTTTCCTTTATTAATGAAATCGAAATCGCTCCTTGATTAAAAGTTTCTTCAGGCTTTTTGTCTTCATCGGTAGGAAAATCAGAATGTGAGTTTAGCATATTTGTTTGGTGATAGTTTTCATATTTATAACTAATAAAGTTATAAACAAAATCATTGTCTAAATAGACTTTTGATTTCTGAGGTAGTATTATTTCATCGTCATCTTTTTTTATTGTAGGTAAATTAAAATTACAATTAATTGAATACTTCTTAGAACCTTGATTCCAATATGTAATTGTATTTAAATTGCTCATGAATGGAAGTATTGAGAGAAGCTCATACCTTAATTGTTTTTTCTCAAAAACATTAGGAAAATTAATATTGTCTCCTGGGTAAGATTTCTTAAAAGGAGCTTTTATTTCATTGATTATTTTTCTAAGTGGAATCCAAATACAAAACCACTGATTATGATTTTTTATAATATTATGCAATTCAGTAGTAATAAAGTCATGGTCTTTGGATTCAACATTTGACCATTCAGGGTAAGGTCGTATCTCTTCCGGAGTTTTTAGTCCTTGTTGTAGCTCTTCTTCTTCTGGAGTAGGACTCCAAGGATTAAAAACATCATATTTATCCTTATCTTTGTACTTCTTTTTAATTGCAGGAGTTTTGAAAGAATCTGAGATTCCTGAAGAAAAATAAAAAAAAGTTTCACACCAATTAAAAACACTTTTTAATCCCAATCCAAACTTTCCTATCTGATCTGGATTTTCAGATTTGCCGCTTGCCCACATTGTATGAATGGAGATTAAGTCTCTAGAGCTAAATTCTCCATCATTAATGAAAAATAATCCGGGATTGCGCAATAAAGGATTATTGCTATTCAGATTTCCTTTATGATAACCAAAATCTAGTGTTTTTGCTGAGGCATCATTAGCATTTTGTATTAATTCTTTCAAAATTGTCATTCCTAGATCATTCTTAATTTCTACTTTATAATACTTTTCAGTAATTTCTTTGATTACGTTTCTTAATGCTTCAGAATAAATTGCTATAGATGTCATTTGTATTCCTTTGTAGCTTGTTTACTTATATTTCTCTCTATTTTATTATTATATCATCTATCAGTAAATGATACAAATATGTATAAGAACGACATGTTAGTTCTCTTTATCTTCAATAAAATATGTGCCAGAGCTTTCGTCATCTGTGCAACTTGCAATAATGGACAATATGAAAATCATTTGAAAAAATATTTAAAAATTGTCATAATAACTCCTTATACTGTTATTTATCGTAATGTTTTTTTTACATTCAAAACATAGAAAACTTAATGGAACTGAATATATCATCTTTTTACCATAGCATGTTTTAACGTCAACTAAAATTATAAAAAGTATTTTTTTTCTTACTTCATTGTAATTAGCAAAGTAGGTTATAGCTCATTTAATACATTATAAGTGGTGGGTAATGTTACATATTGCTGCTATTTGTATTAATTGTTATTTATAAAAATGTCATATTTTTTTGTAATTTTAATAGGTTATTCTAAGTCAAATAATGCAGTAGACTAAGGAAATAAGCTACCAAATTATTACTGTATTATTTAGATTAAGCTATTACTTATCAATAGATTAGTAGATATTAGATTCTTTTTTATGTGAGTGCAATGGGGATTCTGTTCGATCTTCGAAAAGAGATTGAGTTCGTAAAGAGGGTGCCACTAACAAGCTACTAATACGAGAACCGAGCATGAAAGAAATAGATTGATAGTCATAATAAAAAAAGGGTTACCTTTTCAGGCAACCCTCGCTTTTATAATTAGTTATCTAGCGAATTTCAATCACTAAATGTTTATCTTTTCTAAATTGTTCATGATCTTTTATTTTAAGAACAGTGATACCTCTACTAACTTCAACTAATTCATAAGTAGATTTAAGTTGTTTAGTATGAATTACGATTCTATCAATATAAGAATTGATTTCGATTTCATCATTCTCAGCTAAGTTCTTAGGAGTGAATTTCTCTTGGCTAAAGTCATTTCTTACAGTTTCAGTAGCACCAAGAAGTCCCCATAAAACTCCACCTTCTTTTGAAGTAACACCCATTTCTCTAAGTTCTTTTTTACTGCCAATAACGTAATAGATAGTGTTAAGTTCTTTTCTTTGACTGTCAATTAAATCTTGGCTTTTAGCAATTGATTGCTCTAAGTTAGAGATCATCACATCGGTTCTGTCAATTTCAGCTTGAAGTCTGTCAATCTGTTCTTGAATTTTGTCTTTGGCATCTGTTGAGTTTAGATCTTTCTTTAAGGCATTAATTTCAGTATAGAGTTGTCCTCTTTCTTTTCTTAATTTCTTAAGTTCATTTTGGTTCTTTTCAAGAGTTTCTAAAGATTCATCAGTTGCACGATCAGGATTAAGCTCAACATTAGCTAAAGTCGATTTCTTATTTGTGCTAGCAATTTCAGCAATTTCATAAAGTTGTTGCTGAAGCTTAAGAAGTCCTTTCTCTTTTTGTTCTAAATCATGAATAGTTTGTACTAAGTTTTCTTTTTCATCTAACATGTTGTTGTGGGCAACTTCAAGTTCAGACACCCTTTCTTCATACCCTTTGACGATTGCGTTGTGACTACCAAGTTTATTATTGGAAGACACAAGTAATCCAGCCAAAACGGCAGCAACAATAATTACCACGATTAATATAATATTTGTAGCTTTCATTCATTCTCCTTTCTACAATTTTATTTCTCTTATTAAAAGTATAATATCTTTTGTACTTATGTCAAGATATTAATTGACATTTTTAACAATAAATTAATAAATCATCGTTTAGGAGTAATAATGAAATATAAATATCTAAAAAAGTGGTATTGTGAAGAGTTGGAGAACTTAGAAATTAAAACTTTTCAGAAGTATCAAGACCAGTATCTAATAACTTTCTTTAAAACTAAGCTAAGTTTGCAACTCTCTCTTAATCAAGGGAATGCATTTTTATTCTGCACTGAGAATGATCTGCTTCCTGCTCAAGAAGAGAGAAGCCTTAATCTTTTTAATCAAATTTTAAACAAATCTATATTACAAACTGTCAACTTATTAGAAGGTGATAGGATTTTCATGATTAATTTAAAAAAAAGAGATATTTATAATGAAACAAAAGAGTATGTTCTGATTTGTGAGTGTGCAGCAAATTTTGAAAATCTGCTTATTTGTGAAAAAAATGGGGAAGAATTGGTAATCATCGATTGCTTGAAGAAATTTAGTTTTGCTGATAATAATCAAAGGCAGATTTTACCTAAGATGGCATGGCAAGCTCCGGTAACAGATTTTGTTCCCCACGCCGGTGAAGTTGCTTATAAAGTTGATATTGTTGAAGGGAAAATAACGGAGGGATTGAATTCCGGGTTTGATAATATTAATTCTTTGTTTGAAGAGTTTTATTATAATACGATTTTAAATAGAAAGAAAGATCAATTACAGAATAGTTTATTGGCTAGTTTAAATAATAAATTGAAGAAAACTAGTAAGAAACTTGAAAAACAAGAAGCAGAATTATTGACTGCTCAAGATGAAGAAAAATGGTTACATTATGCAGAATTGCTAAAAAGTTCTATTGGCAAGATTAAGAAGGGAATGACGGAGATTTCACTTCCAAATTATTATGACCCTGAATTTTCCGAGATTATTATTCCTCTGTTTGAGGATAAATCGCCACTAGAGAATAGTAATTTCTATTTTAAGAAATATAAGAAGTCTAAGACCGGATTAAAGCTAATTGCTGAGCAAATAGCAAAAACTAAGCAAGAAATAGCAGAGTTGGAACAAGAGATTTATGATGTAACGAATGAGGAAAGTTACTTAGATTTAGTTGAATTAACAACTTCGCGGGATAATAAAAAAAGGCAATCAGATGACAAAATCTATTTCCGCAGATTGAAGATTGATGATAATTGGGAGATATTTATTGGACGTTCTTCAAAAGAAAATGATCTGCTGACCACCAAGGTTGCTAAGGGACGAGATTGGTGGTTTCATACGCGAATATTCCAAGGGACTCATGTTGTGCTAAGAAATTACGCTAATAAACAACTTCCTGATAAATATAGAATTCTCTGTGCCCAATTAGCTGCTTATTATAGCAAAGCTAAAACATCTGAAAATGTCCCGGTTGATTATACGCAAATTAGATTTGTCAGAAAACCACGCGGCTCAGCTCCGGGATATGTTACTTATAAGAATCAGAAGACTATCTTTGTGAATCCTCTTGATTATCGTGCTGCCATGGCTATTTTAGGAATTACTAATGAGTAAAGCTCATGAGATAGCTTGCGAAGGTATTGTTCTTAGAGTAATTAAGTATAAGGATAGTCAGGCTATTTTTAAGTTCTTAACTCCTGATTATGGAGTGATTCAGTGTGCAGTAAAAGGATTGAGAAACACAAAAAGTAGTTATGCCGGGATTATCTGTAATCTCAACTACCTCAATCTTGAATTAACAAGCCATAATAACAGTGATATCTATTTTCTCAAAAATGCTCATCTAATCAGCTCTTTGGCAGATTTGGAGAATTACGAGACCTTCAAATATCAATGTGCCGGAGCAGAGATATTCACTAAGATAGATAGCTATAACGAAGAAGATTATGCTAAGTTATTTCATCTTTTACTTACCTTCTTGAGCTATATCTCAACTGTGAAAAAGAACCAAATTACTATCTTTTGGCGATTCTTAATCAAGTACTATGATATATTGGGAATCCCATTTAGCTTGAATAATTGCTCAGAGTGCCATGAAAGGTTGTGTGATACTACGGTATGTTACTCTTTAGAGAATAATGCCCTAGTCTGCTCAAAATGTTCCCTTAATCAGCAAGTACAAACCATTACCCCTGATGCTCAGGCTGTTTTCTTGGTCTTACCCTATATTGGTAATGTGCTCAATTCTATTACTATTGAGGATAATATAAAACAAGAGATAAATGATCTGCTTCTTTATCATTTATCTCTCTCACTTCATAAAGATGTGTATTTGAAAAGCCTCTGTATTAATTAATAATTAAAGAACATGTTGAATTGTTGATTTGTTTAATTGTTTAGTCGGTTGATACCATTAAACGATTCAACAGAATAATTCATATAAAATAGGGTACCCAGAAAGGATACCCCTACAAAATTCAATTATTAATTATTAATCAACAATTATTCAGTATATTTCCCAATAATCACTTCATCTCTACTTCTTTTTGGCACATGATGCACTTCTTGTTCATCACGCCAATACTGAATCTTATTATCTTTCACAGGTTCAATAACAACAGTTTCAACCGGTTTACCCAGAGCAATGCAGAGCAGAACAGAATATTCATCTTCAGGTATATCTAAGATGTTGCTCAGCAGAGGTTTATTAATAGAAGCAATTAAGCATCCACCTAATCCCATTTCAGTAGCGGATAGGGTTATAGTTTGAGAAGCGATACCGGCATCAAAATGAGCGTATTTCTCAATTGAGCTTCTAATAAGGATTATGACATATCCACTTGGACGTTCTTCCGGAATAGGTCCATGCCATTCTGGAAGGTAACCAGCCCAACTCAAACAACGGAATATCTCATCATTCATTCTTTTCTCATTAGAAATTACGTATCTTAGGTTTTGTAAGTTCGCAGCAGATGCTACATTTGTAGCGTTATCTATAAGCTCACAAAGCTCAGCTTCGGAAATTCTTCTGCTATTATCAAACCTTCTAAAACTTCTATTTTTCTCTATAAGTTCTTTTATTGTCATTGTTTGTTTACTTCCTAAGTTTATTTTGCCTTTTTTGCTTCAACGTTTAATGGAGTGTCGAATAAATTCTGAACAGTATGTTGATAGAATTTATAAGAACGGATGCTTTCAAAAGGAACCGGATTGCCTGAAAGAGTAACTTCATAACTATCTTTGATGTTCAAATTCAATTTAATTGTTCCACCGTCAAGAAATGTTGATGGATACCACCATAAATTACCGTTAAGTGTGAATCCTGCTTTGTTTTTGTGGTAAGCTTCATCTTTAGATTGGTTGGAAATTGTATATTTTATCATTAATTCAATCTTATCTTGAGCAAGTTCTTCGTCTGTTAATTTGAATTTCCAGAGATTACCAAAGAAACGAATCTTTTCTACAAGATCATATTTCAATTGATTGTTGAAGTTAGATTCATCATAGGTAAGAATTCTTTCAATGGGTTGAGCTTTTCTATTGATTGTAAAAGCTTTGATTCTTGTGTCTTCGTCTAGAATAAAGCTAAATTCATTAAGATTATTAAATCTGGCTTTATCTAAAGTTATATAAGAGACTATTAATAGATTATTACTTTTATCGTCGTGAACTATTTGGATATTTTGGGTTTCATAAGGCATAAAGTAAATTGTTTTAGCATAAATCTTTTCATGATCTACTTTCATAGCGTGTTTTTTACCGGAAACGCTAGCACTACAAGAAATTGTTACAATGATCATTATTAAAATTACTGTCTTAAGAAAAATATTCATTTTAAACTCCATTTTTTATCAATATTTTATGATTAATGTTTTTATAAAGAAAATATTGATTATTGTCAAGTAGTTATTTTATATTTTATAAATACCTAACACCTTTGGTTGAAAATGCATTCACATTAAGTTCAGAAAACTCATTAGCTTTGAACTTCTTAACTGCTGCCGCGCCTATCATTGCCGCATTGTCCATGCAGTACTGTAATTGAGGAACATAAACCTCTGCTTTTATTTTCTTAGCTTCAGTTTGCATCTTCATTCTCAGCCCTTTATTAGCAGATACCCCACCGGCAATTATTATCTTATCAATCTTCTCTTTCTTGGCATAACTAATTGTCTTTTTAGTAAGAACATCTACTATTGCTCTCTGTAAAGAAGCTGAGATATTAGCTTTATTCTCAATAATGAACTCAGGAGTTTGCGACTTCACATAATTAGAAACAGAAGTCTTAAGACCTGAAAAGCTGAAATCGAAGTTATCTTTTCTATTTAAGCCTAAGGGAAAATCTACAAAACCGGGATCACCTTGTTGAGCTAATTTATCTATCAAAGGTCCACCGGGATAACCCAAACCCATTATTTTTGCACTTTTATCAAATGCTTCACCTGCCGCATCATCACGGGTTTGTCCGATAACTTTAAACTCTGTGTCTGTGAAGAAATGAACTAATTCAGTATGTCCACCGGAAACGACTAAAGCGAGATAAGGTGCTTGTAAATCAGGGAATTCTAATAAGTTAGCTGCGATATGACCTAACATGTGGTTCACCGTAATCAGAGGCTTTTTCAAGGAATAAGCCAAGCTTTTAGCAAACGATAGCCCAACTAATAAGGAACCGATGAGCCCTGGATTTACAGAAACAGCTATTGCCGAGATTTCAGATAGAGAGATTTTAGCTTCAGCTAGTGCTAAATCTGTCAACTTCATAATTGATTTCATGTGCAAACGGGAAGCAATTTCCGGCACCACTCCGCCATATTTATTATGCTCTAATTGTGACGAAATCAGATTTACATATACTTTATATTCAGTGTCCACTACGGCTACAGATGTATCATCACAAGATGTTTCAAAGGCTAATATATACTCTTTTGTCAAAGGTTTAATCCCTTTCAATGTTAAATTGTTTTATCTTCTTGTAGAGAGTCGAGCGTTCTACACCCAAAACCCTGGAAACTTCGCTCATCTTCCACTTATACTTAATTAGCTTTCGTGCCAGAAACTTCTTCTCAAATAAGAAAACAGCTTCTTTTATATCATCCATTTCATAGAGATCTAAGACGCAGTCATTACAATCTTTACGGTCTAAGATTTTTTTGAAAAGAGTTATGACAACTTTATTATCGACTGATTTCTGGGAAAGAACTACATTCTTACAGAAGTTCTTCAACTCCACTACATTGCCTGGCCAATTATAAACATGTAATACTTCTTTTAACTTTTCTAAATCTAACTCACAATCTACATAATATTGTTCAGAATAAGTTGTTAAAAAGAACTTTAGCAGAATAAGATAATCATCACCTCTACTCTTCAAAGAAGGGATCCTTACAATGCTATTCTTCATTGCATCTTTAAACTTACTGTTTAACATCTTTTTAGTTTTTAGTTTGGCAGTGGTGTAGGAAGTGGTGAACAGCATAATCGGGAGTTCACTAGAATCTTCAGAATCATAGGAACCGTCTAAATATTTAGTTAGTAATAGTTGAATCCCATTACCCAAATTTGCTATTTCTTCAAAATGAACCGTGCCTGAAGCATTCTCTTCCATAATTTCTACTAACTTTCTATCAATAATATCACTCTTAGATAAATGGCTGTGGCGTAATTGATAATCTATTTCGTTAGACAGCTGTTTGCAATTAATTCTGGTAAAAGGCATACCAAAGCGAACCGAGTTGTTGCAATAGTAATTCACCGCAATATTCTTTCCTGATCCGGGAGCTCCATAAATCACTAATGATTGTTCTTTAAGAGAAGCGTTAATTATATCTTGTTTAAACTTCTTAATTTTTAGACTCATCCCCAGAAACGGACTCTTGCTCATGATTTGTTTCTTGAGGTTCTTATTGTGGTGTAATAAGCTTTTGTTTTCTACCTCATTTTGCGAATATTTAATAGCATTCTCTATATTCACAATGAGGTAATTTAAGTTAAAACTCTCTCCCTTTTCAATAAAAGTAAATACTCCTAATTTACGGATTTCTTTAAGCTCCAGGGGCGTAGCTTCAGAAGATATTGCTATTATCTTTGCCTGAGTTTGATAATCATATACCAATGCCCTGGTAATTTGAATTCCATTGAGAGTACTAAAAGTGAGCAAAAGATTGATAACCACGACTTCGGGTTTAAATGTTTTATATTCTTCGAAAAATTCATCACTGTCAAACACTATCTTTGATTCATATCCGTGCCTCTCCAATACTAGGTTATATTGGGCGGCTAAATACTTGTTGTCTTCAATAATTAAAACTTTGTGTGCCACAATTTTTCCTCTCTAAGTTTTAGCTTTAATGTAAGTTTAAATTGTGTGGAAAGTTGTCAACACTTTTCTGTTTAAACTGTTATTAATCAAGACAAAGGGTGATTGAATGTAAAATTATCAATTAATCTATTGACGAAAAGCATAATTGCCATATTTTAATTTAGTGTGAGGAATTATGTTAAAAGAAAGAATAATATTGAAAATTAACGGTATTGAAATACCTATTGAGATTAAGAGATTTCATAACTCGAAGCGTTTGAGAATCTTTGGTAAAGGCAACAATATCAGAGTTACTACCAATAACTTTGTGAGTAAAAAGAGAATCACAGAAATTGTGAAAGAGAATAAGGAAATAATCTATAATAATTATGTGGAAGGTATTAAAGCAGAACTAGAACAGAAGGCGAAAGTAGATGACTTTAAATATTACTTCTATTTAGAAGGTATTAAATTTAACGTAGTCATCTTGAATGTTATAGGAACGCAGGATAATGTCTGTTTGAACAGTGGAAATGTTGTAGTAAAGCTGACTCAAGAAGCTACCGGTGAATTAGTTAATGATCTACTTCACGAATATCAAGAGCATATGGCACAGACCTATCTGCCTCAACATTTTGAGCACGACTTACAATGTTTTAGCTATACTGATACCCCACAAGTAGTGGTCAAGAAAATGATTAGACAATGGGGAAATTGCAAAAAGAATAGACCCTTAATAACTTTAAATTCTCACCTGATTAAGCTTCCCTCTGAGCTGATTCACTATGTTATTTTCCATGAATTAACTCACTTGATTCATCCTAACCATGGTAAAGAGTTTTATGGTATTATAGAACATAGGTTCCCACACAGAAAAAAGTTAGATAAAGAGCTGAAACGCTGGGCATTTGTTTTACAAGATAATCTTACGGAGGAATTTAAATAATGAATTATAAGAAAAGAATATTTGTCCTTAATAACGATTTTAAAGAGGTGCTTTAATGGTAAAGAATGTAGTTAAAAAAGTCTGTGCAGTTCATGATCTTTGTGGTTTAGGTCATGTTTCGTTAAATGAAGTCATCTCCATTCTAAGTACTATGGGACAACAAGTAGTATCGCTTCCAACAGCTGTGCTTTCTGCCAATACTTCCTATGAAAACTTCAGGTTTCTGGATTTAACATCAATGATGCCTCAGTTTATCGAACATTGGAAAGAACTCGAAATAGAGTTTGACGCTATTTATAGTGGTTTTCTGGGTTCACCGGAGCAGATTAATATTGTGATAGACTTAATCAGAGATTTTGCCCATCCCAACCTACTTGTCGTTGTAGATCCTGTATTCGCTGATGATGGAGAGCTTTATACTTCTTTTGATATGGATATTGTTTATGAAATGAGAAAGCTAATAGAAGTCGCAGATATCATCACGCCCAATATCACAGAAGCTGCTTTTCTATTAGGAGAAGAATATCCGGAGAGATTACCTACTGAGACTGCTAAAGAGTGGTGTCGCAGATTAGCTGCCAAAGGACCAAAAGTAGTTGTGTTGACCAGTGCACCTGATGATCATCCTGTAAAAAGAACAGCCGTGATAGCTTATAATCGTGAAGAGGATAGGTTTTGGAAAGTTAGTTGCGATTATATTCCAGCTAGTTTTCCTGGTACCGGAGATGCTTTTACCAGTGTCATGCTTGGTAGCTTGATGCAGGGCGATAGTTTACCCATAGCTTTAGATAGGGCTATTCAGTTTATTTCCATTGGGATTCGTTCTACTTATGGTTTTAAAGATCACATAAATGAAGGGATTCTTGTTGAGAGAGTGCTAAGTTATCTCAATAATCCAATTCCTATTAGTAGTTTTGAGATATTGGATTAGTATATGAAGAAGATAGTGTTTACCGATTTGGATAGAACTCTTTTTAATTCTCAGGGTGAAATCTCTCCCACTAACTATGCTTCTTTAGTGAAGTTAGGAGAAGAAGGGATTGTCAGAGCGATAGTTACAGGTCGTAATCTCCATTCTGCACGAAAAGTGCTACCTGACGATTTTCCTCTTGATTACCTGATAATCTCTTCAGGAGCTGGCGTTATTGACTTCAAAACTAAGCAGATTCTGGCTAAGAAAGAGATAGATAACCAATTAGTTTGCAAAGTTATCTCTTTTTTAACAGCGATTGATGTGGATTTTATGATTCACGCACCAATTCCGACGAATCATCATTTTGAGTATTTTAACTCTTCTTTACCCTGTCCTGATGCATTAAGAAGAATCGAATTCAATGCTGATTTTGCACTTCCTTATCAAGGCAAATACCTGCAAAATGCTTCTCAATTGCTCTCTGTTGTGGAAAACGGAAAAGAACATATAATTGAACATGCGATTGAGAATTTACCTGAACTCTCAATTATAAGGGCAACTTCGCCTTTGGATCATGAGTCTATTTGGATCGAGATATTTCCCGCAGGAATAGATAAAGGTTATGCTTGCAGAAAAGTAATTAAAAAGCTGGGATTCACCCCTGATGAAGTAATCGCCATTGGTAATGACTATAATGATATCGCTATGCTGGAAAGCTTTACTGATTCTTTTGTAGTTGCTAATGCACCGCAAGCTATGAAAGATAGATTTAAAACTGTGAAATCAGATGATGAAGATGGTTTCACTGAGATGTTGAAACTGTACTTTGATTTTATTGATTAGGAGTAATAATGAAAATAAAAGAGTTGAATAGGTTTTTAAAGAGTGTAATGCCCCTGGAATTAGCTTTCGACTGGGATAATATAGGATTACTCATCGGAGATGGAGAGGAGGATCTAACCAAAGTTCTCTTAACCTTAGATGTTACTTCTGCAGCTGTAGATAAAGCCATCAAAGAGAAGTGTAATCTTATTCTTTCTCACCATCCTCTTATTTTTGGCAAGATTAATAAAATCAATAACCCTCTCTATTTAAAGCTGATTCGAGCAAGAATAGATGTTATCAGTATGCATACCAATTTAGATTCAATTCCTACAGGTGTGAATAAAGTTCTAGCTGAAAGATTGGGATTAACCAAACTCAGGTTCATCTCTTCCGAATGCGGAAACTCTGTCTATTGGGGAAAAGTATTTGTGCCTGCTGCTTATTATCAGATTCTTGTTGAAGCAATCTCTAAAGCCGGTGCAGGTATCTATCCTAACTACACTAATTGCTTTGTCAATCATGAAGTTAAGGGCTCTTTTATACCTGGAGAATTAGCCAATCCGACCATTGGTGAAAGTGGGATAGAAGAAGTCGTGGAAGAGTTAGAACTCCAATTTAGAGTTGATAAAGCCAATCTGCAGAGAGTAACTTCTGCCATAATTCTAAATCATCCTTATGAAACTCCGGTTTATAACTTCACTGAAATCATAGATGATAATATTAATTATGGTTCAGGCATGGTAGGAGAATTAGCTGCAGAATTAGATTTAAAAGAGTTTGCCCAACTAGTTAAAACTAACCTACAAGCTCCCTTTGTGAAGGTATGGAATGCCGGGAAAAGTGAAACAAAAATCAAGCGAGTTGCAGTCTGTGGCGGATCAGGTTCTTTTCTTATTCAATTAGCAATGGCTAAAAGCGATGTTATCGTAACCGGCGATGTTACCTATCACACCATGTTAGATTCTACCTTACCTATTATTGATGCAGGGCATTTCTATACTGAAAACCCTGTCTTAGATTATCTGGAAGAGTTGTTAACTTCGCAGCAGATTGAAAGTGTTAAATTACTCGCATCAGAACATGAAATAAAGAACTTAACTATACTCTAAAAAGGATTTACCATGAATAAACTATTAAGAATGAAGAACCAAGTACAGAAGTACGCTTGGGGAACACCTGATTATATAGCGAATCTTCTCCAAATAAATAAGACAAATAAAGAACCATGGGCTGAATTATGGCTAGGTTCTCACCCCAAAGCCTCTTCTATTCTGACTGATTTAAACCTCTCGTTAGATAAAGCTATTGCCCAATACCCTGAACAACTGCTTGGAAAAACATGTGCTACTCTTTTCGAACAAAAGCTACCCTATTTGCTTAAAATTCTGAGTGCTCAGAAACCTCTTTCCATCCAGGCTCATCCTAATCTCGAACAAGCTAAGAGTGGTTTTGCCAAAGAGAATAAACAGAATATTGCTCTTACTGATTTTATGAGAAACTATCAAGATGCAAATCATAAACCGGAGCTACTCTGTGCCCTCACCGAATTTCATGCAATGTGTGGTTTTAGACCGGCTCTCGAGATTATTGAAATCATTAAACAAATGGAAATAGATCCACTGTTAATGAGCTTTCATAAATTTGCAGATAACCCTAATGTAGTCAATTTTAAGCTGGTATTCACCGAAATCTTAGATTCCAAAATGGAAAAGAAACAACAACTCTTGGCGATGGTTGTCAGAAATCTTCACTTAATTCAAAGTGATTTTATCCGCAATTGGATAGTCAAAATGTTAGATTTTTATCCTAACGATATTGGTGCAATTATGCCCCTATTCTTGAATACTTTTACTCTCAATCCCGGTGAAGCAATCTTTCTTAAAGCCGGAGTTCTCCATGCTTATCTGGAAGGGACCGGAGTTGAGATTATGGCAAACTCCGACAATGTTCTCCGGGGTGGACTTACTTCTAAGAATATTGATGTTGCGGAACTTGTTTCTATTTTAAATTGGGAGATGGAAGAACCGGAAATTCAAGCTTCCGGAAATGACCAAGAAATAAGAGAATATCAGGTACCTGTCCCTGAATTCAGTTTAAGAAAGATTAACCTAACCAAAGAATTAACTCTGCCTAATAGTAAGCCTGCTATTCTTATTGTGATTGAGGGTAAGGTGGTAGTCGAGTGTGATAATGAGAAGCAAAATCTGAAGCAAGGAGAATCACTTTTTGTTACAGGAGAAGCAAGGGAAATACAGCTTACCGGAACAGCTTTGATTTTTGTAGCATCGGTAAATAATTAGTAATGATATAAAAAAAGACTTTTAAAAGACGCAAAATGTTGCGTCTCTACGGCAAGGGGGTAAGGTGAATTAAAAAGTCGCAAAACCCTAAATCTTCAAAACAACCTTGTGCATAAGATATTTTCGGCACACAAAAAAAAAGGACTGTTGCCAGTCCTTTGTTTTCGCTAATAAATTAGCTTAAATTAATCTTTATCAAAAATCTTACTACTAAGTAAGATGTTTAAATTCTAAATTAATATCTGTTTGTTCTGCGTCTTGGACGGTCATCTCTAGGACGATCTTCTCTTGGGCGAGCTTCATTAACTTTAATACCTCTACCCATAATTTCTTTTTCGTTAAGACTATCAATAGCGTTTTGTCCAGCAGCGTTATCAGCCATTTCAACAAAACCAAAACCTTTAGGACGACCAGTTTCTCTGTCTTCAATTATTTTAACTGAAGTAACTTCACCAAATTCCGCAAATAATTCTTTCAAATCTTCTTGTGTCATAGTATATGACAAGTTTCCAACGTAAATATTCATTAATTCCTCACATTCTAACTTCTCTTAATAAGAAGTCTATTTGATGTAAAGTTATAAAAGCACAATCTACTGTCAATATATATTTTAGTTATTATCTGTTTTTATCCAATGTCTCTTAAGTAAAATCATTAAATAAAAACCTAACTGCATGAAAGGCAGATAAATAAGAGATTATAAATAGCTCCGAGATAATTTCAATAATAAGTATCATAATTACTATTTATCTGCAAAACCCAAATTTGTTTTGGCTCTTTTCTCTAAAATTATAGATAAAACCAGACTAAACAAATCTTAGTCCATTGCAAGAATCAACTCTAAAGTTTCTAAGAGTGTGTCTTGTGATATTGGTTTTGTGAGATAGTAGTCGCACCCTGCATTCAGAGCTATAATTTTCTCTTCCGGATAGGCATAAGCAGTGAGAGCAATAATCGGTTTTTGGAAGTTTAGTTTTCTAATTTCCTGGGTAGCTTCTATTCCATCAATTAGGGGCATTTTAATATCCATGAGAATAGCATCAATGTTGTTAGCATTTTTCTTAATCTCTTCTATAGCTTCAGCACCGTTTTCAGCGTGAACAATTTCATAAGAATTTGAAAGATAAGCTTTTACTAAAGTAAAGTTATCCGGTTGATCTTCGGCAACAAGTATTGTTTTTTTGTTACTCATTATTTTTCTCCTTGTCTGAATAATCTATTGGTAAATCAACAAAAAAAGTAGATCCTAGATTTAATTCTGAAATCAAACTTATTTTACCTGAAAGTTTTTCTATCAATGCTTTGCAGATTGTTAATCCTAAGCCAAAGCCTACATTATGTTCATTTATTTTGTAAAAGCGATTGAAGATAAACTCTTGTTCATCTTTAGATATTCCCATACCATTATCTTGAACGAAGAGTGTTAAGGTATTAGCATTCGCTGATTTTATTCCAAAAGTAATTACGCCTTTGGTCGTGAATTTTAAAGCATTATCTAATAAGCTTGTTAGTACTTGATTCAGTTTCTTTTCATCTGTAACTATACATAATTCTTGGTGCTCACCTAAATCTAGTTGCACCGTGATATTATCATTATTATAAAGCCTGTAATGACTATATAAATTCCTCAACATTCTTACAATATTAAACTTCTCTTTGACAATCTCAATAGTGCTTGATTCTATATTAGAATAGTTTAAAATATCTTCAATAATGTTTAGAAGTGTTATATTATTGTTTCGAATTATCTCATTGTAGCAAGCAAATTGCTCGGGGTCTGTTACTTCTTTTAAGATAGCAGAGAAGCCCACTATGGAGTTTAGCGGTGTTCTAATCTCATGACTGATAGTAGCAATAAAGGCAGATTTTAATCTATCACTCTCTTCTACTTGTAACTTAGCAATTTTCAAATCTTCCATGTTAGCCAGTATTTTTTCATTGAGGTAACTTAATTCATCATTCTTTTTCTTTAAAGATTCTTGATAATTAACAATATTGGTAACATCACTGATTATACAAACGACTCCAATAATCTCGCCATCACTATTATAATTAGGAGAAAAAACTTCTCGTGTATAACCCATCTTTCCGCTTTCAGGATGAAAATATTCAACTGAATCTAAGATCACAGTTTCTCCTAGAAGAGCTCTTTTTAAGCCATCCTGAATTAGATTGTAAGACTCTCGAGAAAAGAAATCACTCGTATGTTTTCCTAATACATCTTGAACAGGAATGTTTGTTGCTTTAACCATGAAATTATTCCAAACAGTGTAGCGTAAATCTTTATCATACACTACAATACCTTCAGAAGCATTTTTAATGAGGTTTTGGTTAAAAATTAAAGAGTCTTGTAGCTGCTTATTGATCGCATTTCTTTCATTTTCCATGTTAATACTATCAGATATGTCACTAACCACACAGAATATATATTGCTTATTATTAAACGTAATTACACTACTATGGGTCCTTATGTTTTTAAAAGAACCATCAGCAAGTTTGTGAATGAAATTATATGCGACACCCTGCTTTGCCATAGTATTTGTTATTGTATGAATTACCTCAACTTGAGGAAGAGTATTAATTTCAAATATCGTCATCTCTGTTAATTTATCTTTAGGATACTGATAAAAATCAACAGCACTTTTGTTAGCTTCTACTATT
>Ga0265294_10001826_pt1 | contig 28451 bp, 26 predicted proteins | sample MunlanPumphouse3_FD_192504 | JGI IMG/M metagenome (GOLD analysis project Ga0265294, IMG submission 192504) | Groundwater microbial communities from a municipal landfill in Southern Ontario, Canada - Pumphouse #3 | ecosystem: Environmental > Aquatic > Deep subsurface > Groundwater | place...
TTTATCTTTGGCAACGTTGTCCATTAATATTTCCTCCTTCGGCTTCAATAATTACCCTGTTCCACTTTCTTCTTAAGTTCCAGCAGTCCGTGAAACAATGATTCCGGGCGGGGTGGGCAGCCGGGTACGAAAACATCAACTTTGAACAAAGAATCAGCGCCGGGCAAAACGCTGTATCCATCCCGGAAAGGTCCTCCGCTGGTGGCACAGTTGCCCATCGCCAAGACCCATTTCGGAGCTGGCATCTGCTCGTAGACTCTTTTCACCACTGGAGCCATCTTAAGAGTAATGGGACCAGCGATAATCAGTAGATCTGCCTGGCGGGGAGCGGCTCGGAAAACCTCGTAGCCGTACCGGGCTATATCAAAACGGGCTCCGCCCGCCGTCATCATTTCTATGGGGCAGCAATTGCAGCCGTAAGACAAGGGCCAAAAAGAACGGGCCCGCCCCCAGTTCCAAACCTTCTCCAGAGTGGTGACAATAATGTTATGTTCAGCCAACTGGGCTGTATCATCCGAGCTTTCCGCGGCTAGAGATGAGTTTAATACCATTCCAAAGCACCTTCTTTCCATGCATACCAGAGCCCCAGCCCCAATATGAAAATAAAGACCAGCATTTCAACAAAGGCGAAAAGTCCCAGGCTCTGGAATTTAACCGCCCATGGGAAGAGGAAAATTGTTTCTACGTCAAAGGCCAAAAAGACGAGAGCATAGAGAAAGAAGTTGACGCGAAACCTCATCCAGCTGGGTCCTTTGGTATCCACCCCGCATTCATATGGCAAGAGCTTTTCTTCTGTTGCTACAGGTTTAGGCCGAAAAACCCAGGCACCCGCCATCGCTGCAACGGGGAAAACCAGGGTAAGTAAGAGAAAAATACCCAGTGTAGAATAATCTAACAAGTTGGTTCACCCTCCTTTTCTTATCAATTGGCTGCATTGTTTATAAATAATAGTCATATTTTAACCATTTGCAATAGTTAATTGTTTGTCACCACCTGAGGGGTTCAGGAGAGCAATCTTGTGTTTTCCCCCAATAGATGCACTAACAACACAGCAAATTACGTGCCAGTTTGGCTAAAAAAAACTTTGCCAAAAAAATGAAGACCCAGATTTGGGCTTAAATTGGGCTAAATGGTCCGTATAAATTCCTAAGCTGAAGATTGCATGTGTAGTAAAGTTGGGCATCGTTGTTCAGTGTATTGGCGCAATAATGTTGCTTTTATGATACAATCCTGGCAATTGTTCAGATAGACGTAGCACATCAGTCTGTACAAACAAGGCTGCCTTTTTATTATGCCCGTCATAAATTATGGCAACCTGATTAAGGAACGCCTTTATAGAAGCTTGATGCTCGTGACCCTATCCGGGGAGTTTTTCAGCCCGATAACCTCCCCCGCCTGCCCTTTATATGGGAATAATACTTCAATTAATGAACTGCGACAGCTGCCTAAAAAACACCCACCGCAGGGTTACAAACCCTATAGATTTTAGAGGATAACAGCCAAAGGGTGTATTGGCTGCGATTATTGGTATAATAAGTTTAGATAATGATTTTGCCTTGAATTCAGCGCGTTTTCGTGTGTCCATGATGGTGAAGAGGGACCAGAATGATAAATAAAGAAATCATAAAAATATCAGGCATGAGCTGTGCAGCCTGTGCCGCCAGGATAGAAAAAGGTTTAAACAAGTTAGACGGGGTGGATTCAGCCCATGTCAATTTGGCGATGGATCGGGCCACGGTGCAATATGACGATAAACTGGTTCAGCCCCCGCAATTTAATGAGTTAATCAATAAACTCGGCTATGAAGTGATTCATGAAAAGGCTGACCAGGTCGGTCAGGCGAACCTGAGAATATCAGGCATGACCTGTGCGGCTTGTTCTGCCCGTGTTGAGAAGAAGCTGAATTCCCAGCCGGGGGTTAAGTTAGCCAATGTTAACCTGGCTGCGGAAAAGGCCAGTATATCTTACGATCCGGATAGGATCAAGGTAGGAGATATGATCAAGGCCGTCAAGGATCTAGGATATAGTGCCGAGAGGATCGAGGATGTCAGCCGCGATCAGGAAAAAGAGCAGAAGGAAACGGAAATCAGGAACATGCGCATCGCATTGCTTGCTTCCGCGCTGCTGAGCTTGCCGCTGGTGATCGCTATGGTTCTAAGCCTGCTCAAGGTTCATGGTCCGGTCGTGGCTATGCTGCACAACCAGTATTTTCAGTTAGCGGCAGCGACACCGGTTCAGTTCATAATTGGGGCCCGGTTCTATAAACAATCCTACTACGCTTTAAGATCCAGGAGTGCCAATATGGATGTGCTGGTGGCCATGGGTACTTCGGCAGCCTACTTCTTCAGCCTCTATAATGTACTCTTTCAAACTGTTCCGGCTGGTGTGATGAAGGATCTTTACTTCGAAGCCTCGGCCATTATTATCACTCTAATTCTGTTGGGCAAGTATCTGGAAGCCATAGCCAAAGGCAGAACATCAGAAGCTATTAAGAAACTGGCGGAGCTGCAGGCCAAGACCGCCCGAGTAGTCAGGCAGGGTCAGGAAATGGATATACCGATTGAAGAAGTTGAATTGGGGGACATAGTGGTGGTGAGGCCCGGTGAAAAAGTGCCTGTGGATGGCAAGATCATGGCAGGCATGTCTTCCCTGGACGAATCAATGCTTACCGGAGAAAGCCTGCCCATAGACAAAAAGGCAGGGGATCTGGTATATGGAGCCACTATTAATAAATTCGGGGTATTTAAATTGGAAGCGACCCGCGTAGGGAAAGATACCGCCCTGGCACAGATTATCAAGATGGTTGAAGATGCTCAGGGAACCAAAGCACCCATTCAAAAGATTGCCGACCAGGTTGCCGGGGTGTTTGTACCGGTTGTTTTAGTGATAGCAGCCGTGACCTTTGTTACCTGGTATTTTACCGGAGCAGGTATTAACAAATCGTTAATCAGTGCGGTGGCTGTATTGGTTATTGCCTGCCCCTGCGCATTAGGACTGGCAACTCCAACCGCCATAATGGTTGGCACCGGGAAAGGGGCTGAAAACGGTATCCTCATTAAAGGCGGCGACCATCTGGAAATGGCATATAAGTTAGACGCGGTTGTTTTAGATAAAACCGGCACCATCACCAAGGGGCAGCCGGAAGTTACCGATGTGATTAGTCTGGGCACATTAGACGAAAACACTATATTGAAAATGGCTGCCCAGGCCGAAAAAAGCTCGGAACATCCTCTGGGAGCAGCTATTTATGAAAAGGGTAAACAAGTTTATGGACAGATTGAGGATAGTGATAGTTTTGAAGCCATCCCCGGGAGGGGTATAAGAGCGATTATAGATGGACAAGAGATATATGTTGGCACCAGAAAGCTGATGAGGGAAAAAGACATCGCTCTTGATACAGCTGAAAATTCTATAACCAATCTGGAAGACCAGGGTAAAACTGCCATGCTCATGGCTATTAATGGTAAGCTGGAGTCCATTCTAGCAGTTGCAGATACCCTGAAGGATAACTCGCGGGAGGCTATTGCCGACCTGCAGGGTATGGGGATAGATGTGTACATGATAACCGGGGACAACCAGCGGACAGCTGATGCTATTGCCCGTCAGGCAGGCATAAATACCGTACTTGCAGAAGTCCTGCCCGAAAACAAGGCTCGGGAGGTTAAAAAACTTCAAGCCCAGGGTAAAACCGTAGCAATGGTGGGAGACGGCATCAATGATGCCCCGGCTCTGGCTGCCGCTGATATTGGTATGGCGATGGGGACCGGTACTGATGTGGCCATGGAAGCAGCGGACATCACCTTGATGCGGGGCGATTTGAGAACCATTCCCGCCTCTATTAGGCTGTCTCGCCAGACTATGAGGAAGATTAAGCAAAATCTTTTCTGGGCTTTTGTTTATAACCTAATTGGGATTCCCTTTGCTGCTCTGGGGATGTTAAGTCCCATTATTGCCGGCGCCGCTATGGCCTTCAGCTCAGTATCCGTAGTGACCAATTCACTAAGCCTGAAAAGATATAATCCTAACTAAACATGGCCTTCATAAATACTGCCGCAGGAGGGAAGCTTTCTTAAAAGGAGGCCCTCTTTTTATGGCCTGCTAAGGTTATTTATATCGTCAAACAATTAGAACCCTATTGATAATAACTTGTATGTAAAGAAAAAACGCTTCAAATATTATATTCCCGGAGCCTATTCTCCAATTAAATCCTGCCTTTTACGAAATTACTTTCACTAGAAATATCTGATCGCCACATGCACCTAAATCACCAATGTATGATGCCGCCACATAAGTACAAACCATAGGCACAGAGTTAAAACGTGAACCCGAAAGGGGCATGAAAACTTTAACAACACTTTGACAAGTTAAACGCCCTATGATAATTTAATTATGAACAAGTAAATAACATACAAGTAATACATATGTGAGTAAATTGCAGAAGAGTAAAAAAGGTCAATTTCTTGGGCCAATACATGTAACTCAAGCTAAGAGAAAGAAGTGAGGTGAGTACGATTTCATAATCAAAATACTGTGAAAAACAAAGATGTTCAAAAAAATAGGTATATTGAGGGAGAGTGAAATAAATGGCTAATGATACTGTGTTAGTAAGTAAACAAGATGGAATAGCTACAATTACTATGAATCGTCCAGAAGTAAACAATGCCATGGATGCTGAGCTGCTCAATGGCTTGGTGGCTGCTATCCAGGAATGCTATGATGAGAGTATTCGAGCGGTTGTGTTAACTGGGGCAGGAAACAAGGCCTTTTGTTTTGGCGGAGATATTGCTTCTGCATCTAAATATGGAAACGGTGACCTTCAGGCCTTTTTCAGAGATTTAACAGTACCTGCGGCTCGTCTGATTTCCGATATGCGTAAATTACCTAAACCGATTATTGCCAGCATAAACGGCCTTTGTGTTGGTGCGGGAATAAGCTTTGCTGCTGCCTGCGATATTCGCATTTGCCATTCCAACGTAATTTTCAAGCAGGCCTATACAGGTGTAGGAATATGTCAGGATTGCGGTTTCAGCCAGATGATACCAGTTATCGTTGGATTAGGACGAGCCAGTGAAATGGTCTTCTTGGATGAAGTTATTCCGGCCGACAAGGCACTGCAATGGGGATTAGTTAGCAAAGTAGTGGCGCCGGAAGAACTAGAAGCACAAACAGCGAAAATGGCGGCCCAACTGGCTAATGGTCCCACCAAAGCTTTTGCTGCCTCAAAAGCCTTGCTAAACAGAAGTTTACTGCCCTTCCTGGAAGTTCAGTTGGAAGCGGAACGTGAGGGAGTTATGAGCTGTTCCTTAACCGATGATTACAAAGAAGGTATAGCAGTATTCACCGGACAAAAGAAGAAGCCTGAATTTAAGGGGAGATAGCAGGAGGGGATGCTAGTGCCACTATCTAACTGGAAGCAAGAATATCTTATCCTCTACCGTAATATCTTGACACCAGGGGCATTGTAGTTTTAAATTATGTAGGTTCAAATTACATATTAATTAATAATGTGTGAGGTAAATAAATTCCGACTGAGGTGTAGTTTTGAATGCTTGAATTTACTAAATTTTGGTGCTTTCGCCTGAATGCAATATCCCGAAAGGTGAGTCGTTTGTGGAATGCGCGTTGCTCCCAATATGGGGTCACCGCTGCTCAATCCTTTGTTATTTTTGATGTCAGGGATCATGAAGGTACTAGTGTTAAGGATATTGGAATTCGTATTGAACTGGATAGTTCGGCTATTACGGGCCTGATTGACAGGCTGGAAAAAGAAGACCTGGTTGAAAGGAAGGACGATCCCAATGATCGCAGGGGCACAAAGATCTTTTTGACTGACAAAGGCCGGGACCTTGCTGAAAGTAAGCTTGTTCCTGAGGCGGTGGAGTTTAACAAATATATCAGAGGAATGGTTGAGCCTGAGATAGCTGGTATATTTCAACACTCCTTAAATCTACTTGATAAAGAGATTAATAAGGTTTCGATGTAATTCAGGAATAGTTACAAATACTCGGGATTTCAAAATTATTAGACGACGGGACAACGCCGGATATTTAAAGGCGCAGGAATGCACCGAGCAGAGCTTAGGAAGCTCTGCCAATGTCAGTATAAATGTAACAAAGGAAGATACCAACGCAGTATGTATCGTTACATATGAACATAAAACATTGAAGTTTTTATCTGAAAAGGGTATTGGTAAAAACAGAATCTTAAAAGCAAGTTCGATATATCCATGGTGGGATAAAACAGAATAAAAACATCATAATGGATAAATTGACTCATAAAACTTGATATGCTAACATATAATAACAAAAAGGAGTTGCCGCTTTTGCTCGGCGGTAGGTCCTAAAACAGGGTTTAGACCGCCTTACTCAAAAGGTGGTCTTCTCATTTCTTATGCGTTAAACATAAGGAGACAATACCAACGATCAACAGTCCGAAAGTAAAAAACTCCGTCCATGTAATCATGGCGTTACCTCCCTTCAAAGGGGAAGTGACCAACCGCCAAACGGCAACTCCAATCTTTATTTTACCAGAAAATTCATGAGCCTGTCAGAATAATACCTTCTGACAGGCTTTTTTAGTTTGACCGGCACGTTTGCTGAGCCGATGGGTTGAAAGAAACCCTATCGCCTAACCAGCGGGAAGAAGGCCCAATTACGATTACCCACTATACTCCTTGGCAAAATAGCTCAAATCTCCATTGACACATATTAGCAACAAAGTTTCATATATTTAATTATATAGTTAATATTTTAGAGTGCTTTGGCTAGTGCCTAAATGAGGGAGAGGATAGGTAAGATGAGAGTACGAAGGAGCCGTATTCCAAGTAGTTGTCCGGTAGGTTTTCAGGAGCAGTATACCGTAGTCCGGGGAGATACTATGTTCCTGATTGCGCAGCGATTGGGTATTCCATTGGATGAACTTATCAAGGCCAACCCACACATTATTAATCCTAACCTTATATATCCGGGAGATGTACTTTGTGTACCATTTCAGATGACTTTTCCCTGTTGTGCAATTCTGGATCCGGTCGCTGCTGACCCCCCGGTTCCTGCGGATGCCCGGGGAGTAGTCCTGACTCGTCTGGTGGATGGAGGGCAAAACCATTCTCTTAGTATCTTGGCAGTGGATTTGGCACCTCCTGCCGGGTACGGAGATTTTGATATATATGAAGGATTTTTCAGTATACCTGATATTGGAGGTTTTGGTTTCGTTTTATTGCCCACCACTGAAGCTTCGTCTGAGTGGGGGGGGAGCTTAACCATTGGTCCATTTCTCACACCTACTACGAATGTACAGGTAAGGCTGGCCAACTTTGGCACGGGGGTCTCCGGTCCGGCTGTTTTGCAGGGTTTATTAACTGATTGCAAAATAGCTCTTTAGGAAGCAAGGACCGATGCCTTGCTTCCTAAAGCTGTAAAGATTGAATGTAGTAGAGTCCAACAATTAAATAATATCGAATAAATGAACAAGCCGGGGGAGAGATGTCTTGACTAAAAGGGTGGGAAGCTTTATCCTGTACATATGAATGATTGTTCATATGTACAGGCGGTCTATTAAGGAGGGTTACCATGGTAATTGATTTTGATCGATGTGGGGTTAATTGTATACATGAAGATGCAGTCGCGGAGGTAAGTCAGAAGATGCTGAGCGGGGATGAAGCTCAGTCTTTAGCTGATACCTTTAAGACATTAGCTGATCCTAACCGCGTGAAAATCATATTTGCGCTGATGCACAGGGAGTTGTGTGTCTGTGATCTGGCCGCCGTTATCGGAGCCTCGGATTCAGCAGTATCGCACCAGTTGAGGATACTAAGAACCCAGAAGCTGGTTAAGTTTCGCCGCGATGGCAAGGTACTCTATTATTCGCTGACTGATGAGCATATCGGAATATTATTCAAGCAAGGACTGGAACACATTAGCCATAGCAAAGAATGGGCAGCAAAGTTTCTTGAACTGATTAGATAATTTGGCTTATTTATACATGGCAGTATAGGAGGTATTAAATGTGGCAGAAGCAATGGTGATTAAAGGTCTGGCTTCTTCCGGTACTTTGCAAGTAAACGGGATGGACTGCCCGGATTGCGCCGCCATGGTTGAAAAGGCTGTCAAGCGCATACCGGGGGTGATTGCAGCTAATATAGCTTATCCGGTGGGCAAATTGAGCGTGGAATATGATGTTACTCAAACCGGGGTGAAGCAGGTCATAGATAAAATCAAAGCACTGGGCTATGAGGCCGTGGAAGCATCTGCTCCCAGTTCCATTGTTGAGGATGGAAGCACCACCTTCCTAATTCAAGGATTAGACTGCGCCGACTGTGCTGCTAAATTAGAGAAGCGGATCTTCCAGGTACCCGGGGTAGATGCTGCCCAGGTGATTTTTGCCACTTCCAAGATGATAGTAAGTCACCGGGGTGATACTTCTGAAATATTGACCGCCATTGAGAAGATGGGCTATTCTGGCCGGGTTGATGAAGGTTATCGAAGCCGCCCGGTGCGGATATCTTTTTGGAAGAATAATCAGTATGTCATACCTACGGTTATTTCTCTGCTAATGCTGATGCTCGGGTTTATAACTGAACGAATGGCTATTCCACATTTTGTCTCAACTGCCTTTTTCCTTACCGGGATTATCCTGGGTGGATATTTACCGGCGAAGAACGGCATCTCGATGCTTCTCAATGTCCGTGAGTTGGATATGAATATTTTGATGACCATAGCAGTAGTAGGAGCTGCTGCCATAGGCCAGTTTGAAGAAGCGACGGCCGTGGTTTTCTTGTTCTCGCTGGGGAATGCCTTGCAGGGATACACTCTGGATAAGACCAGAAACTCTATAAGAGCTCTAATGGATTTAGCTCCCCAGGAAGCACTGGTAAATCGTAATGGAATAATGATGACCCTGCCCGTGGAGAGAATCATGGTAAAAGATGTAATTATCGTGCGTCCCGGTGAGAGAATTCCCATGGATGGCAAAGTAATAAAGGGTTTTTCATCAGTTAATCAGGCTTCTATAACAGGCGAATCTATTCCCATAGAAAAAAATATTGGGGATGAGGTCTACGCAGGTACCATTAATGAGCGTGGATCCCTGGATATCGAGGTAACCAGGCTGGCTCAGGACAACACCATAGCGCGCATTATTGAAATGGTTGAAGATGCGCAGGGCCAGCGGGCTCCGTCCCAGCAATTTATAGATAAGTTTGCCAGATACTATACCCCGGTGGTGATTATAGGCGCAACCCTGGTTGCCACCGTACCAACCCTGGTATTTGGACAACCCTTTCAAAAATGGTTCTATGAAGCTATGGCTATGCTGTTGGTGGCTTGCCCCTGTGCTCTGGTAATATCAACCCCGGTTTCCATTGTCTCAGCTATTGGCAGTGCTGCCCAAAGCGGGGTCTTGATAAAGGGAGGTATCTATCTGGAGGAAGCGGGAGCCTTATCGGTCATTGCCTTTGATAAGACCGGCACCCTGACGGTAGGAAAACCGCAGGTAACTGATGTAGTTCCTCTCAATGGTTACTCCATGGCAGAACTATTGGGAATAGCAGCAGCTATTGAATCGCGATCTGAACATCCCTTGGGAGAGGCAATTATTACTTATGCCCGCGAACAGGAAGCAAACATTCCAGTGCTTACCGATTTTGAGGCTGTACCTGGCAAAGGTGCTCGAGGAGTTGTGGATGGCAAGCCTTATCAGATTGGGAACGCTAGGTTATTCACTGACTCCGGGGTTAATCTTTTTGAAGCTGCAGGCAAGATAACCGCGCTGCAAAATGAAGGCAAGACAGTAATGATCCTTGGCAAGGAAAAAGATATTCTCGGCCTGGTGGCTGTGGCGGATGTCATTAGAAGCAACGCCCGCACAGCTGTTGAAAGTCTTAAGAAAGTTGGAATTAAAAGGGTAGTCATGCTGACCGGGGACAACGAGCGTACGGCTCAGGCTATAGCTGCCCGGGCAGGGATAGATGAATTTAGAGCTGAGCTTTTACCTGAGGACAAGGTAAATGTTATGCGAGATCTGTTGACCGAGAACCAAAAAGTCGCCATGGTAGGAGATGGAGTGAATGATGCACCCGCTATGGCTGTATCTACAGTGGGTATTGCTATGGGGGTGGCCGGAACCGATGCAGCCCTGGAAACAGCAGATATTGCCTTAATGGCCGATGATCTTACGAAACTGTCTTATACTATAAAACTAAGTCGTAAGACGCTGGGTATAATTAAGCAAAACGTTATTTTAGCGTTGGTAATAAAGGGCCTTATTCTGTTATTGGTGATTCCCGGCTGGCTGACTCTATGGCTGGCTGTAGCTGCAGATATGGGCAGTTCACTGTTAGTCACCTTAAATGGAATGAGACTGCTGCGAGTCAAGCATCAGAGGTAGCAGGAAAACATGGGGACGCTTGTATGTGGACCTGTAAGAAAAAGCAAATGTCCTGAAATCAAAATATATTGATTTCAGGACAAAATCTTGGCAGTGGATTATGCATTTTGGCTGCATCCGTTTAGGCAGCTTTGTCAAGCCTTCTTACTGTTTTGAGATCGGTCATAAAACATTTACGCCAATCTTCGTTCATTTCTTCCAGGGATTGAACTTCAGGTTTTACTTCATCGTAGAAGTCAAGTATGGTTTCTTCCCAGTTTTCAATAATCTGACTGCTGTGGCTATTCATATTTTTCACCTCCTCGATAAACCGGTTTGAAATTAATTTCACATTTAAAACTTCAATATGATTTTGTTTAACTATATTAGTAGCAAATTGTATGCCAACTACTGCTTTAGAGAAAACATCAAAACCAAAAGGAATGTCTTTAATAGGAAGGGCGGGGACGGATACGTTTCGCTAAAAACACAACATGTAATGTAGCAACAGCGATTAAGTGTATCGGCGTTGTCACATTATTGTCAGATATCTGTAATGAGGTGACAGTTTTGATACAGCTATTTTTAATTAACCCAATTATCATGCAAAAATTGGGTGTCTGGTGTTGAGACCGATGGGCATGGTGGAGTAGTTAGGTGCTCTCTGCTATAATTAAGCAATGCTAGGAAAGATTCAGAGGGGGCAGGGAATTTGAGCATTGGCCGTCGATATAGACATTTTCTTCGTTACCGTCAGATTGCCCGGGTATTTTTGAAACATGGTCTGGGGTATCTTATTCAGCGTATGGGTATGGAAAAGTATGTCCCCTTGCCCTCCCTGTATACGGTCCAAAAATGTGAGCGAGAATCAGATTATTGTATAGCTGATAAATTAACCCATGCTCTTATGGAGTTGGGACCCACTTTCGTGAAATTTGGCCAGGTACTAAGCACCCGAGCTGACATTTTATCTCCAGAGTTCATTGCTGAATTGGAAAGGCTGCAAGACAAAGTATCACCTGTACCCATTGAACAGATTAAGGAGCAAATAGCCCGCGAGATCGGTCCGGTTGAGCAGGTATTTGCCAGTTTTGATCCCCACCCCCTGGCAGCAGCCTCCATCGGGCAGGTTCATCGCGCTGTCCTTAAAACAGGCGAACAGGTAATTGTGAAAGTTCAGCGTCCCAATATTGAAGCCCAGGTGGAGAACGACCTGGAGATGTTTAATGATTTAGCCCGCATGGTTGAAAAGAGATCCGCAGAAGCAGCTCGAATTGGGTTAATAGATATAGTCGAGGATTATAGCAAAATGATGCGCCTGGAATTGGATTATGACCGGGAGGCTAAAAACACGGATAGAATGAGACATAGTTTTGCCCAAGACAGCGCAGTGGTCATCCCCAGGGTCTATTGGGAATATACTACCCGCAAAGTGCTTACGGAGGAATTTGTTGAGGGAGTAAAACTGAGCGATCTGGATACCATTGAATCCCGGGGCTGGAGCCGCAATAAGATCTCGCAAATGGGTACCCAGGCTTTTCTTGCACAGGTCCTGGTGCATGGGTTTTTCCAGGCTGATCCTCATCCCGGAAATATTCTGGTTGTGGCGGAAGATAAAATCGCTTTCATCGATTTTGGGCAGACCGGATCTTTGACTGAAAGACGCCTTGTCAAGCTGGGCCAATTATTACACGGTATCGACAGCAAGAATGTAGATAAGGCGATGAGCGCACTTTATGACTTGGGCATAATTAAAGATGGTATTAACCTGGATGATTTTGAAGGCGAAATGGCTGATATGATAGAACGTATCTATTCATCAAACATGGGAGGAATAGATGTTAACCTTTTGCGGCAAGAGCTTCTTAGCCTGACTTACCGTTATCAGTTAAACCTTCCTTCCTATCTGACATCCCTGATGAAGGCTCTGATAACCCTTGATGGGGTAGGAAAAAAGCTGGATCCCAACTTCAACCTATCCGCTGCGACGGAACCTATTATTCGGAAAAGTTTTGAGCAAAGGATGCAGCCGAATGAGGTTTATAAGACTATGCAACGCAGCTATTATAGAGACATCAAACCTTTGCTGTCTCTGCCCGGCAATATCAATGATCTGATCAAGGCTGCCAGTAAAGGCGATTTGGAAATGTCCCACCATGTAGCTTTGAAGAAGCAATTGGAAGACAAGTTTACCCAACTCGCCAACCGGATAAGTGCCAGCCTAATTATTGCCGGTGGTTTGATCAGCACTTCGCTCCTGCTGTTAGGTTCGGAGCACTTATCGGCCTATCTAAATAATGCGCTGATAGGGACCACTATACTAATCAGCTTGCTAGGGGTCTATGCATTTCTGATCAGCGGAAGACGCTCCTGATACAAATACAGGATGGCGGCGGCCGGTTAGGCGGAACCAACAGAAACAACCAGACCCGGTTTCCGTTCCTCCTGATTTTGCACCTGTATTTTTATGGAAACTAGCATGGGCACAACTGGGCTATGACCATGGCCTGATTAAATCCTTGACGACTTCCCCGGCCATCAACAGCCCGGCAACTGAAGTTACAAAGGCTATGCTGCCCGGAATGGGGCCTCGCCTCATCTCATCGTTTCCAGCCGCCTCCGGGGGGCGAATACAATCGGGATGACAGCTGTTTTCTTCATTTTCCCGGGGATCTATCGGGACCTCCTGTGAATAAACCACCTTCAAAGCGTCAACCCCTCTTTTGCGAAGCTCCCGACGCATTACTTTGGCCAGGGGACATACTGAGGTATCATAAATATCGGCGATTTGAAATCTGCCTGGATCAAGCTTGTTGCCCGCTCCCATGCAGCTAATTATCGGTATGTTTAGCCTTTTAGCATTTAATATCAGGTCTATTTTGGCAGTTACCGAATCTATAGCATCGATAATATAATCATAATCGAGGGTTACTAATTCAGAGGCGTATTCAGGCCTATAGAAGGCCTGATGGGTAATCACCTGAGCCCTTGGATTAATCTCCAAAATCCTCTCCTTCATAACCTCGACCTTGGGTTTGCCTATTGTCTTCTGGGTAGCGTGAATTTGTCGGTTAATATTAGTAAGACATATACAGTCATCGTCAATCAGCACCAATTTGCCGATTCCTGACCTCACCAGTCCTTCTACGGCAAAGGTTCCCACCCCGCCTATGCCAAAGACAGCTACGGTGCTCTGTGCCAGCTTCTCCAGGGCTTCCTTGCCTATTAGCAACTCAGTTCTCGAAAACTCGTTCAGCATATTTCCTCCCGCAATTAAGTCTCTTCAATAAATAATTTTAATTGCTAAGCATAGTTTATAGATTATCCCCCTATATGTAAATGAGTTGCGGGGACAATACGAGACCACTGAAAAAGTATCATAAATGTCATCCTGAGGAGCTGCAGGCGACGAAGGATCTCTTTGGGAAGTCCGTAATATTGGGCCTTTAGCTAACGAGATTCTTCGCTATCGCTCAGAATTACACGCAAAAGAGCACTTTTTCAGCAGTCTCGGACAATACCTCCGACTCATTTTATGAAAAAAGGAGTAGGTTGTCGTTTAGTCAGGGCTGGCAAAAAAAAGTTATCCTGTAGGCTGTGAACCATTGTTACACCGGAGGGCTAATGATATACTTAGCTAAAAAGTTGGCGTTAAGTAAGATACTGTCAGTCTATGCAACTTATTGTAAGTTTGCTATATAGAAAATTGATCAGGGAGAGGTGCATACATGGGACAGATGTCGTCACCGTTGCAGAATCTGAAAATGGGTATAATAGGAATTGGAGCTATGGGCAAGGGGTTATTATATCAAAGTTCAATTACGGAGGGGATTGATACGGTTGCCATCTGCGACATTGACCTGGTCCGCTGTACGGATACTCTGGAATGGTTAGGCTATGATTATCGTCTGGTTAGCAATGCCAAGGAATTGGGCGATGTAATTGATGCTGGCCAAATAGCCGTTTGTACGGATGGTGAGCTGGTGGCGGGTTGTGCCAGATTAGATGCGGTCATCGAGGCTTCAGGATCAATTATCCCTGCAGCCCGCTTTGCCATTACGGCGCTGGAAGGGAAAAAGCATCTCATTCTAATGAATTCTGAGATTGATTTGATATTTGGACCCTATCTTAAACATTTGGCCCAACTGAACCAGGTTGTCTGTACCAGTTGTGATGGTGATCAGTACGGGGCCATGAAACACCTTATTGATGATATACGCAGCTGGGGTTTTGAGCTGGTCATGGCCGGAAATATTAAAGGATTTCTGGATCGTTCCGCGAACCCAAGCATGATTATTGAAGAAGCAGATAAGAGAAATCTTGATTACCGAGCCTGCACCTCTTACACCGATGGAACCAAGTTAAATATTGAAATGGCTCTCATTGCCAATGCTATTGGAATGCAAACTAAAATAACAGGAATGTTCGGTCCCGCGGCGAATCATGTCAGCGATGTGCTGAATATATTCGATTTTAAACATTTATGGAAACGGGGAGAACCCTTGGTTGATTACATTCTGGGAGCTGACCCAGGCGGAGGGGTTTTTATCGTAGGCTATTGTGATAACGAATATCAACGGGATATGCTCAGATATTATAAAATGGGTGAAGGGCCTTTTTACTTGTTTTATCGTCACTATCATCTCTGTCACATAGAAGCGATGAATACAGTATTGGATGCGGTCCGGAATGGGCGTGCACTTATGCAGGCTGATCATGGTTTCAGGACTAATGTCTACAGTTATGCCAAACGTGATTTAAACCCCGGCGATATTCTGGATGGAATCGGCGGCTATAGCTGCTATGGATTGATTGAAAACCAGACTGATAATGAGAGCGAAGCGGGAATCCCCATATGCCTGGCAGAAAATATAGTTGTACGACGTGCGGTAAAGAAGGATCAGAAAATCATGTGGGAAGATGTTATCTATGATGAAGAGCGGCTTGATTTTAAACTGTATAAGCTATCCTGTCAGATCGGGGGAGGAACAGCCAAATGAACCTGGCTATCCTAGTGGTGTATATGGTAACCCCCGAAAACGGCAGACTAATTGATTTGCATCTAGAACATATCAGTAAGTATACTGAGGGGGATTATATTATATATGCCAGTATTAATGGCCTCTTACCACAGTTCCATTCTAAGCTTTCTAAGCATCCCCGGGTGAAGATCTGTTCTTTTCCGACCACTGAAGAAACGGAATCGGAAGAACATTCTTACTATTTGGAAAAACTAACGGCAACAGCTATTGATGATGGAGCAACCCACCTGGTTACCATGCATGTGGATTCTTTTCCAATCACCAATGGATGGGATAGTTATATATTCAGGCAGTTATCGAAAGACTGTGTACTGGCTGCCACTTGTAAAAATGGGGTACCTGTCAAACCATCTGCCTGCCTCTTTTTTACCCGCGAATTTTATTTAAATTATAAGCCGGCTTTTCTGCTTTCACCTACTGATTTGAATTCTGAACCCTGCCAGCGATTTCAAAAGAAGTATTCAATTGTTTCCTGGGATTCGGGCATGGGATTTTTTCTTAAAGCCTACATCGAGGGCCTAAGGTGGCATGCCCTGGAACGTATGGATAAGCAGGGCGGCAGTGCTATCTATGGAGATTTAATTTTCCATTTAGAAAAGGCTTATGTAACCGGCAGTGTAACCAAAAGCGAATTGAGCCCAACCAAAAAAGCAATTCGCGGCCTTCTTAATTCGCTCAAATATGCTATCCTGCCTCTAATACCTGCCAGCTATCTGTATGATCGTCATGGTTTAATAAGGAAAATCATGTTGAAAATAAATAGAAAACTTATTGTGGATTCTATTTATGCGGAGGAAAGAGAGCAACTGCTGGAGCAGACTGATTTATTTATCAGCAGACTTAAAACCGACCGGAAGGAAAATAGCTGCTAGCACTCTGGTATGAGTTTAGACAAGTAATATATAAATTTTTCCGGGCTGCAGCCAAACTGCTAGTATCTACGGCAATATAAGATTAGAGTGGTGATACGTATGGGTAAATTTAAGTTTACAGCTACACAGTTCAAGGGATTATATTTGGTTGAAGCAGATGTGCATAATGATAACCGCGGCAGCTTCATGGAGATCTACAACCAGGAGGCATTTCGCCGGGCAGGAATATCTATCAGCTTTGTTCAGGATAATAGGTCCATCTCCAGGCGGGGTGTACTCAGAGGATTGCATTATCAGCAGAACAACCCCCAGGCGAAGCTGGTCAGGGTGGTTAGCGGCCAAATATTTGATGTCGCTGTTGATCTGAGGCCGGACTCTGGTACCTACCAACAATGGTATGCGGTCATCTTGTCGAGTGAGAATCCCATGCAAATCTTTATCCCAGCGGGGTTTGCCCATGGTTTCCTGGTATTGTCTGCCCGGGCGGAGGTACAATATAAATGCAGCGCTGGCTATGATCCCAACGACGAAAGGGGAATTTGCTGGAATGACCCGCGGGTTAATATAAACTGGCCCTTGAATGCAGGGGAACAGCCGATTTTATCACCCAAAGATACGAGGTGGCCCTGGCTGTAAACCAGTGACCATTTCATCGTTAACCGTCCTTACCTGCATTCTATTTGAGCTCGGTTAGCATTTGTTATATTATGAAGTGAATCCATATATAAAATATGAACAGGAGCGGTAATACTTGTATCCACAGGATTTGAACTATAAGATGCCAGCTGAATGGTCCGAGCACCAGCGTACTTTTATTTCCTGGCCGGTTCGGGAATCTATGTGCTATCCGGATGATTACGAAGCTGTTTGTCGGGGCTATGCCCAAATTATCGAAGCCATAGCCGAGTTTGAGCCGGTCACGGTGGTGGTGAATCCTGATGATGAAACTGCCGCCCGGTTAGTAAAAAATACCCGGGTAACACAGCTGCGGGCAGCTCATAATGATGCCTGGCTGCGCGATAATGGACCCACTTTTGTGGTAAACGACAAGGGTAACCTGGCCGGGATCAACTGGCATTTTAATGCCTGGGGCGGCAAATACTCGCCCTGGGAGCTGGATGATGCGCTGGCGCGAAAAATCTTGGAATATATGGGGGTGCAATGTTTTGATGCCCCTCTGGTGATGGAAGGGGGTTCCATCCATGTGGATGGGCAGGGCACGATGATTACAACCGAGGAGTGCCTGCTAAACCCCAATCGCAACCCGAAGCTGAGCCGGCAGCAGATTGAGAACTGTCTCAAGAAATTTCTTGGCATCCAGAAAGTCATCTGGCTGAAAAGGGGTTTAAGCGGTGATGAGACGGATGGACATGTTGATAATATTGCCTGTTTTGCCGCCCCGGGGAAAATACTGCTGCAGGCCTGTGATGACCCCCGGGATGAAAATTGTGAAATTACCCAGGAAAATCTGCATATCTTAAAAGAATCCACCGATGCCCGGGGCAGAAAACTCGAAATCATAACCATCCCCCAACCACCGATGATGACTTATAATGACAGACGTTTAACCCTGAGCTACTTGAACTTCTATTTTGTCAACGGGGGCATAATTCTGCCCGTTTTCGGAGGGGAAGCAGAAGCGACTGACCGCCGGGCGGTAAAGGTGCTGAGTATGATCTTCCCGGAAAGAAGGATTCGTACTGTGAACGGAATGGCAATCATCCGGGAGGGCGGCAATGTTCATTGTATGACCCAGCAAATGCCGGCTGGGAAAAGGGCCTAAATCTACATTTTATCATGAGATGAGGGAAGTATATGAGGAAGGTAACGGTTGCGGTCACGCAAATGAGTTGTTCGGCCAGCATCGATGACAATATCAACCAAGCGGAAACATTGGTTAGAGAAGCAGCGGGTAAGGGTGCTCAGATCATTTTGCTGCCGGAACTTTTTGAAACCCCTTATTTTTGTCAGAAGGAAAAAGTGGAGTATTTTGTCTATGCGACCGAATGGGAGAATAATAAGGCGGTTAATCACTTCCAGAAGCTGGCGCGAGAACTCAACATTGTGCTGCCCATCAGCTTTTTTGAGAAGAAAAATTATGCCCGTTATAATTCAGCAGCGGTCATCGATGCCAGTGGAGAGGTGCTGGGTATATATCGTAAAAGTCATATTCCGGATGGGCCGGGTTATGAAGAGAAGTTTTACTTCAATCCGGGAGATACCGGCTTTCGGGTCTGGAACACTCGTTATGGAAAAATCGGGGTGGGAATCTGTTGGGATCAATGGTATCCTGAAGCAGCCCGATGTATGACTCTAATGGGTGCGGAAATGCTTTTGTATCCGACTGCGATAGGGTCAGAGCCCCAGGATGAAACCATGGATTCCAAAGACCACTGGCAGACTTGCATGTTGGGACATGCCGCCGCCAACCTGATTCCCGTGCTGGCGTCCAACCGGATCGGGGTTGAAACGGACGAAGACTCGACGATTACCTTTTATGGTTCTTCCTTCATTGCCGGGCCGTTAGGAAACAAAATCGCCGCAGCCGGCCGGGCGGAAGAAACAGTCTTGATAGCTGAATTTGACCTGGATCAACTGGAAAGACAGAGGATTGAATGGGGTATATTTCGGGATCGTCGGCCCGATTTATATAAAATAATCAGCTCCAGTGATGGAGAATTAATCCTCTAACACAAACCATAATCAGGGATGCCCCAGGTCAGAACGGAGAGTGAGATTACAATATGTCAATGGGAATACGGATACCAGAAAATTTATATCCCCGCATACCGGATGCAGCCTGGATAACGGGTCGGCGATTAACTGCAGTCGGAGATATCCCAGTAGTTCCAACCCAATTAACATACGCGGATATCATCGGTTCATGGAAAGCCCGGTGGGGAATCAACCGTATGCACTTTACCGTGGTTCCGGGACTGTACTGTGCAGGTAACCCGGATGAGAGCTCTCCGGTATTTGTAACCGCCAACTACAAAATGAGTTTTGATCATTTGCGCAAAGCCTTGGATGGCATAGATGCTTGGATAATGGTACTCGATACCCGGGGGATAAATGTCTGGTGCGCTGCCGGCAAGGGTACTTTTGCTACCGGTGAATTGGTAAAAAGAATTGCCTTGACGGGATTATCTCAGGTGGTTTCCCACCGTACAGTCATTTTGCCGCAACTGGGTGCAACCGGGGTGGCGGCTCATGAAGTACGTAAGCAGTCTGGTTTTAAGGTTGTATTTGGGCCGGTAAGAGCCGAGGATATAATGGCTTTTATGAAGGCCGATATGAAGGCCACCCGCGCAATGCGGCAGGTACGTTTCGATTGCAGGGATCGTATAATTCTCACCCCCGTGGAGCTTACAGGATTACTTAAGCCCATCCTAATTATTACCTTGGTGCTGCTAATAGCAAGTTTAACGGGAGTTGTGGGGGTAACCTGGGCTGATATATACCCGTATATAGGTGCTGTTTTAGTGGGAACTGTGCTTACTCCCATTTTGCTTCCCTGGATACCGGGACGGCCTTTCGCCCTGAAAGGATGGCTGTTAGGAATGCTCTGGGCTATAACGGCTATTTATCTGGGTGGATATTGGGGCCGCCCTAACGGATGGTTGCTGAGCGCATCACTTATTCTAATATTACCGGCTATATCTGCCTATCTGGCCCTGCAGTTTACCGGCGCTTCTACCTACACCTCATTCTCGGGAGTGAAAAAGGAAACAAAAGCGGTAATACCAGCAGTGATAGCCTCTATATCTTCAGGATTGATAATATGGATTATAGCTTTATTTATTTAACATTGGGAGGATGCTGAAATGAAACACCATTATTTAAAAGACGTTGTAACCCTCCAACTAAATAAAGATAAATGTACTGGCTGCGGAATATGCCTGGATGTATGTCCGCAGGAAGTTTTTCTTCTCGAAAACAAAAAGGCGGCCATCAATGATCGGGACGCGTGTATGGAATGCGGTGCCTGCGCAATCAATTGCCAATTTGAAGCTATTTCTGTCCAGAATGGAGTGGGGTGTGCCAGCGCTATAATACGGGGCAAAATGGTTGATGGTGAGCTGGTCTGCGACTGTGGTGGTGATTGCTGTTAGGAATATCATTTCCGGTAAAGATATCAAGTTGATGAAACTTTGGGCAAATCGGTTTTACCTATACCACGTTGGACCTCAGGGGATACCGCACCGGGAGCATGAATGAAAAGTTGATTAAGAGTAAAAATGAAAAAGCGGAGGAGATAGTCTGAAAGAAATTATTTCATGACGTTTTATGCCTCAAGAAAGGAATGGAGATAACATGAGTAAAATAGCCTCAAGCCTCACGGACTTGATCGGCAACACGCCGCTGTTGGAGTTGACTAACTATAATCAGATGAACCACCTCGAGGCCAGACTGCTGGCCAAGCTGGAGTATTTTAATCCGGCCGGCAGTGTCAAAGACCGGGTTGGTTTTGCGATGATTAAAGACGCAGAAGAAAAGGGATTATTGCAAAAAGGATCGGTTATTATTGAACCCACGAGTGGAAATACCGGTATTGGCCTGGCATTTGTGGCCGCAGCCAGAGGGTATAGGTTGATACTTACCATGCCTGATACCATGAGTTTGGAACGGAGGAATCTACTCAAGGCACTGGGTGCAGAATTGGTTTTAACCCCTGGTGTTAATGGCATGGCCGGAGCTATTGCCAGGGCGGAAGAGCTGGCTGTCCAAACACCGGCCTCTTTCATACCTCAACAGTTCAAGAACCCGGTCAATCCAGCCATCCACCGGCAGACAACTGGTGAAGAAATCTGGCGGGACACCGATGGGAACGTGGATATATTTGTGGCTGGAGTTGGAACCGGTGGTACCATAACGGGAGTGGGCGAATTATTAAAGTCCAAAAAACCAGGGGTGCAAATCGTGGCGGTGGAACCCTTTGATTCACCCGTATTATCTGGTGGATCTCCCGGACCTCATCAGATTCAGGGTATTGGTGCGGGCTTTGTTCCCGACGTTTTTAACCGGGACGCAATTGACGAGATATTTGCGGTCCAAAACGAAGATGCATTTAATACCGTACGCAGCCTGGCCAAGAGTGAAGGCTTGTTAGTCGGAATATCTTCCGGGGCAGCAGCCTACGCAGCTACCCAGATTGCCAAACGGCCTGAAAATAAGAACAAAACTATTGTAGTGCTTTTACCCGATACCGGGGAACGATATCTATCCACAGCACTTTTCCAATAAAAATGAGCGGCGGGGAGTAACCCCGAAACTCATTTCTCGTCAGGACTGATGTTTTTATGGGACAGCTTGCCATAGTGGGCCATGCCTGCCATTGTGCCAAAGCTTGAATCATTAAAGCCAGAGGGGACAACTACTATACCACCCGTATCTTTTACACTTTCATAAAGAATATTCATGGCCCGCAGGTCAAATGCCCGGTCACTCTCTTCATATTTACGCGCTGCTGCTACGAAAGCATCGGCAATTTCTTTTTCGGCCTGTCCCAAAATATTGCGGGATCGTCTTTCCCTCTCCGCCTGAGCTTCCCTTGACATGACATCCTGCAGATTGCTGGGGATGACCACATCCCGAATTTCGACCGAACGAACGGTAATACCCCATTCCTCAGTTCGTTCATCAATCATTGCCTGTAATTCTGCATCCAGACGTTCCCGGCCAGCCAGCATTTCCGAAAGTTCGGTCTTGCCAATAATATCACGCAACGCTGTCTGGGCTGCCCAGCTAACCGCCCCCTCATAATCTTCCACTTCCAGGGCTGCTTTCTGACAGTCCCATACAACCCAAAACATAACCGCATCCACATTGACAGGCACATTATCCATGGTCAGAGTCTTCTCAGCTTCAAAATAGCTGGTACGTATACGCTGGTCGATCCAGACGGTAACATGATCAATAATAGGTATACAAAAGAACGGACCTGGACCGGCCAGTTTATGGAAACGACCCATCCTGAGAACCAGGGCCCGCTGCCACTCATGGGCAATCTTAATGGAGTTAGCCAATAGAAAACTGAGTAATAGACCTATAATTGCATAGATAATATTATTCAGGATTACGGACAAATAAATGCTGCCGATTCCGAATACTACGAACAGCCATATTCCCAGGGATTTACCCCGTTCATTTTGTTTATTAATTGATGTCCTGGTTACAAAAGGCTTCTTTTGATCGCCCAGTTCATTACTCATCATAATTCCCCCTTTTTTGGGTGCCGCTAAACTTTATTGTCATTAAATCCAATATTTCGCTGGTATTAAAACCTAAAGCATAGGCCTGAATGAGAACATTGTCCAGGAGATCATTCATAATAATGATGCGTTTTTCGTCCTTTTCCTGTCGCTCGGGAATTCCAGTAACGAAAGTTCCTTTCCCCTGGCGAGTAGAAATATATCCCTCATCTTCAAGCTCACCATAAACCTTGCGTACGGTGTTAAGATTTATTTTCAAATCTACGGCATACTGGCGAACCGTAGGCAGCCGATCACCCACAATATATTGACCGGTTTCTATCGCAAATTTTATTTGTTCTTTCAGCTGAGCATAGATAGGTATAGAGCTTTTGCGATCTATTAGCATTAGTCCTGCGCCCTTCTTTAGTAAATAATAAAGTTTTGTTGAAAAATCCAATGTTTTTGCCAGGCAGGCATCAACAGAGGATTTATCAACAAAACGAATAAGGGGAAAGGAGAATTATCTATAAAGGGTAAGGATAGGATAAACGAGTTGACCCCCATATACGATTACATGCCGGAGTAGATAACCGCCGGTTAAAACCAGCGCAGGTTCTACCCAGGAGATAATCCCGGAAGCGTTATCAGTGAATTTATGTTGTAATTCAAGAATAGCCAGGATCAGGGGTGTTATAAGGCCCAAAAGCACTACTCCTAACCAGAAGAGCAGGTAATAGCCGCCGGTGATTATAGCGCCCAGGGCAATTTCTCCAGTCGGTCGAAGCGCATAGCTGATAATCAGGGTCGATATTACCATGAGTTCAATAATGATAATAACGGCGTCCAGACTTATTAAAAGACGAATGTTATCATGGTCAAAGTTAAGGCTCTTTTCTGCGGGCAGCCACTTCTCAGGGATGATTTTACGCAGGACACGCTGATCAAATGAATCCCAGACTTTGCCAGCCATAATCACCATACATCCGCCGGTGGACAAAGCTGATACAAAGAAGAGGAAGACAATGAGCGGATTACTCCATACCGGGTTATTATAAATGGCCGCCAAAAGCAATCCTGCATAAATTCCGATGGCCAGACCTAACACCAGTTCCAACCAGGCGGTTATTTTACGCAGCGCGCCGTTATAATTGAAGTAAACCATGGCGGTAAAAACCATAGCGATAATAGGAAAAACCAGCAAAAAGAATGCGCCCCAGGACATTACCGAGGTGGCATGATAATGAATCAACACCTTAAAGAAATTCAAGGGCCGATGCAGATCAGCCACGAGACAAACCAGTCCCAGCACAACTGGGAAAGGGGCCAGATAAGCCGCTATTCGCTTGATACGCTCATCAGTATGGTTGAGAATATCAGTTATTGAGGCAATAATGGCTGCGCCTGAAGACAAACCTGCTGTAAACAGGTAAATTGCGATTAAATAGTTCCACGTATATAAATGTTCCATCATGCTCACCTCCGATAGGGAATAATAAAGACGTTAGGATGGGTATCCAGATCAGGCCTGCGCTCCACGGCCCCTTTGGCAACCCAGCGATTAATTTCGCTGTTGGGGTCATTCAGATCTCCGGTAATAATGGCACCGGCAATACAAGTCGTTTCACAAGCCGGCTTTAAACCCTGTTCCAGGCGGTGGAGGCACAAGGTGCATTTTTCCGGCAGCCCCCCATCGTGTCTTTCGTTCATCATTCGTACCCGATAGGGACAGGCTAAAACGCAATATCCGCAGCCGATGCAAAGCTCAGGTTTTACTTCCACCGTGCCCCACTCTGTGTAGTGTGAAGCCTTGGTTGGGCAGGCATCGACACAGGGTGCATTCTGGCAGTGGTTGCAAGACCATTTCTCGGTGTATCGATAAACATTTGGAAAAACACCCTCTTCATGCTCAATAATCTTGGTGCGATGTTTGCCGTTGGCAACTTTATTCTCCGCAACGCAAGCTACGCTGCAGGCATGACAGCCCACGCATTTGTTCAAGTCAACAATTTTGCCCCATCTTTTTTTAGGTTCCGCCATATCAAGCCACCTCCTTTAGTTTAATTGTTAATTCTTTAAAAAGAATGACCAGCACTGCTGCCAAATCACGGTAAAAATTGGTCCGGGCATTCTCCTCAATGTTCTTCAGAAATATCAGAACCCAGTGCTCCAGGTGCTGATTCATCATTTCCTGCATGGCTGCAAAATAGAAGGCATCACCGGTCTCTTCAAATTTTTCTGCCATAATAGCCATAAACTCAAGTTCTACCATAATGTGATCAGCCGGGACCTGTAACTGATCACACTCCACTCCATAGTGAGAATAAAATTGCCGTACTCTATTATCGCTGGGACCCATTATTAGGGCATCGCCTTCGTACCATCCTGCAAAGGGGTGAGCTTTGCAGGATGGAAAAGCATTGATAAATAAAGCCGTAAAATCTACCTGCAATTGGTCCAGATCCGCATTATCAGCTGCAGATGTCAATGTTTCAGGCCCAAAACTTTCTTTTCTTGCTTGTTGCGCCCAGTCCAAGAGTTGGCGAAGATCTGCTATCATCTCGGGCATATTTTCCTGATCGGGATAGCGGAACATATCTTTAGCAGTCCATAAAAGTTTAGATTCCCAAGACAAGCCTGTCATGACTATCCCACCTTTCTTACTTTGACGATCATGTGACAATCCAGGCAGGCGCCGGTGGGATCCTTGACTTCGATATTTTTTTCTTTTGGCCAGGCGGGCATAACGTTTCCGTCGTTCATACCATCATTTTTAACCAGTTGTAAAAAAGGTGATTTCTGGCCAAAGCCATGCAATATACAAATGGTATCAGGTCTAATACCTTCGGTTAATTTCGCTTTCCCCTGGTCAGTACCAAAATCGGTGCTGAGTTCAATAGTGTCGCCGTCAGCAATTCCCAATGTCGCAGCCCGGGTAGAATTGATATAAATGAAGCCTTCCGGCATGATTTCATTTAACCACTTCATATTATGAGTCTTGACGTGACGGTGCATAGGGGGGCGGCTGGTCACAATATGAAATTCGTCCGGGTTTTGAGGATGAAGAACCCAACTTTCATCAAAAAAGGGCAGAGGACTATATCCCATCTCCTGAAGTTTGGGGGAATATATCTGAATCTTACCGCTTTCCGTATTAAGCTTATTTAGGGGTTTGGGAACAAAATCCTTACTGCCCGTAATCAGGCCGCCGTTGGCCAGAGCGGTGTCAAAATTCATACCGCTCGGGGCGATCTTGTAGTCTAATATAGGCTTTCCAATAGGGGTAAGATACTGTTCCACTCCCAGCTGTTGGGCTATCAGGTGTTTAATTTCCCCTAATTCTTTGGTATCGTAAAGGGGCTCTATCATGGGTTCAGCCAGTGCAATCTGAACGTACCGGGCATTGGTTTGACGGGGGGATATTTCATGACGTTCCAGATAGACGTGTTCCGGCAGAACCAGGTCAGCCATGGTAGCCATATCGTCCGGGTATATATTGATGTTGATCACATAATCCAGCTTGGCCAGTGCCTCGGCCCATTTTTGCGGGTTGGGCATTGACTGTAAGGACTGGGAATAAACAATAGCTACTTTGACAGGATAAGGTTCATCCGCCAATATCATATCCGCAACTGATTGGTAGAGACCAGGTCCCACTAGAGGCGCTTTAACTGCCAGAGGAAACAGGTGGCCGCCATCAACCCGTTCGGTTACCCTGGGATCCGGTGCTTGTGCCGCCGGTCCGACCCAATTAAGACCGCCGGTCCGAGGCAGTAAAATGCCGCCTCTGCGCTCGATATTGCCTGTGATGGCCATCAAAGCCAAGCAGGCTCTTACTAACTCAAAACCACCCGGATGCGATTGGATCGCTTCACGTTTATGAATGGGTATTAATGCCGGACAACCGCCGCTGAATTCACGGGCAATGCGCCTGATAGTATCGGCCGGTACATCACTCAGTTCTGCGGCCCATTCCGGGGTGTATTTGCTTACTTCGGCTGCCAGCTCTTCAAACCCGGTAACATTGGCAGCAATATAGTCGGATTTATACCTTCCCTCGGTGATTACAACATTCAACATAGCCAGTATCACCGCCAGATCAGTTCCGGGACGAATGGGTATCCATTCATCTGCCTTGGCAGCGGTGGTTGACAGCCGGGGATCAAATACTACCATTTTGGCAGTATTATTGTTCTTAGCCTCTATGGGCCCGCGCGCAAAGGAGTTTTTGCCTTTACCCAGCTGATCCCAGCCAAATGCCAGAATATACTGGCTGTATTCAAAATCAGGAACATAATTGGCGGAATCCAAAGTAAGTTGACAGGCTAACATACGCACCGCATTACAGGTCGACAAATGTTTTATATCATTGGGGCTGCCAATGGCTTTGAGAAAATCTGTCCCCGCACCGTGACCGACCCACATAACTGATTGTGGACCATAATTATCGATCGCCTTTTTAATTTCCGATGCTGCGCGGTAAATGGCGTCATTCCAATCGAGTTTTTGCCAACCGGGATCCTGCCCGGGTATCCGGCCCGCTGTAGTCTTTAACATAGGGGCTTTGAGGCGGTCCGGGTCATACAGCATATTGATCCCGGCATTACCTTTTGCACATAAGGAACCCCGGGAATGCTGATCGTTAGGATTACCCTCCAATTTTACCAATCGTCCATTTTCAATACGACCGGTCATGGCGCAGGCCATTTCGCAAATACCACAAACCCCATGTTTGTAGACAATGTTGGGGCCAGCTGATTGAGCGATGGCCTTAGTTTTCTGGTAATCGAGAAATCCATTGCCAAGCAACCCGGCGCCGACAAGCGCAGCCATTCCGCCGCCGCTAAATTTTAAAAAATCGCGCCTGCTTACTCCCATTCTTTTTCCCTCCTTAAATATCTCTATCTGTCGAAGTTATATTGTTTTATTACACTATAACATTGAAAAAGGGCGCTCCTTATCGTAGTTTCTTATTGCCTTATAAGCCTTGCCTTTAACCACACCGTAAGGGGCCTGTGTTGGGAGATAAACAGTGACAGCAGGAGCGGGACCTTAATTTGACACAGGGAGGAAATATGATAATATATAAACAGCATGATACCCGGCGGGGGTATCATGAATAAAATCAAGGAGTGGTTGCTTGTGAAATCTAATAACGATAAGGCAATGAATCCCTATGTGGCCGGAGCACTGACAGGCTTATTAATTATCCTGTCAGTGCTTGTAAGTGGAAATTACTTTGGTACGTCTACTTCTTTTGTACAGCTGATAGCTATTTTGGAAAACACGATCGCACCGGAACGGATGGCCCAGATAAGATATTTTACAATTGTGGATCCGGTCTGGAGCTGGCAGATATTCTTTGTTATGGGAATTCTACTGGGCAGCTTTGCGACAGCGAAAATTTTTGGGGAGTTTAAGTGGCAGAGCATTCCAGATTTATGGAGAGACAATTTAGGTTCCAGCAAATATAAAAGAATGATCTTGGCCTTTTTAGGTGGAATTATAGCTATGATAGGAGCCCGTTTAGCAGGAGGATGCCCATCAGGTCAAATGAGTGCCTTAATTTTGCTTTCAGTCAGCGGCTTAGCAGCCATGACGATGTTCTTTATAGGAGGAATAGTGGCAGCCCGACTCATTTACGGCGGAGGTGAAAAATAATGACCAACTTAATATATGGACTTATAACTGGCATTTTATTCGGCTTTTTACTGCAGCGAGCCCATGTAATCCGTTTTGATAAACAGGTGGGCGCTATGTTGTTAAAAGACATGACTATCGTTAAATTTATGTTTACTGCAATTCTAGTGGGGATGGTAGGTATTTACATGTTGGCTGATCTTAATGTTCTGCAAATAACGGGCAGGACGATGGTTACCGGCGGGGTAATAGTTGGCGGCGCTCTTTTTGGTATTGGCTGGGCTATGCTGGGTTATTGCCCGGGCACATCCTGGGGAGCCTTGGGTGAGGGACGCTTGGACGCC
>Ga0265294_10001828_pt1 | contig 28433 bp, 26 predicted proteins | sample MunlanPumphouse3_FD_192504 | JGI IMG/M metagenome (GOLD analysis project Ga0265294, IMG submission 192504) | Groundwater microbial communities from a municipal landfill in Southern Ontario, Canada - Pumphouse #3 | ecosystem: Environmental > Aquatic > Deep subsurface > Groundwater | place...
TGGATAAGATCATGCATGAAGAGGGATTTGATCGTTCTAAAGTTATGATCACGAATACTGTTAAATGCAGACCTCCAAATAACAGGGATCCTACCGAAGAGGAGATGAAGGCCTGTAGGCCGTTCTTAGATTCTGAACTGTGTGATGCTAAGGTTGTTATTGGATTGGGGAAGTCTGCATGTAGGGATCTTCTGCAGTATGAAGGTAAGATGAACGATATTGCGAATACAAAACAGAGGATATCAGTGAAAGGAAAAGATATCCTTTTCATTCCTACTTATCATCCTGCTGCTTGCATTTACAGTAAGGATGCAAGGCAAGCGCTTAGAGACACGATCAAAATGGTCAAGAACGAGTTCTTGGAGTGATAATATGGAATATTATGGATTCATGATAGATATGGATGGTACTGTGTATAAAGGTGGAAATCTGATAAAAGGTGCCGTGGAGTTCATAGACTATTTGAAGGAAGTAGGAATTCCTTTCGTTTTTCTAACGAATAATTCTTCAAGGAACAGATCGTTTTATTATTCTAAATTGAAAAAGATGGGTTTTGACGTTTTGGAGAAGAATGTGTTAACATCGAACATCGCAACGATAAGATATGTTAAGGATAATTATTCTGGGAAGAAGGTATTTCCAATTGCTTCAGAAGATGTAACAGAAGAGATAAGTGATTCAGGCATTACCTTATCAGAAAAAGACCCAGATATTGTATATTTGACTTTTGATAAGACTATAACCTATAATAAATTGAATGAGGCCTATCATCATATATTGGCAGGTGCGAAACTTGTTGCAACGCATCCGGATGATGTATGTCCGACTGAGAATTCATACGATGTCGATATAGGGCCATTTATAAGGCTTTTTGAATCGCTGGGCGGAGTTAAAGCAGAAGTTGTTGGAAAACCAAATCTTCTGATGCTCGAAATGGCAGCGAAGGAGATGAACGTTTCGAAGGACCATGTTGTGATGGTCGGAGATCGTTTATACACAGATATTAAGATGGCTTTCGATGCAAGGACACCATCTATACTTGTTTTAAGCGGAGAGACATCTAAGAATGATCTCGAGAATAGTGATATTAAGCCGACTTATGTTGTAGATTCTGTGAAGGATATTCCTAAGTTGTTGGAATCTCTCAAGTGACAGAATATCAAAACATGTGCTAATTTTACCAGGTACTTAGCATATATGAGTCAAATTAGAGTATTTAATAAAATGATAAAGAAATGCTTCAGATAATGTAAAATCATTTAATATCTGGGTCTTTTAATTTTTGATATATTTTAAGGATCGGATGATTATCGATACAATATAAAACGTATCAAAAATACTCAAACAACAAAGCCAGCACCTGTTTTCAAACAGGAATGTTTTTAAATATTACGCACTCATTATATAAGTGTTCGTTTACGAACAGTGGGATGCATAACGAGCCGACAATCTCGCGTTGCCCTTCATAGGGGTGGAACGTGTACTTAAAGCAAGTTGAATTAGAGAATTTCAAGTCGTTTGGCGGTAAATTAACCATACCGCTGATGGAAGGATATATGGCAGTCACGGGACCGAATGGTTCTGGGAAATCTAATATAACAGATGCAATCCTATTCGTTCTAGGTCCGAAGAGTTCTAAAGCGGTAAGGGCGGGAAAACTCACCGATCTTATTTTTGATGGCGGTAAGGCAAAGACCAAGGCAGGTTTTACAAAAGTATCACTAGTATTCGATAATTCGGATAGGTTGATGCCGTGGGATGATGATGTTGTCAGACTCACACGTTATGTTAAGATATCAGATAACGGAACAGATTACAATTCGTATTTTTACATAAATGACCGTAAATCATCACTCACTGAGTTTGACGGTCTTCTCACTAAAGCAAGGATATCTGCAGACGGATACAATATGGTCCAACAGGGAGATGTCACGCGTATTGTACAAATGGGAAATTTGGAAAGAAGGCGTGTTTTGGATAGTATTTCCGGTATTTCAAGTTATGATGACGATCTCGATAAGGCTAATGGCGAGAGGACAGAAGCAGTCACGAACTTGGAACGCATCAATATCGTTGTCGGTGAATTAGAGAACGATATAAAAAAATTGGAAAAAGATAGAGAGGATGCTAAGAAGTATCTCGAGACACAGTCAAATCTCGAGATGGCCAAGGCACAATTGATCCATAGGCATTTCCAAATAGAACAATCTAAACTAGAATCAACATTCGGTCAGATGGCATCTCTTACTGCAGAGATCGAAGCTCTGACGTTAAAGAAAGGAGCCCTCAAACTCGAAAACGAAGAGAATGAGAAGAAAATAATTGCGAAAGAGGAAGAAATCGCTGAGAAGATCGGGCCTGAGTATAGACAGTTGAAGGAAAAGATCGAGAGCACGAAGATCAAGCTTGCAACTCAGAAGGATCGCGTGGAGCGTGCTTCCGAAGATAAGGACGAGCAAATAGGATTTAAGACCAACTTCGAGGAATCCATTGATGACAATCTGATAGAACGTAAAGCTGCCACAGAATCGTTAGCTGACATCGTAATAAAATTGGAAGAGCATCAGAACAGATTAGAAGAGGCCAAGGCAGAGAGTGCGAGCATCAGCGAAGAGATGGCCAAGCATGGCGGAGAACACACTATTCTTCAGAATAATCTTTCGAAATTGGAGATAGATATCGATGCCAAGGAGACTGAAGAACACGATATTCAGGTTAGATGCGCTAAAGCAGAGACGATCGCAGAGGAGAGTCACCGTTCGCAGGCATCGCTCGATGAGAGATTACAATCCGCAGCATTCGACATCAAGGATGCCGAGTGGAACATACAACAGGTGAAGCAAGAGGCCGGCCCAATGGGAACCACCGAGGAACTATCCAAAAAGATCCTCGAGACCAGAAAGAAAGAGGCCGAATATGAGAAACAGGAGAACGAGCTCAAGGAGATCATCAGGAGATTGGACGGAGAGTACAATGAACTGATGGCTGAAAAGAGAGTATCCGACAGGATGAACCGTGGAAGTGCGGCTGTTTCTGCGATCCTCGAGTTGCGTGACAAGGGACAGATGCTCGGCATACATGGAACTATTCAGGAATTAGCCACAGTAGATTCAGTATACGAGACCGCATTGGCGGTTGCAGCAGGAAGTAAGATGCAGGCTATAGTCGTCAATGATGATCAGGTAGCAGCAGATTGTATCAATTTCCTGAAGAAAGAGAAGCTAGGAAGAGTCACTTTCTTACCTCTGACCAAGATGATCCCAGGGAAGCCAAGGGCAAAAGCGATCATGATCGTCAAGCAGACTGAGGGCTATGCTACGGATCTCATCGATTATGATGTGAAGTATCAGAATGCGTTCTGGTATGTTTTTCAGGATACCCTGGTCGTCGATAACATCTCGAATGCTCGCAGTATGATGGGCGGAGTAAGGCTCGTTACGAAGAGCGGAGAACTAATCGAAGCATCCGGAGCGATGGTCGGAGGTACGATCAATCCTCAGAATATCATGAAGTTCGGTGCTTCTTCAGAAGATAAATTAGAGGAATCAGGTTCTAAATTGAGAGGTGCCAATGCATCATTGGATGCCGTAAGGGCACAGTTAAAAGAGATCAGGGACTCCATCCGTGCAATGGACGATGAGATGCGTAAGACCTCTCAATCTGGCATAGGAGCACAAGCCAAGATGGGTCAGCTCAATGCACAGATATCGGAATTAAAGAAAATAAAGCAAGCTCTGTCTGATGAGTTCAATATCAAACGCAATGAATGCAATGCGGCAGAGAAAGAACTCGATAAGGCAAGGAGTGATCTTGCATTCATTTCAGAAGTAGTCGAGAATCTTAGGAATGAAAGGACAAATGTAAGAGAGCGTATCGCAATGATCGCGCCTGCTGAGATCCAGGAGAGGATTCAGAAAGTTAGGGACAACATCTACAAGCTGAAGATCGATGTTGCTGATCTGGAATCACAGAGGACCGGACTGGAAACAGAGATCTCAGGACTTGACAAGCAGAAGGAATCTCTTGACATTCAGTTGAGATCCGTTCTGAAGAAGATATCAGATGATGATGAGATCATCAATAAGTACGAGAAAGAATTGGAATCGTTGAAGATCGAGCTCAATGCTTTGAAATCCATAGAGAAGGAGATGGAAGGAGGGATCGAAGATCTCCGTATTCAGAAGGATTCATTGATTGAGAACAGATATCGTTTAGATGGAGATAAGACCTCTACACAGGAGAAGATAGAGACCAAGACCGGATTAAAGCAGTCGCAGGAAGCTCAAATTGCTATCATCAACGAGAACATAAGGCAGTTGAACGAGGAACTCGCAGCGATAAAGATTGAGGTAAAACAACCTATTCCATCAGAAGAGGAGATCAAGCGCATCATCAGGTCCTGTGAGAACATCATGTCTAGACTCGGCAATGTAAATCTTCGCGCCATAGAGGATTATGATGAGAAGAAGAAGAGATATGACGGTTTGATGTCTGATGTAGCGACACTCAATAAACAGATCAAAGAATTGGACGATCTGACACAGTCGCTTAACGCACAGAAGAAAGGTCTTTTCATGAAGTCTTATGAGGCTGTGAATACCAATTTCCACGATATTTATACTCAGTTATCCGGGGGAGGAGAGGCATACATGGGCCTTGAAAACGAGGATGATCCATTCAGTGGCGGTCTTATGATCAATGCAAAACCAAAGAATGGTAAACTTTTGAGACTGGAAGCTCTGTCAGGAGGAGAGAAATCCCTGACAGCATTGGCATTTATATTCGCTATTCAGGAGTATCAGCCGTCGCCTTTCTACGTATTGGATGAAGTGGATATGTTCTTAGATGCTGTCAATGCAGAAATGGTTGCAAAGAGGATCAAGGAGAGTTCACTGCGGGCACAGTTCATTCAGGTGTCTTTAAGGAAGGTCACTTTGGTCATGGCTGATCATCTTATCGGTGTGACCAGACCGCCGAGCGGTATAAGCAAGGTCATCATGCAACCAGATCTAGCAGAGGTCTCCAAGTACGAAGAAGAAGCTAACAAGAAGCACGACTCTGAAAGTGTGAACACAATGCACAATCATGAGGAGTAAGGGAGGGATAAGAAATGGATGGGAATCTACAGATAGAAAGCATGGAACAACATTTGTTGTTTCACAAGGCTATGGCCGAGGATGTTGAGTCTTTCAATAAGATCAATGGCTACATGAGCATACTGAACAACGCAGAAGTAGGCGAGAAGCTCAGCGATCCTATCGATGAATCGATAAGGGCTGTCTTCAACTTGGTTCTGCAGAACGGAATAGACCCGTGGGAGATCGATCTCAGAGAGTTTGTGAAACTTTATACCAGAAAGGTAGCAGAGAATTCTTTCGATATGATTGTCGCAGGAAAACTCATGCTTATGGCATGGAAGATCCTCAGAATGCAGTCGGATGCAACACGCAGCAGGGTCGATGAACCGTTGGATAACGAGTTTTTCGATTTCGATTTCCAATTGGAAGATGAGGACGAAAACATGTACGTTCCGGAAGTTGCATTCAAAGCAGCATTCCAGAGAGAAGAGATGCGTCCAGTTACGATGTACGAACTTATCGATGCGTTCGAAGATGCACGTTACGATATGGAGATCGCTCAGGAAAGAGAACGTGTAAGATCTGAACTCAAGGCAAAGGAGCCAAGGAAATTCGATAACAAGGCACACGATGAGGATGATGAGAAGGATGTCGGGCGTGTTTGGGAAAGGATAGAGAAATTGGGTGCCGGCCCGTTCCAGATAGATGAATTATATACTTCTAGCATCAAACAGAATCTTACGATATTCGTTTCGGTGTTACATTTGGTAAGGGATGGAAAACTCTCGGTTTGGCAGGATGTACTTCCGCGCGGTGAGATCTTTATCGAAATCCTTATGCACGAGGTATCTGGATCTCTAGAGGATTCCAAAGGTATTGTGGCGGTGAACTGACGTGAATGCCAAAGGCGCAGTTGAAGCAGCCCTCTTCTCCTCCGCCGACAATCTTCGCGTTGCAGATATCGTAGAAAGGACAGGGCTTTCGGAATCTGATGTAAGATATACATTGAAGGATTTGAGATCAGAATACGACAATCGCGATTGTGCAATGATGATAGCGAAGATCGGAAACGAGTATCGTATGATGCTCAGGCCTGAATATACTGAATATACTGGAAAATTCGCCAAAGCGGAGATGGCCGGCGGGATCATGCGCACCCTCAGTACTATAGCTTACAATCAGCCAGTGCTTCAGTCGGAGCTATTCAAGACTCGTGGTGCACGTACATATGATGATGTCAAGGTCCTGTTAGATAAGGAATTGATCGAAGCTAAGAAGAAAGGTCAGACCTACGAACTCACTACGACGAAGAAGTTCTCAGAGTATTTCGGTATTGGAAGCACAAAGATTGTAGATATCAAGAAGTGGATCGAGGATCAAGCTAAGAATCGCGGACCAGAAAGATCTGAATAAGTACGCTGTACTTAGTTCATAGTGATTGTTTAGTTCTGCAGTTTCAACGGAGTCATATCGATCTTAATATCCAGATGGATAAATTATGTTCGTATCAATGTATTATTAAGATTGCGGGTAGGGCTGCAGCGACAAGATTAGATACGAAACACATTGCTCTAAAGATTTAATAAAGGAAAAGCTTTTAATCAAGCCATTACATAGGTCGCTTTGATAATTATGGTCATGCCACAAGCCCTATTGGAAAAATCCGTCGACAAACGCGTTTCGCTTCTTTTGAAGGACGGAAGGATATTAGAGGGTAAGCTCACCGGTTTCGATGAGTACATGAACATGGTACTCGAAGAGACCACAGAAAACAACGTGAGTGGCGGAGAAGAAAGGCGTCTGGGAGCAGTCGTTCTTCGTGGAAACAACGTTGTTAGTATTTCGATACTCTGAGAAACCTGTTCGTTAGAATATTAATGCTGCCGTTACGGCAGAGGTAAGGTACCTCAGATGTCCCTATTTAGAAGGATAAACGAGATCTCTAATAATGAAAAGTCACGGAAAGCATGGTTCGGATTCGTTTGTGCGGTCTTCCTTTGTCTCATTATAATACCTTCCATATTCGTTGTTTTAAAATTATTTACTGAATGGGGTCTCGTCAGTGAAGTTCTTGCCAATTCGGCAATGATGGCTCAGATAAATGGGGCTGTTTTCAATTCATTCAGCATTGCTCTGATCGTTACCATCATCGACATATTGGTCGGTATTCCGATGGCTTGGATCCTTGTGAGGAAACCGTTCAAAGGAAAAAAGTATCTTGATACTTTGATGGATATGCCTTTGGCATTTCCTACTGCAGTGTTAGGTCTTTCCGTTGTTATGTTCTGGGGTGCTCCGGACGGGATAACCGTTTCCGGATTGGGATTGGTATTCTCGCCGTATCTCATGATCATCATGTTACATATCATCTTCACTTACCCGTATATGGTAAGATCCCTTTCTGCGATATTGGAGCAGATCGAACCTAACTACGAGACTGCAGCCATGACTTTAGGTGCATCTAAATTTACAGCGGTAAGAACTATAACGCTGCCTCTTTTCAGGGCTGGTCTCATAACTGGTTTCATTATTTGTTTTGCAAGGTCGTTATCTGAGACAGGAGGTACGTATATCGCATTGCAATTGATGGGTGTTCAAAACACCTTCTTTACAGGACCCACATATATTGCCGAGAATATGTCTGGAGGAAACGGTCCGATGATATTGATCAGCGTGATGATGATCATATTGGCTCTGGTTCTTCTTGTGGTAGCAAAGACCTTGATGACAAGGTTGAAAATACCACTCACTAAAGTATGGCCTCAATTTGGAAGGAAAATTAGCAGAGGTGCAGTGCCCAAGTCAAAAGATATTTTTTCGATAGCTTTTCTTTTGATAATCGTTATTTTGCCGTCATTTTACATATTCGCATATTTGACTCAACCTGGATCCAACGTTGACTACGGTATGCTTTTGTATTCAACAGGAATATCATTTTTGATCGCGGGCGTTGCGGTCGTCTTCGATATAATATTCGGAATTCCTATGGCAATGTACATCGCGAGGCAGCGTAATACATTTCTGGGAAAGATACTGGATAATATGGTAAATATACCGCTTATAGTACCTACGACTGCATTAGGATTCTCGTTGGCACTATTCTGGGGCAGTCTTAATGTAGGGAGTTCATGGGGTCTGGTCTTAGTAATATTTGGTCATATAGCATTTACCTATCCGCTTATCGTGAGGAACATAACAGGTGCGGTTGAAGAAGTAGATCAGTCTTACGAGGAAGTGGCAATGACATTAGGAGCAAAGCCTTTCCAGGCATTTTCTAAGGTATTGATGCCAATAATAAAGTCATCAATCATAGCCGGAGGAATTCTGGCATTTACAAGGAGTTTGGGAGAGACTGGTGCAACGGTTGCTATTGGTAATTCAGTTCAGACCGTGCCTGTTTACATAATAAATCTGGTCAAAGCGCAAGCATATCCCGAGGCGGCAATGTGTTCGATAATATTGATAGCCATATGTTTCGTATTCATGTTTGCCGTAAGAGTGATAACGCACAGGGGTGACAACAATGCCTGAGATAGTTCTTAAGGACCTCGTAAAGGATTTTGGTAATGATTGCAAAGCCGCAGACGGCTTGTCACTTACTGTCCACGGCGGAGAGTATCTCTGTATACTGGGTCCTACCGGAGCCGGAAAGACTACATGTCTCAGAATGATATGCGGATTGACCCGTCCTGACAGTGGATCTATAACATTCGATGGAAAGAATGTTCTGGGGGTGCCTATAAGCGAACGTCAGGCTACAATGCTGTCTCAGGTTTATTCGTTATTTCCGTCGAAGACCGTTTATGAGAATGTGATGTTTGCACCGCAGATCAAAGAGTGGCCCGAAGAGAGTTCAAAACAGCTCGTGAAAAGTATGATATCGATGGTTCATATGGAGAGCAAGGTCCAATCATATCCTCACGAATTGAGCGGAGGCCAGCAACAGCGTACTGCACTTGCAAGAGCATTGGCATCTGATTCAGAGATCCTTTTGTTGGATGAACCGCTCAGAGCATTGGACGCGCGTTTGAGATTGGAACTCAGAAAAGAACTCAAGTCAATGACAAAAGAGATGGAATTAACTTGTATTCATGTTACACATGATCAGGATGAGGCGTTGGAGATGGCAGATCGTATTGCCATAATACGCAAAGGTCGCATCATCCAGGTAGGGACACCGATCGAAGTGTTTCAGAATCCAAGTACGCCTTTTATTGCGAATTTTGTCGGAAGGTCCAATATATTCGAAGGTAAAGTAGAAGCATCGTTTGAAGATCATTCAGAGATCAGACTCAATAACAATTCGATAGTTAAGGCTCGTAAGACAGATATTGCTATTGGAACAGATGTGGTCATTGCCATAAAGATAGGTTCGACACAAATAGAGCATATACATGAACCTACGGAAGAAGATCCAGTACCAGTGATGCCTGAAGGATTTTTTAGTGGTGTAATAGATAGGATCCTTTACGAGGGAGCAACAATAACCATAGAAGTGAATGTGGAAGGTACAGGCATTGTATCTACAAAACTTCCCAATAGAAGATATGATGATTATGCATCTGGAGATAAAGTAATGATAAGCTGGCCTCCTGCGATGGTATCAGTGTTCAATATCCCTAAGTGCGGATTGGAAGAAGAACTGAGGTTGGATTGATGGCAAAGATAAAGCTCGATCATATTTCAATGAAATTCGGTGATTTTTATGCTGTCAGAGATATCTGTATATCCATAGATAAAGGAGAATACCTGACGATACTGGGGCCATCCGGGTGTGGAAAGACTACACTTATCAAGGTAATTGCAGGAATACTTATCCCCACAGAGGGAAGTGTCATAGTCGATGGAGAAGATGTTACAAATATTCCAATTGAAGATAGGGATACAGGATATGTGTTCCAAAACATAGCACTGTTCCCGAATATATCAGTTAGCGACAATGTTGGATACAGCCCCCGTGTTAAAGATAAACCTAAAGAAGAAATCAAAGGAACATCTGAGGAATATCTCATGCTTGTTAAGATGTTCGATCGCGCCGGTATGTTCTCAACCGAGCTATCCGGCGGAGAACAACAGAAAGTAGCAATCGCTAGAGCATTAGCGTCGGGTTCAAAGATGTTGATGTTGGATGAGCCGTTATCTGCTTTAGATGCACGTGTGCGTGTAGAACTCAGATATGATATTCGCAGACTTGTCAAGAAATTGGGAATAACTGTATTGCATGTCACCCATGACCAGGAAGAGGCGATGTCCGTTTCAGATCGTATCATATTGATGAGGTCTGGCGGTATTCAGGAGATCGGAACTCCCTTGGATATGTATAGGGATCCCAAATCTATCTTTGCAGCATATTTTATCGGTGAAACAAATCTAATGGAATGTACTGTTTCAGGAAAGACAAAAACAGGTAAGACAACGGTTCGTCTCAGAGGTGGATGTGAAGTTAAAGCAGCAAAATCACAATTTACTGCAGGTGATGCAGCAGTAATATCCGTACGTCCTGAACATGTATATGCAGCGACTAAAGGCTTGAAAGCTGAAGTCTTGGATGTCGTTTTCATGGGAACTTATTGGAGGGTAAGGACGGTGGCAGAAACAAGAGACTACGTAGATTACAATGTTTCTTCCAGCGAAGAGATACCCGAAAAGGGAGATAAGGTGTTTCTTGTCTTCAACAAGAAGTCAACAAAGGTCTTTGCAAGACCGCAGGAAGGTTTAGAGGAGGCGATTAAACTTGAGTGAAAAGGGAATGTTGGAATGGTTCGGAAAGAGGAAGGAAGATGCAGTTCGTTTGGGATCGAGAAGTCACGGAATAAGTGTTCTGGATGCTGTAACAGAGTTGGATATGGCACTTGTGGCCATGTCTAAGAATGATTATGTCACAGCATCGAAATGTATCGACCGTCTTATCCTCAGTGAACGCGAAGCAGATCGTATAGAAGACAAACTATGTGCAGATCTTTCAGGTGGAGAATTGAGTGTACAGGAAAGAGAGGACCTCATTCGGTTTGTTCGCAAAATGGATCATATCGCCAATTGGGCAAAAGAAGCATCATTGCATATTCAACTTTTGAAAGAGACCAACGCCTCGGTCCCTGAAGAGATCTGGAAAAGTGTAGAGAAGATGTCCGCAGAACTACTTCCAGCAGTAAGATACCTGATCAAAGCAGTTGAATCACTCAAAGATGATACAGCTGAGACCGTAAGGAACATCGATAATGTTAATGATCAGGAAAGGATCATAGATGGTCTTTATTTCGCAACGATCAAAGAGGTCCATCTTTCAGACATGGAATCCAAAGCTGTAATGCTCATGCGCGAGCTCATATTGTCATTGGAAATGGCTGCCGATACATGCAAGGCTTGTGCAGACACCATTTCTATAATATTGGTTTCAAGGAGAATTTGAGATGGCTGATCGGATGTTTGGCACCAATGGTGTGCGCGGGGTTATAAATGAAGATATGACCTCCACGTTGGCTCTGCAAATGGGAAAGGCCATCGGAACTGTATTCAAGGGAAATGTTGCGATAGCAACGGATACAAGGGTATCTGCGGATATGATTAAGACTGCAGTATCGTCGGGTATGATGTCGGTCGGAACATGCATAATCGATCTTGGAATGTTGCCTACGCCCGCAATTCAATACTATGTCAAGAAGCATGCAAGTATAATGGGCGGTGTGATGATCACAGCATCACATAATCCTTCACAATTTAACGGTATCAAATGCATAGCATCTGACGGAACCGAGGCAAGCCGTGAACAAGAAATGGAGGTTGAAGCTGCATATGCCAAAGAATTACCCTGTGTATCCTGGGAAAAGGTGGGTAAGGTACAGAAGGTGAATGGTGCTGGGGAGGAATATATAGATGCCGTTATTTCGAATATAGATGCGGATGCCATCAGAAATGCAAATTTTAAGGTATGTTTGGACTGTGCCAACGGCGCAGCAGTCCAGACCTCCCCCTTGTTACTGAAGAAACTCAACGTTAGAACAATAACGATCAATGGAAATGCTCAAGGAGAGTTTCCAGGACATCCGAGTGAACCGACAGAAGAGAATCTAAAGGATCTCATATTCATGACAAAGGCGACTGGATCAGATCTCGGTATTGCTCACGATGGGGATGCGGATCGTTGTGTTTTCGTGTCATCAGACGGTAAGTTTGTAAGTGGAGATAAGAGTCTAGCATTGTTAGCAAAGTATATTCTTTCTACAAAGAAGGGAATAGTTATCACACCGGTAAGTTCATCATCTTTGGTAGAGGAGATTGTTAAGCAGGAAGGTGGAGAGTTGATCTATACGGCTGTTGGATCTCCGATTGTTGCAAGGAAGATGATAGAGAATGGTGCAGTATTCGGCGGAGAGGAAAATGGGGGTCTGATCTTTCCTGAACAACAATACTGCAGAGATGCCGCAATGTCAATTGTTAAGATGTTAGAGTGTATCGTAAAGAACGGTTCTTTAAGCACGCAGATTTCAAAGCTTCCTGTTTACTATACATATAATAAAAAGATATATTGTCCAGATAATGCAAAATCTCACGTACTTGATTTCTTGGAGAGAATAAGCACAGAAGGGACTGTGGATAAAACAGATGGTATAAAGATAATATTCAAGGACGGTTGGGTTCTCGCAAGACCTTCTGGTACGGAACCTATTTTCAGGATCTATTCTGAATCAAAGGAAGAAGACGTTGCAAAGGCAAGAGCCGATGAGTATGAAGCAAAAGTAATGGATTTTTTGGATCCAGACGGAATTCACAGACAGCCTAAAACTTCTGAGGAAAGATAAAATCTGTATATTCAGCATCTTAAGTTCTTTGCATAGACTGCAAGAGCTTCGTTGATATATCTTGCCGCTAAGATGGAAGTTATGCCTGAAGGGTCTGCTGGAGGGCATACTTCTACAACATCAAATCCTGCTAAGCGGTCTCCGATACAATTGATGATCTTTTTTACATCCATTGGCATGAGCCCAAATGGTTCAGGTGTTCCGGTTCCAGGTGCGAACGCAGGGTCTATCCCGTCTATGTCCAATGAAAGATATATGCGTTCATTTTTAACGTTGTCCATAGCTTTTTTTATGGCCCATTCGGCGCCCTTTTCCATCACTTCGAATGATGTGATGTACGGAACAACATCATCTCTGTCCAATTCTTCTTTACCTATTGCCCGTACGCCGATGACACAGATGTTTTCGATGCCTATGTGTTCTGCAGCACGTCTTGTGACGCATGCATGACTGTTTGGGGTTCCTAGATACTCGTCCCTTGAATCTAAATGAGCATCTATGGTTATCAGAGATATGTCATTCTTTTCAAAATTTTGAATTATAGGGATATTCACAGAATGTTCTCCGCCGATGACAACAGTGAATTTCTTTTCTCTTATAGCGGGGCCCACTGCGAAATTGACCTCTTCGATCATATCTTCAGGCAGAACAAAATCATCGCAGTTTCCGTAGTCACAGATTTCGATAGGATTTTGATTGAGACCATGTTCGAAATGTATCTCTTCAAAATTATAAGACGCTCTTCTTATCGCCCATGGGGCTTCTCTTGCACCTGCCTTAAAACTGGCAGTATGGTCATACGGAATCCCGAAGATGACAGCATCGGCGGAATTATATTCTGCTTCAGCGCCTGCGTACGAGAGCCCGTATGACATGGGAGTTTTACCTTTACATCAATTTTTGTCTGCCCATGGCGACAATATACATGATCTCTCCGCCGTCTTCAAGAACGCATTCATGATCGGCATTGATGGCCATAGAAAATGTCTCGAACGTTTCAAGATCCATGATCTGGACTTCATTACCCTGTATAGATAGAACTTGTCCTTTCCTTTTGTCGATCTGAGGAACTTGAACTTTTGTGCTTACAGGTGCATTAATTGATTTTTTTGAGCCTGTGAAAAGGTCGGTGGCTTCAATACATGCTTTCGCGGATCCGTGTTTTCCGGGTTTCGAAGTGCTGATTGAAATGATCTTGCATGGTGATTCATCGATGTTCACGTATCTTCCAATCTTCAACTCTCTGATTTCTTTCATCTCCCACATGACAATTACCTCTTTTATTCACGCAATTATCCGGTTGTCCAACTCCCTATAGAAACAGGGTACGAATTGTCTTGACACATCGTTTAATTGCATGTTATCTTAATGGCCCTAATAGCCCTATGCTTAAATATATTTGGCTTTGGAATCATATGCGATCTTTTCTTGGCTTGTTTGCGCCTTTTCTGTTGCGTCCTCTGGATATTGGTTTTTTCTTTGGAGCGTTAGGGTATCTGCGTTTAATGTCTGTAACTCTTTCTTCGAATTCTTTGTTGAGTTCGTCTCCCTTGAATTCTCCCTTATATGCATCTATTTTGGCTGCGATTAATACCTTCCCAGCAAGTGCTCTGGCTATGTTCCCTCTCTGCCAATATGGAGAGCGATGAATATCAGGATGCTGATAGAGTACACCGTGTTTAGGTGGATTTTTTCCAGACTTAAGATGTCTGAACATTGCTTTTTCTGCGCCCAACAATTGTACGGTTGATGAAGGAAGTGAAGCGAGTCTTTGAAGTCCGCCAGCAAGAGATATCATCCTCGCGGATAGCGGTCCGCCGAGTATGGCACACATGTTAGGGCAGATGTCGTCAACAATAGCAGTGATGTATTCTCTCATCTTCTGCTCATTGGCATATATCTCACATAGGGTCTGTGCAAGTTCAGTTACTTGTTTCATGTCTTCCAGGTCGAAATCGGATCCGATAGATTCTACATCCAAGTCTAATTCTTTGATTATGCCTTCACGTTCTCCGAATTTGGCTACAAGGGCGGCATATCTCTGATCTTTGACCTGATCGGCAAGTTCTGGAAAATGCATTCCATACCACTCGTGAAGTCTCTCATCGAGAAGATTTGCTGTCTCCGTTGCATCATCTAATGCTCTGATAGCTTGAACCAGATTCTTATCTTTTGCAATAGGCTCCGAAGTTCTCAGTTTTCCGAGTTTCAGCATGACCTCATGCATTATCGTGTTCGTGAATCCGAACGATTCAGGTTTGATGAAGGATGAATCGTAAAGTACGGTCTTACCCAATTCTGATTGTCTTCTGTCCGATACAGTCAATTTCGGGATATCTTTTGCAAGATCCCTTTCTTCTTGAAGGATAGCTCCTTTCTGAATGAATGCCAATTTTTTAGCTGTTTCATTGGTGTCCTGTGGCATCAATCTTTTATCGATTATTTTGTTGGTCTTTTCATCTATCAGGAATACGCCAAACCATTTTGTAACAATTATAGCCATAGGATCACATATTGCATATCTTTTCTATCTCTGAGTCGGGAAGATCTTTCGTCCTTCCGGCAAGAATCTGGAGTTTTGCTTGGAATTCAAGTTCTTCCATTCTGTTGTATGCTTCTTCCAAGGTATTTCCCTGTGTCAGAGCACCATGTTTGCTCATAAGCATTGCACGTGCTTTCGGATAATCCATTATCGCATCGACAAGTTCTTGAGAACCTGGCGTGTAGTAAGGTATAAGAGGTACTCTGCCGAGAAGAAGAGCTCCTTCAGGAGTGATGTTGCTTTTGATCTTCTTGTTGTTGACAGCCAATGCTGTGCAGTATAGTGGATGACAGTGAACGACGGCATTGGTTTCAGGATTCTCTTCATAGAGTGCGAGGTGAAATTTGTGCTCTATAGATGGTTTTCCCCCACCAATGATCTCTCCTGCAAGGTTCATCTTCACCATATCTTCTGGTTGGAGGGAACCTTTATTCCTTCCGCTGGGCGTTATGATGATCTCCACTGTATTGAGTCTAACACTCATGTTGCCGCCTGCAGATACCGTAAGATTTCGGTCGTATAGTTGTTTGCAAGTTTTTGCTAATCTGCTGCGTGCGAATTCCTCGTTCATTCTTTCACCTTACTTATTTCGTCAGGGGTAAAGATTCCTTTTTCAGTTATGAATCCGGTTACCAGATCTGCTGGGGTGACATCGAAGGCTGGGTTTAGAGCGGGTGAGCCAACAGGTGCGATCCTTTGATTGTACACTTCTGTTACTTCTTTCTCGGATCTTTGCTCTATGACTATTTCTCTTCCCGTTCTGGTGTTGAAATCGAATGTTGATATTGGCGCTGCCACATAGAACGGGATGCCGAAGTGTTTTGCGACTATCGCTTTGTCGAAGGTCCCGATCTTGTTGGCGAAATCTCCATTGGCTGCGATTCTATCTGCGCCGGTAATGATCATGTCGACTCCCTGTGACATGTAATATGCGGATGCGCCGTCTGGAATTATGGCATGGTCGATGCCTTCTTGATTCAGTTCCCATGCTGTCAATTGCATTCCTTGAAGGCGGGGACGCGTTTCTGAAACATAAACGAAGAACTTTTTGTGATCAGCGTGTGCCTTCCTCATAGGTGCTAGGGCTGTTCCGACATCAACGGTTGCTAATGCGCCCGCGTTGCAGTGTGTCATGAGCTTCATTCCGTTCTTTATTAGTTCTCCACCATATTCTCCGATCTTTGTGCATTTGTCAACCATCATTTGCGCGTAGGCATCTGCTGCTTCGATAGGATCTTTGCCCTTTTTGAGTTCGGCACACATATAATCCACAGCGTAGAACAGATCGTTAGCTGTAGGTCTTGCTGCTTTGATGTCCTTCGAGGCTTTGTCGATATCGGATTCGGAGAGTGCTGCGAGACACATTGCGTATGCTGCGGTAGCACCGATAGACGGTGCTCCTCTTGTGGTCATGTTTTTTATGGCCTCTGCTACGTCAGGATATTCTGTGAATCCCACGATCTTGACCTCATGAGGGAGTTCTCTTTGATCTATCATCATGACCTTTTCATTCTCGAACCATACTGCTCTTATGTTATCGTAACCTGTTTTGGTTCTTACTTTCACAACTATCTCTCCTGATGCCATTAATTATGTAAGGTTATAAACTCTTTTGTAGGTTCAATTCACAACAACTCTATATCTATAGCGTCATACTAAATACATGGAACCGCTCAAATCGTTTAGCCCAATAACCCTGGAAGAAGTGGGCAGTGTGCCCACAGTAAACAACGATGAGATCGATACAATCGTCACAAGAAGCAAGAACGCTCAGAAACATTGGTTACAGGTTCCTGTGAAGGATAAAATATCGATGTTGAAAAGGCTGAGAGTTATAATGGTCGATAATATCGATAAGATAGCATATACAGTCTATCAGGAGACGGGAAAGCCCAAAGCCGAGGGATACAACACAGAGGTCTTATCCTCTGCGGCGATGGTCTCATATTGCGAAGAACTTCTTAGTAAGTTCAAGTTCAAGAAAAAAGTGAATCAGGGACCAATGTCTTTATTCACGGCATTCATGGGGAGGACCTCGTACATACAATATGTTCCGTTTGGTGTGATTGGAATAATCTCGCCGTATAATTTTCCGTTCGCAATACCTTTCACGCAGGCGGTTATGGCCGTTGCGGCAGGCAATGCAGTGATTATAAAACCGTCATCTGATACACCGCTTTCAGGATTCCTCATTGCGGACCTGTTCAGAGATGCAGGATTCCCGGAAGGATTGGTATCTGTGATAGCAGGCCAAGGGGCAGGTGTCAAACTCATATCATGTGTTGATAAAGTGGTATTCACCGGAGGAACAGATACAGGAACCAAGATCATGCAGGAATCTTCCAAGACCATAACTCCTATTGTTTTGGAACTCGGCGGAAAAGATGCAATGGTGGTGTTAGAAGACGTAGATATGGACAGGGCCGTATCTGCAGCAGTTTGGGGCTCCTTTGTCAATTCAGGACAGGTATGTGTAGGTATCAAGAGGATATACATTCACAGATCCATTTACAACGATTTCGTGTCTAAGTATCTGGCTAAAATAAAAGAACTGAAACAAGGAGACGGTTGGGAAGATCCAACTGTTTCTATAGGTCCTATGATCAATGAGCGTGAAATGAATAGGATGTCTGAGGTTGTTAAAATGATAACAGATGAAGGAGGAACCATCATGATAGGGGGAAAACCCGCAGATATGAAAGGATATTTCTTTGAACCTACTGTTGTTTCAGGACTTCCTCAGGGTTCCGAGATGATTCCGAAGGAAATATTTGGTCCGATAGTCTCGGTATTTCCATTTGATTCGGATGAAGAAGCAATTGAATTGGCTAATACGAATCCTTATGCTTTGGGTGGGTCGGTCTGGACAAAAAATATCAGGAGAGGAGAGTATCTTGCATCGAAGATCAATGCCGGTACCGTGGACATAAACAATGCGATCTATACTTACGGGCTTCCCGCGACGCCTTGGGGTGGAATGGGAAAGAGCGGTTTCGGTGCTACACACGGAAGAGATGGATTCAAGCAGATGTTGCATCCGCATCATATCCATATCGATACGGGAAAGCACCCTCGTGATCCTTGGTGGATGCCTTATACAGAAAGCGATACTCAACTTCAAAAGGAAATGACAGAATCCTTCTTCGGAGATAAAGGCGGAAAGATAGCAGTCATCAGAAAGATAATGAAATCCCGTGACGGAAAGATATGATCAGTCGTATGAAGGTTCAAAGGTCAGAAGAACGCCGTTTCCCAAGACCTCGCTGTCTTCCAGAGAAAGTTTGATACCTTTCTCTGCAACCCATCCTTCTCCGTCTGCCGGAGTTGGGGCGGTCCTCCCGCCGATTATAAGTCCACCGACGAACACAGTGTACTTATCGACGAGTTTTTCTTTGAAAAACGAGGCAATGGTCTCTCCGCCACCTTCGATAAGGATATTTTCAATACCCATCTCTTCGGCCAGTTCTTCCATTATTTTTGTAAGATTGATCTTATCATCCGATCTGATGGTCTCTTCGCAGTCCCATTCTTTAGTACAGTTCTTTGTTGTGACCATTATCGTGGGGGCTTGATCATCGAGTACGAGCGCATCGTCAGGTGTTCTTCCATCTGGATCTAGAACGATACGCACAGGATTGGAATCATAATCTAGACCTTTCACTGTTAGATGAGGATTATCTGATATGATAGTTCCTACACCTACAAGGATGGCGTCATATTTCTTTCTGAGATTTTTTACACGAGCCTTGTCCTCTTCGGATGAGATGGAAATCTGTTTTCTATCAACGCCTGCAATCTTTCCATCTGCGGACATGGCGCAGTTAACATGAATGAATGGTCTCATAATCCCTCACCTGGTGAAACTGTGAAATGATATCCGTCGTTCTTACGTTCAACGCCGAATCTTACATCTAAGAATGATTCTAAAGTGTCCATTTGACTAAGAAGGTGCTTGCTGATCCTCGAAACAACGAATCCACTCCTCCCTTCAGCCATAGCCATGTACGGTAGCAGCTGATCTGCTGTATGGACATCTACAGTCGAACCTGCGCTGATCTCTTGAAGGAGGTCGTTTGCGGCATCTATTCCCGATTGTTCTGCCGAATGTCCTCTGGATGTGAGGACGTTGCTTGAAAGTTTTCCGTTCTCATATTCTGCAACTATCACAAGGCCTGCACCGCGGGATATTCCGTTACTTTTATGAATTTCGAAGTCTACATCGTATTCCGGTGCCAATGTTTCTTTGCAGGCAGTCATCATATCATTTCCAATCCTTTCGGGAAGGTGTTGTACAAAGCATCTGCCTTTTATCGATTTTAATTCGCCGAGGTCCATGAGTTCCAAAGGCTGGATCTTTCCGATAGGTTCTAGCTTTGCGATGACATGTCCTCCTCCTAGAGGGTAGAATCCTCTTTCTACGATGTCCACGCGGGCATTGATATCCATTCTTTTCATCAATGGGAACAATACCAGCTCATACGAGTCCAATGGAGGTGCCCACATGACGTTTGTTCCACCGATGATATCAAGCGTCAGTGTTTCTTTATAGTTCTTGGCAGCTAATAATGCTGCTTGAAGTACAAGACTTATGCTTCCTGCAGTTCCTATATCCATCTGGATGTTCGTAATCTGTTTGTTTCCAGGTTCGAAGATAAGATCGCTTGAGCCTACAGTATTTCCCTCGACCTTGGACCCAGTCATCATGGCTACGGCATTGATCGCAGTAGTATGTTGTTTAGATAATCCGTTGGTAGGGCGGTTCTCTCTTATCCTGGTCAGTTTCGTGGGGATCCCGGTAAGTGCTGAAAGCGCTACAGATGTACGTACCATCTGGCCTCCGCCTTCGCCTCTTGAACTGTCGATCTCCAACATAAGGAGATGCATAGCGTAAAGGCTCTTATATATTTTCTAATTACGAAAAAGTGCGATAGCCGGGATTCGAACCCGGGTCAGAGGCTTGGGAAGCACCCGTCTTGACCACTGGACTACTATCGCTCTATTTCGGGTATGATGTAACTATTATTTTAGTCTCACTTGATTATTCAGCGGTATGTTTTTAATACTTCTTCATTAATCAGGCTATATCGGGCTCATGGTCTAGGGGTTATGACGTCGCCCTTACAAGGCGGAGGTCGCCGGTTCAAATCCGGCTGGGCCCACTCCTCATTTTTGTTCTATTCGTATCATTGTACGCACGAATTCTGGTTTTAGAGGATTTCTTGCAGAACTATTTAATATCAGCTATTTCCATTAGATGGACGATACAACCAACCATGATGTATCGAATCTCGGATTTATTTCAATCTTCCTCTGTAAATAGGTCCGAGATAATTATTTAGGGGAATATAATGAAAAAATGCAACAGATGCGGATACGAATGGAATGGAATCACAATGAACCCGATTCGATGTCCTCATTGTAAGTCGACAAGATGGAATGTTCCTGTAAAATACAATAGATGTGCCAGATGTGATGCACAGTGGGAACAGAGAGGTTCATCCACTCCACGTTACTGTCCTGAATGTCATTCAGATCTCTGGAATATTCCTGCAGATACATTCATATGTCCCAAATGTGGAAAGGAACGCAAACTCAGATCCAATAGTCGTAAAGGGCTTTGTCCGGATTGTGATAGATACCGTAGTAACAAATGGGAAAAAAAGTACAAAGAAGGCATAAAAGTGTTATCAAGTAAAGGAAAAACAGATTTCGTTCTTTGGAACGATGGCAAAGGACACATTCTCAGATATTTGGCAGATACTGATGGTATGGCTTATCTTTGGGATGACGGAAAGATCATAGGCTCTGTGAATTTTAATTGTTGGTGCAGATCAAGGGGACTCACTGCCGACTCTTTTATATGGAAACTCAGCGAGGAAAGAATCCAATATGAACTCGGGATACTTGCGAACGAGATCTTGGCATCAAGTGACGATTATATGCATAAAGCAGATATTCTCATGGAGCTTCATGGAATGAATCGTATTGAAGCCGAGGCCTATGCTTTGAAAGAATCAGGGATGGATGCCATGCCTATAGCTTTGAAATTGGGAATTGTTTATGCAGATGTTGTTTCTGCGCTATCCACAGCATCATCAAAGGTAAATATGACTTACGAGAAAGGAAGCAATCTGCGTATGGATGCTGTAGTAAAAGCATATTCGGCGTACAAAGAAGGCAAGATGGAAACCGTGCCTGTACGCGAGTTCAAAGCAAAGTGAAAAGAAATGGTGGACCCGGCCGGATTTGAACCGGCGACCTCCGCCGTGTGAAGGCGACGTCATAACCCCTAGACCACAAGTCCGATGCCGGTCTATTAGATTCGGTGTATTTAACCGTTAATGTAAGCAAAAACATTAACATAGCTCTCATCAATACATACATCTATGGTGGACATTGAGACAGAATGCCAAAAAGGAGCTTACGACGAGCACAAGTTCGAAATAGCGTTCCAAAGTGTACTTCAGATGGAGAAGAAGGATTATCCGTCCTATATAGGTGGATTTAAAGTAGCATCGGGAAACGATTTCATAGTCAAAAGTCCGATTGATAATACCATCGATTTCGGTCATTTTCAGGAACCCGAGGATGGCATTACAGATACAGCTGTGGAAGCGGCGTTGAAAGCATATGAATCTTGGTCGATGGTAGAGGTATCAGAAAGGGTAAAGTATTTCGAGAAAGCGTTGGAAATGATATGTGCTCAGAGATACAGATTGGCATCGATAGTTGTTCTTAGTGCAGGAATGATAAGATGTGAGGCTCTCGCAGAAGTGGATCGTCTTATCGATATCATCCAAACAGAGTGCGACAGGACAAAGGTCCTTAAAGGAAAGTCTATGGGTGTTTGGGCAATAGTCACTACACACAGTTCACCACTGGCCGCACCAGCCGGATTTGCGGTTGCCGCAATGCTAGGGGGCAATTCCGTTATCGTGATGCCTTCTGTATATTGTCCGCTCCCGGTGTATGCAGTCTATGAGATACTTGTGAAAGCAGGTCTTCCGGATGGCGTGATGAATTTGATCGTGGATCGCAAGGAGAAGACTCAGGAGACACTCACCAACGATCCACGCCTGGCAGGAGTGGTCGCATCAGGTTCAGGAAAGATCCTAGATGACATGATGTTCCTCCAGGTAGATGATGAGATATCATTCATAAACGAGATCAAAGGAATGAATCCTGCGATAGTCTACAAGCCTTCAGATATGAAGAAGACCGTCAAAGACATAATCTCGTCTGCATTCAGATACAGCGGTCAAAGCATATATTCGACATCGAAGGTCATACTCTTCATGGAAGACGATCAGGCGTTCATGGATGAATTCATAGAACAGATGAAGAGTGTAAGGGTCGACGATCCGGCAGATCCAGGAGCAACAATGGGGCCGATGATCTCAGAAGATAATTTTAAACAGTTAAATGAGACTCTCAAAAAGGTCAGTAATTGTGTGATCATGGGTGGAAAGAAGGTATCAACTGAATTCACCCAGAATGGTTCCTACGTTTCACCTGCTGTATTGATCGGACTCGATGACGACGACGATCTAACATACATGGATTTCGGATTCCCGCTTCTTTACATAAAGGTCGTTCCGACCATCGATGAAGCATTCGAGGAGCTCGCATATACAGAATGCGGGCAGTCTGCAGGTATATTCACTAAAGACCAGAAGGTCATTGAAAAGTTCCTCAAAGACTCGGAGGTTCCAGAGGTCTTTGTCAACAAGTGTAATGAAGATCTTCCGGTGGCAGCTTCTGCAAAGATCGATAATTTCATAAGATAAGGGAGTCAAACCCCTCTTATCTTAACATTTTTTACAAACTTTTTAGCGGCATTTGCCATTTTTATCAATTCTGAATTGGAACATAGTTTCATTTGTGCATATTCGGTATTCGATACATTTTTTGGGTTGAATTGCTGGATGATGTAGCTTTTGGCATTTTTGATATCTTTAGCGATGGAATAGATGTCTTCAGGCGTCAGATCGGAAGTTATCACGGTTTTGAATTCATTTTCAATACCGGAATCGAATATTATTTCAATGCTTTTTCTGATATTGTCCACGTCGACCCTTGTTCCTGCAGACTTCGAATATCTTTCACTCGATAGTGGAGCCATGATGTTCAAGCAGACGCAGTCCACCATACCCGCTCCGATTAGGTCATCTAAATTGTTTGGATTGTTTCCGTTCGTATCCAATTTGATCTTCAGACCCAATTTTTTCAATTCTTTCAGAAATTTGTACAGATCCGCATTATCTGTAGGTTCTCCGCCAGAGATCACAGCAGCATCTAAAAAGTCCTTGTTTTCCTTGATATAATCAAAGATCGCATCAGGGTCTATATCATCGCCACTGTCTTTTTCAATGAACTTAAAATTACAATAAGGGCACTTGAAAGTGCAACCAGAGATCAGGACCTTGCAGGCATTTCTTCCTTCCCAATCTCGGAGGACGGTCTTTTCAAACCCTGCGATCTTCATATCAGTTCAGCTTTTTTATGTCTTTTAGTTCAAAGACGCCGTTTAGTTCATTGAGATATGTTGGAACTTTATTCTGCAAGTCCTCAAAGGAGGTCTTGCAGTTTTTCATATCCGCGACTATTTCGATGGACATGGTTTGATACGCGATCATGATCTTCGAGAATACCGAGATAAGATTGATGTTCTCTTCAGCGAAGATATTCAGCGCCTTATCTATTGTTCCGGGGCAGTCTGGGATATTAAGATTGACCTTGATGAGTTTCGTGTCCTGTTTAAAAAATACAACAGATACAAGCCAGGAACTCGGATCCACGGTTATCATCACTTCGGTATCATTGACATCATTGAGGATATCGCCGTACTCTATGTTCAGATCGAACGTGTCATTAGTAAGTGTAATGGGTGCGCCATGTCTGAGTTCTTCTTTGATTTGGTTCTCAGAATCCTTGCGGAATATCCTTCCGATGTTTGCCGGTTTGATACTTACATATTTGATCTTGTCAACAGACGGGTCGTTCATAGCTTTGAGCTGAGCGAATCTTTCTTTGATGATGTCTCCTTCTCCTGCGAAGTTGAGTTCTCCCATGATGTTCCAAATGATCGTCGTGTCTGAAATTCCGTTCAGTGATACAGAGTTAAGGATGTTGATGCCCTGATCGCATAGGAATTTTGCTGATTGAACTGTGGATCCCGGAACATCCTCCATGTAAACATTGATGTTCGTGAGTGTGCGGAAGTTCTCCTGGGGGTACATTGAAAGGATCAATTCGTATCTCTTAGGTCCTTTTTCGGGATATTTGAAAAGGGTACTGTATATGTACCCGCCCTCTACAAGACCCATAATATCCGACAGCAATTTGTCTATCTTGATCTTGTTATCTTTGATCTCTGTGAATTCCCAGCTCTTCATGGCACATCCTCTGAATATGGGTTATTGATTAGGCTCATATATCTTTTCGGTTTACGTTCTTAATGGATACCGTTGGGCGGGCCCATCCCGGGCTCTCTTTGTCGAAGTCCTTTATGTCTAAGATGATGTTTGAGATGCTGCAGGATTCTTCTTCTGAATCTGATATTTCTTTAAGGGTTTCTCTTATGTATTCCCCTCTGGCTTCCATTCCGGTCATCTTCAACGCATCTGATACGAGATTGGATGCTTCGCGAAGTTTTGCTTTGGCCTTCTCTAGTTTTCTTATTTTATTGACGTTATCTGGAACATCTTCCTTCGCGATCCTAGAGAATCCGTATTTTCTGGGCGTGAGAGGTTTATGTCCTATGCTGTACGGACATACGGTACATTTTCTCTTTACTTCGACGATATCTCCGTCAAGGGACATGTTCAACAGGGGTTCCATGGCGTTCTTGCATACAGGGCAGATCTCAGGAAGGTCCGTGTTGTTGCTTTCATTGTACTCTATTATGATCTTGAGAAGATTTCTGTCGATACCGACGCGTCTGATACGTTCTCCGCCTACGTGGTAATCGGGGTCCATTTTGGTCAATTCTTTTCTGACCAGTGCAGTGAGTTCTTTCTGGGTCCCGACATGAGAATGTCTGTCCATTACAATTCTTATCGCTTTGGATAGCGTTTCTTCATCCGAGATCTTGTACGACATCGTTCGAGACATGGTGTTCCCCTCTATTAACGATTTCATTCGAAGAATACATTAATAAGTTGTTCATGTTTCGGTATATTGCGCGGGGGTTGCCGAGTTGGCCAAAGGCGCAGGACTTAAGGCTCCTTTAGCGAGTTTCATCTCCTGAGAGTAAGATATTCTGTCTCGCAGGAGTTCAGGGGTTCGAATCCCCTCCCCCGCACTATTATCATTTTAGACATGATTATTACTCGAATCATGTGGAATCAAAGAAAAATATACGAAAAAATCTTCATAATATGTACCAAGGGTGCATTTTTATTTGGTTCTATAGGTTTTTAGAATGATACAATGAATTTGATATATTTCTGTTATTGTACATATAAATCCTTAGAATCAATATTTTGTTTACTATATATTGCCATCACAAAAACGGTTTATATTTACATTTAATTAAACAAATAATGAATAGAAGATTTTCAACGGTAATTTCCTTGATCGCAATATTGATAATGTTCATCATTTTGATGTCTTTTAGCAGTCAACATAGCATTCAACCGCCTATCGGGTTGATATCGATCTTTTTTGTTTTTGCGATACTAGTTGTAATATATGGTTCGATGAAAAGGGGCAAACGTTTCTGATCTGGAAGATTTCAAAGAATATAATGATGCAGCAGATGTAAAGACATCTAAAAAATATAATCGATGATATTTTAATAAAATCTCTCATCATGTTAAAATCTTACATATATTCATGCGACTTATGATCATAGGATTCATTTTTAACTGTGAATGCTTTGAACAAGATCAGGTGTCGCAGTTGTCGAACTGCGGACCTGTGGGCTCATATTATCTCGATGTTCTTATACATCTAAGGTCTCTGTTGTAATATATCAGGGGATGTTCGAACAATACGGAGGATGGTTTCACTCGGTTTTTCATGTTCTCGCAGATAGATCAATTTCACTATAATAATCAAGAATTAAAAATCATCAAGATATTTCTGATTGCACAGGATTTTTACTGGTTTGATAAATTATGTGACTCTGTAATTACGTTCCAGTATAATTCCGGTTCAAACGACATTCTCGAATCAACAATAACAATAGATTCATGAAACAGATAGTACAATTCATCATTGGATACGTTTTCTTTTTTCACACAATCCCATATCATTCTTTCTTGACCAGGTGCGAGGTAGACCTTAACGGTTTGTCCGGGTTTGTTGAAAATGTTTCTTAACTCGTAATCATTATCATAGAACATTATATTCGCACAAAATGCGAAAATGATTGCTTTTTTGCACTGATCTTCTTCTTTTAAGAAATCTGCCATGAAATAATAAATTATCGATAATTTAGACTTATCAGAGGTTGAATCTATTTTGTCATTAAAAAGACTCCACAATGCATCTCTGTATGTGAAGGTTTCATCTTTCTGTTTCAAAATATCTATTTTCTTCTTCAATTCATCTTTTGTTATTGCCATCGGAGGTTGCATTAATACATCATGTTTTTGAAGATAATTTAGATAATCCTTGTCTTTCAATTCATTCTTTCCCGTTTCTGTTAAACGGTAATATTTTTGCGGATATTCCAAATTGATATCTCCGTTTTTCAAATGATCATTTATTGTTTCGATCAATTCATCTTTTTTACCGTTTGGTGATAAATTATTATTCGCCAATATCTTTTCTAATTCTGATACTGTCAACCATGAAAGATCATCAGGAATTACACTTTTTATGATAAAACCATTCTTTTCTAAAATTTCTAAAGTCTTCTTGGGATCGATTCCATATCTTTCTTTCCAGTATTTTGAAAATTCTTTTTGTTCTGTGTTGAATTCATTCAAATGGAATAAGAATATAATTTCGTTATCAAACAATTCAAATTGTTTATTGTTGATAATGCATTCTTTCTTCATTTGTTCTTTCTTGTCCTCATCGAAATAAAGACTCATAATATAGTAATCGAGTGTATATTATGTAAACCTAATTGAGGTCTTTATAATGAGATCAACCATTGTAAATTCATAAGACATTTGGATTTTGTTACGAGTATTAAAAAAATCATAATATCTTCTTAATTTTACTTATTTTTTTAAAAAAATGCACATAATTAGGTAATATATTACATTTTTAGACATTATAATAAGAAGTTTTACTAATTTTATAACATAAAGTATGATTATTTTTATATATTAGTAACACCTAGATGTTTTGCAAGGGGTAGAATTAGGTTAGGCTTAACGTCTAATTTGGGAGGTGCGTGACCAATGACCCTTACATTTGTCTCCGTTAACGCACCTCCTTTTGATTTTCAAATGAATGTAATCAACAGGCATTCAAGTTTATTTTCAAAGTAAAATAAAAAGTTTTTTCTTAATGAGATATAATGAAGAATATCTAAAGTCCGATATTGTTGGCGGCCTCTATCGTTGTGGTTTGGGCATCATTGACAAGAGCGTAAGTCATATTATTTGCATCTGTTACAGTTGTCATCAGATCAGATGTCCTATAATTATACACACAAGAAGACGTTTCCGGAAAGTTCCCAACCCGTGAGACCGGTCAGTGCAATGACAGTTGTTGGCAATACTGCGGGAGTGCCATTTGTATCCACGATCTCACCGTTGAATTTCAGAGTAAGCGGAGCAATAGCTAGAGTAGAATATGTGACACAATATGTTTTGGTCCATTGAGTATAGAGTAAAGTTCCATATACTGCTGATTAGCCATTGACATATGTGGTATCGGTGCCATCCATTTTTGTGTTCCAGTTTCCAAATACGTAGTTGCCGTTGGTGAACATACACGCTTGAACGATCTCGTTTGTACTTGTGAAAGTTATTTCGCTTTTGGAGATCGTACCTTCGTTGTCGTTGTATGTGACATCAGTTGCTTTAGAATCATTGTTCGTGAATGCATAAT
>Ga0265294_10001830_pt1 | contig 28421 bp, 26 predicted proteins | sample MunlanPumphouse3_FD_192504 | JGI IMG/M metagenome (GOLD analysis project Ga0265294, IMG submission 192504) | Groundwater microbial communities from a municipal landfill in Southern Ontario, Canada - Pumphouse #3 | ecosystem: Environmental > Aquatic > Deep subsurface > Groundwater | place...
GAGGAAGAATAGCTTCCAACACTTCCTCAACACGTACAAGATTCATCTTTAGACTGATATCTTGTGTTTTGTCGATGATCCTGTTGCGGTATGAAAATTTGTAAGTACTTTGTTTTTCAATCTGGTTGAGAACCTGTTCTATGTTTGCGTTTTTCACATCAATGGATATTGCTTTACTCTGCTGAGTAACAGCCATTCCTGCGGAACAATATAGCAGGATGACAAGTAGAATCAATAACCCTTTCTTCCTATAATTCATACTGTATTTTGATTTAATAATTTATTCCGGATGATTTTATTTTTTATTATGATCTGGTTGAATATTTAATTGATGTTTTTTTTGTAAAGTTTGAAATTTTCAATAGCAACGTTTTTTCCTTTTATTTCATAATCGAACTGGTAATGCATTTTTAGAATTTCCAGGGTTTCATGTAGGTTATCAGTAGAGAAAGTTCCTGTAAACAAATCATTATCCGGCAAGTCGTTTTGTGAAAATTGAATTTTTACCCCGTAACTGCGTTCGATAGCCCTGATGACATGCCGGATAGGAGTGGCGTGGAATACAAGTTCTCCTTTGAGCCAGGGTGCTGCTGTCGCCGGATTGTCCTTAAATACTTTGATGCTTCCGGTGCGTTTGTCAAACACGGCACGCTGGTTGGCAAATAGCAGTACTTCCTGTTGCGTATTTCCTGCTTTCAAAGCGACTTTCCCTTCAATCAGGTTGATTTCTGTCGTCAGTTCCTCATCCCTAGCCTGAAAATTGAAAACTGTACCTAGCACTTTAACATCCATCGAATTTGTTTTGATGATAAAAGGTACTTTTTCATTTTTTGCAACCTCAAAATAGGCCTCTCCACCCATGTGAATTTCCCGGAACTTACGGTTAAAGTCATTCACGTTATAACTTAGTTTGGTCTCAGAGTTCAGATTCACTTTGGTACCGTCAGGTAACACAATGCTGACACGCTCGCCTGAACCAACTGAAACAATCATATCGCTCGCAGCAGGAGCGGGGATTCTTTCCGCCATAAAATACATGAAAGTGGCAAACAATGGAACAGAGATGATGGCTACAATACGAACAGCTTTTCTCAATAGCATGGTTTTCGACCATTTTTTGCTGGCATTTGCATTATCAATATGCCGTTTGATTTCAAGTAATATGTTTGGATCAATCTTTTTCCCGGTTTCATTTTTCCACATATCAAACAGATAAGATTCCAGTTCTTCATCGCTTGATGTGTTTATGCTTTTCTTTAAAACAGATAGTTCATCAGCCGAAAGACGGTTTTCTGCATACTTTTCTAATAGATCTGTCATATTCTCAGTTTTCATACATTGTTATATTAAGTAATACACGAGGAGTGATAAATTGTACCGAAAAAATCAGATGTTATATAACATGTTTTTAGCGAAAGGCCAAAAACGGAGAGTGAATAAGGAATCGCTTTTATCCAATTATAGAAAGAATATCGCGAAAAGCACCATGTTATCTGCGAGTTTTTTCCTGAGGGTTTTCAGGGCTAATGAAAGTTGGTTTCTGACTGTTTGTTCGCTCAGGTTTAATTGCTGTGCTACTTCAGAGTGGCTGTATCCCAGTTCTCTACTTAGCTCGAACACCTTAAGTTGCGTTTCAGAGAGTGATTCTTTTGCCTGTTCAAGTTTTTTTCTGAACTCATCCATTTCAATTGCCTCTGTGATGTTATTTTCTGAAAGGCGTCGTTCGTTCATATACTCCATGTAATCTACGAAAACAGGCATGTTGATAAGCGTACGCATTTTGTTGAGAATGGCATTTTTCGCGATGGTAAACAGGTAGGCCTGAAAAGAATCTTCAGGCAGGACATTTTCCCGATTGAGCCAGAGCCTGACAAAAGTATCTTGCACAATCTCTTTTGCATCGGAATGAGATTTGGTCATTTTCAGAGCAAATGCATAGAGTCTTCGGGAATATATCGAATACAAAGCGTCGAAAGCTCGATAAGATCCGCGATTAAGTTCAAGAATATATTGCTTTTCTATGGATGTGAAATCGGGCATTTCTTAATACTTTTGCGCAAACTTACATATTTTTTAGAAAAACTGAAAGCACATGTAGAAATTAGTATAAATTTAATACAACATATTTTTTCTTGCCGTTCTTTTATTTATACATTATTTTCGATAGATCTAATTTATTATTTTTTAAGCATTATCACTTCTTTTATTGCCTCCGCTACCATTGGGATGCCTTCGTTGATTTTTTCTACGGATGTATTGCAAAACGACAATCTTATGTTGTTGTTGGTGATGCCATGCGGGTCGAAAGTCCTACCGGAAACAAAAACGACTCCTTTCTCAATGGCACGTTTTAATATTTCCGTTGAATCAATTTGTCTGGGGAGTTGCAACCAGATGTAAAATCCTCCTCGGGGGACAGTAAAGGGAATGTTTTCGGGTAAATATTTGTGCAACGCTTCAACCATGGCTTCAGCACGTTGCTTGTATTCTTTTCTTACGGCATCGATATAGTTGTAAACAGCCCCTGTTTCTAAAAATTTATGGGCAAGCATCTGGGTAAAGCTTGGAGAACAAGCATCAATAGATTGTTTAATCAGTTCGCATTTTTGATAGATATGTTCAGGTACCAGCATCCAGCCAAGGCGTAAACCTGGTCCCAGAATTTTGGAGAAGGAGCCGGTGTAGCAAATGTCTATTCCCCCGGGATTCATGGCTTTGATGGTAGTCAGGTGTTTTTTATCTTCTTCGTAGTAGTATAAGTCACTGTAAGCATCGTCTTCTATCAGCGGAATATCCTGACCGGAAAGAATTTCTATCAGGGCATTTTTCGTTTCCAGCGTGTAAAGTGTTCCCGCAGGATTGTGAAAATTAGGAGTCAGATAGATGAATTTGGGTTTTTTAACTGAGGATGCTATGGTTTCCTTTAGCTTTTCAAGATTGATTCCGTTGGCTGTCAGCGGAACCGAAACAATATCTGCTTCATAGGATCTGAAGGCCGAAGTCGCTCCTATGAAACAAGGGTTCTCCACTACGATGGTATCGCCAGGATCAACAAAAGCTTTTGCCAGGATATTGATGGCTTGCAAAGAACCCGTGGTGATCATCAGCTTGTTTTCATCAACCGGCAATCCTTTTTTTCTAAGAAATTCTTTCAAGGAGACGAGTAATTCCGGTATTCCACTGGTCGGACCATATTGCATGGCAATTTGTTTTTCCTTTTCAGAAAGATGATTGTATATGTCGTCAATCTGATTCAGCGGAAATAAATTGTTATCCGGCATGCCGCCTGAAAATAAAATCATATTGGGCTTATTTGCCAGACTCATCAAATCGCGGATTTCTGAAGAGCGAAGGTTGTTTACGGAAGATGAAAAACGGGTCATACTTTATAGTAATTTGTGGTTAGTTGTTAGTGGATTGTGGTTAAAAAATTTATGTGTTCACATGTGACTAATGTGGTGAATAATAATCCGCCATGCACCACGCCGGCTCCGTTCAGGTGACGGGCGGTTATTTCAACCTTGACAATGGCATGGCCAGGATTGCATGTTACAAGGACAATCCCATTTTCGCGGGCAAAGTTGTCGCCTTTAAAATATTCAAAGCATTTGTTGCTCATGTTGTAGTTGATGGTTGGTGTTTCAGACCTGTCAGGTTTTTAAAACCTGACAGGTCTGAAGTTGTAAATGAAAATCAAATCTGGTAAATATCACTGGCCTTCAATAGTTTCATCTGATTTTCCTGCAACACCCGGATGACTTCTTCGTTCGACTCGGAGCGGATAATTACGCTGGCGGCATGGTCGAAAGCAAAGGCGTACATGTACTCTATTGATACGTTGTTATCTGAAAGAATTCTCAATGCTTTGTATAATCCCCCTGGCTCATGTGGTACTATCATGCATACCACATCGGTAATGTTCACGGAAAAATGCTTTTCTTTCAATGCTTTGATGGCTTCATCCGGTTTGGATACAATGCACCTGACAATACCAAAATCGGCTGTGTCGGCAATGCTGAACGCGGAAATATTGATGCTGTTCTCGCTCAGGATTTTTGTCATCTCGGTGAGTCTTCCTGTTTTGTTTTCAAGGAAAACAGATAATTGTTTGATGATCATAATCTTATTGTTTATTATTTATTTTAAACCACAAAAGACCAAAAGTAAGCAATTAAACCCTTAAACCTTTATACACTTAAACTTTTAAATCTTTAAACTCTTAATACCCAAAAACTAACCACTATCAACTTCTATTATCAATCACTCTCTTTGCCTTTCCTTCTGATCGGTCGATACTATGAGGTTCAACTAAGTTGATTTTAGCCGAGATGCCCAGCGTGCTCGCGATATTATGCTGGAATCGTTTTTTCAGGTTTTCTAATGTTTTGATTTCATCCGACCAGAATTGATCGTCTATTTCAACATTGATTTCCAGGGTGTCGAGGTTGTTTTCACGATTGACCACCAGCTGGTAGTGTGGACTGGCTTCGGTCATTTCGAGCAGCACGGCTTCTACCTGCGATGGAAATACATTTACGCCCCGGATGATGAGCATATCGTCACTTCTGCCCATGCACTTTTCCATCCTGACCAATGTACGTCCACAGTCGCATTTTTCAACATGCAGACGGGTCAGATCGCGGGTGCGATAGCGAAGTAACGGCATGGCTTCTTTGGTGATAGTTGTAAATACCAACTCGCCCAGTTCGCCGTATGGCAACACTTCCAGTGTGTTTGGGTCAATGACTTCCGGAATAAAGTGATCTTCGTTGATGTGCATGCCGTCCTGACATTCACACTCCATCGAAACGCCCGGACCGATGATTTCACTCAAACCATAAATATCGAAAGCTTTCAAGCCAAGTAGGTTTTCTACCTGTTTACGAAGTTCATTTGTCCACGGTTCCGCGCCGAAAATACCGGCTCTCAGCTTGATGTCTTTGCGGTCGATACCGGCAGCCATCAAACTCTCGCCCAGGTGTGCAGCATACGAAGGTGTGCAGGCAATCACCGTTGAACCGAAATCAACCATCAGTTGTAGTTGCTTTCTGGTATTTCCTCCGGAAATGGGGATGACCGAGGCGCCGACTTTTTCTGCTCCATAATGCATACCCAGCCCACCAGTAAACAGTCCGTACCCATATGCTATCTGGATAATGTCTTCCTTCGTTACGCCGGCCATGGTCATAGAGCGGGCCACTACTTCACTCCACAGTTGTAAGTCGTTTTTGGTATAACCTACAACCGTTGGCTTGCCGGTAGTACCGCTCGAAGCATGTAGTCTGACAATCTGATTTTGGGGAACAGTAAACAACCCAAACGGGTAATTATCACGTAAATCATCTTTTACAGTGAAAGGTAAATCTTTCAGTTGATCGATGCTTTTGATGTCACGCGGCTCAATACCGGCTTCAGTCAGTTTTTTTCTGTAAAATGGCACGTTGTAATAGATGCGTTCAATCATTTTTACAAAACGCTCATTTTGAATTTCCTTTAGCTTTTCCCTGTCAGCTGTTTCAATAAATTCATTCCAGATCATGGTGTATGTTTTTTGTCTTCAGTTTACGGTCTCCAGTCATTGGCCTAACGACCGTTGTCTGGTTTCTGGCGACTGGTGTCTTATAATGTTTGAGTTCCCAAATCAAATGCCTTTAAATTCATCTCCACGATGGCATCGCCTTTGCTGCTGAACATGGCGCGTATGCTTTCTCTCAGTTCTTCTTTTGTAAATCCAAGGTAGTTGGCAGCAGCGCCAATTATCACCACATTTTCGGTTTTAATGCTACCTGCTTGTTTTGCGATGGTTTCAGCATCCACAAGCAGAATTTCTTTACCTGTTTTTTGGATGTTTTCAATCACTTCTTTTTCATCCGGATAACCTGTTATGTTAACAAAGGGTTTTGTTGCCGTAATGATTACACCATCCTCAGCCAAAAAAGGAAGGTAGCGTAAAGCCTCCATTGGTTCCAGCGAAAGAATAATGTTCGCTTCTCCTTTTGGAATTAAATCTGAAAAGATTTCCTGGTCGGAGATGCGCAGGTGCGATTCCACTGCGCCGCCACGCTGACTCATGCCATGAACTTCCGCCTGTTTGATGAAAAGGTCTTTTTGCATAGCAGTGTAGTCAATGATGGCGGCTATCGTCAGAATGCCCTGACCGCCCACTCCTGCCAATATTATATTGTTGATCATCGTGTGTTATTTTTTTAAATTTTTTCTTCTTAAGGTCTGAATACACTCGCGACAAGCCAGAATAACAGAAACACCTTCATAATCGAATGCCGATTTCAGTGTGGCAATATTTTCTTCTAGATTTTTTTTCAGAGGAACGATGGTGTGAATGTGCTCTCTTTTAACCCCTATGCCTTCGCAGATTTGCTGTAGTTTGTTTGTCCCGGCTGAATCCTGTCCACCTGTCATAGCCGTGGTATAATTATCTGAGATAATCAGCGTCATCGGAGTTTTGTCATTCACCGCATCCAGTAATCCGGTGATGCCTGAATGAGTAAACGTAGAATCGCCGATAACAGCTACAGCCGGATGAAGCCCCGCATCAGAAGCACCTTTGGCCATGGTTACTGAAGCTCCCATATCCACACAAGTGTTGATGGCGTTGTAAGGAGGCAGTGCGCCAAGTGTGTAACAGCCGATGTCGGCGAACACGTGTTTGTTTGCGTAACCTTCGAGGGCTTTGTTTAGCGCTTCGTACAAATCGCGGTGACTGCATCCCTGACACAATTCTGGTGGCCGGTTGGTCACAATTTCCGGGATGGGCAGGGAAACCTTTGTTTCGTTCAGCAGAGCTTTAGCTACCACATCCGGTGAGAGTTCACCAGTGCGAGGAAGTGTTCCATCCAATCTACCTGAAAATTTGTTGTTATCGAAGAATCCGCGTAACAACTCCTCGTAAATCGGATAACCTTCTTCTGCAATCAGCACTTTTGTATAACGATTGCAAAAGTCTTTGATAGTTTTCTCCGGAAGAGGATATTGTGATATCTTCAAAACTGGGATATTCAACTGATGGGTAGAATTGACTTCCATCGTATAATTAAAAGCCAATCCGAAAGCGATGATGCCGAAATCTCCTTTTCCTGGTATTTCCCGATTAAATGCAGATGTTTCAGACAACATCACCAACTTCTTTTGCATGTCAAGTAATCCGTTGTATCTTTTGCGGGCAATTGCCGGAAGCAAAATCCACTTGAAACGATCAGTCTCGGGAGCCAGTTGATTGGCATCCACGGGGGCTGTACGTTCAATAACAGAACGGGAATGCGAAAGCCGTGTAGTGATACGGATGATGACCGGAAGTTTCACTTCTTCCGACAGATTGAATGCATATCGTACACAATGATAAGCTTCCTGTTGATTTGAAGGTTCCAATAAAGGCAGATATGCATATTTCCCGTAGAAACGTGTATCTTGTTCGTTTTGTGATGAATGCATGGATGGGTCATCAGCAACCAGGAGTACCAGCCCGCCGTTTATACCGGTCACAGCCGAATTGATAAAAGCATCCGCAGCTACGTTCAATCCTACGTGCTTCATGCAGACAAGGCTGCGTTTCCCGGCATACGACATACCAAGAGCAGCCTCATAAGCTGTTTTTTCATTCGCTGACCAGTTCGACCGGATTTTCTTCTTTCCGGCTATTTCTGATTCTTGTATATAAGTAGTGATTTCTGTAGATGGAGTGCCAGGGTAAGCATATACACCCGATATTCCTTCGTCAATGGCAGCAACTGCTATAACCTCTGCGCCGAGAAGCAATTCTCTTTCTTTATTCATTTTTTAGAGTATCTAATGTGTGCATTTATCCGTAAAAATTTGTAAAACAAGATAATGCAATCTCATAAAGTGCTTTTTTGTCAAAATGCTGCAAAGTTAACGAAAAACAGGCAAAATGCAAACAAATGATAGAAGTGTTTTGTTGATAATTGAGGAGATTCCGGGAGACCACACATATTATACCGTTTATACCGTCGTCTGTAGTTTGCAATTGTTAATTGGTGTTTACTGCGACGGCAGCCGGTATTTTAGGAATGTCATTGTCTCTTATGGAAAAATGCTTATAAAATCTAATAAAAAAAATGTTTTTGCTATTAGAAATTTAAAAAAATCTGATTTTTGATTTTATTATTAAATATATTTTGTATTTTTGTTGCCGAAAAAATAAATCTCTAAAAAACGTAACATTTTATGAAAGCAGATCAAGTCCTCGACACTCTGAGGCGTCGCTTTCCCAATGAACCTGAGTACCATCAGGCAGTTGAGGAAGTATTGCACTCCATTGAAGAAGTGTACAACGCCCACCCTGAATTCGAAAAACAAAATTTAATTGAAAGACTTTGCATTCCGGATCGTATTTTCTCCTTCCGAATTACTTGGGTTGACGACAAAGGCAACGTGCAAACCAACATGGGATACCGTATTCAGCACTGCAATGCTATCGGCCCTTACAAAGGAGGTATGCGTTTTCATGCCTCTGTTTGTCCTTCTATCCTTAAATTCCTGGCTTTCGAACAAACGTTCAAGAATGCATTGACAACCTTGCCGATGGGTGGTGGAAAAGGAGGTTCTGATTTCAATCCGAAAGGAAAATCAAATGCAGAGATCATGCGTTTCTGTCAGGCTTTCATGCTTGAATTATGGCGCCATATCGGTCCTGAAACTGATGTGCCTGCCGGTGATATCGGTGTTGGCGGTCGTGAAGTTGCTTATATGTATGGTATGTACCGTAAACTGGCACGTGAAAATTCAGGGACTTTTACCGGTAAAGGCTTGGAATTCGGAGGTTCATTGATTCGTCCGGAAGCAACCGGTTACGGTAATATCTACTTCCTGCTGAACATGCTCAAAAGAAAAGGCATTACCGACCTGAAAGGTCAGGTTATTGCTATTTCAGGATCAGGGAATGTGGCTACTTATACAGCTGAAAAGGTGCTCGAACTGGGAGGTAAAGTGATTACTCTGTCTGATAGTAACGGATATATATATGATCCCGATGGAATTACCAAGGAAAAACTTGAGTATGTTTTTGAATTGAAAAATATCTACCGCGGCAGAATCAAAGAATATGCCGACAAATATGGATGTAAATACGTGGAGGGTGGTCGTCCCTGGGCGGAAGCTTGTACCATCGCTTTGCCGTCTGCTACTCAGAATGAGTTGAATGGCGATGATGCAAAAGTGCTTGTGAAAAACGGTTGTATTGCTGTCTCAGAAGGAGCCAACATGCCTTCTACTCCCGAAGCAGTTGAGGTGTTCCTGAAAAATAAAATCCTTTATGCGCCGGGTAAAGCAGCCAATGCCGGAGGTGTTTCTGTTTCCGGTCTCGAAATGACACAGAACTCAATGAAGTTGAGCTGGTCGAGAGAAGAAGTGGACGAAAAACTGAAGAGTATCATGGAGAATATCCACGATGCTTGTGTAAAATACGGAACTGAACCTGATGGATATGTAAACTACGTAAAAGGTGCTAATATCGCTGGTTTCATGAAGGTTGCCAAAGCCATGATGGCACAGGGAGTTCTATAATTCCGGTTTTAAATGATATATTGATGAAAAACGCCTGTGAGTTCGTCGCAGGCGTTTTTTAGTGGCTTTTTTTAAGAAAGTAATTAAAACCGAATGCTTCCAACAAAAACCGGTAAATGCATATTAGCAGCATTACCACTTGCCGTGTTGAGTAATCCAAGTGGGTTGATGCTGAACCTCATTGACAGGTTTTTATCTTCCTTATTAACCTCCTTACTGAAATTTCTAATTGCCAGAAAATAACCAACAGCACTTCCGATTCCGGTTAATAGAGCTGTTGTTTTAACTTCCCGGTTAAAAGCTGTTTTCTCCGAACTGTCGATCAAATATCCAAGTCCCATCCCTATCAGTGTGCCGCTCAACTGGCTTAACGCAATGAATGTTCCCTGACGAGTTGAAAATTCCTGTTTTTGAGCCAGCACATTTCCAAAATACAATCCCCCCAATCCCCCCAATGTAGCTGTTAGGGTGTAAAGTTTTGGCTCTTCAACACCGGCAATATACAGTAAGGAAGCAGGGAAATATGCTCCAAGCAGTCCTGCACCCTGCAACGCGAGTACATCTCCGGTACTGTAATTTTCTTTTGCCGATAATCGATACCCGGTGTACATACCACCTGCAGCACCTGTTAGCAGTGACAAGGCTATAAAATTTGTTGTATGATCGCCATTGTATAAATTCAGTAGATGACCTGCGCCAAGACCAATACCCATTCCAAAATCAGCAAAGGTTCCGATTGCACAACTCCGACCTTCAGAGAACTGATGTTTTTTTGCCCATTTGTACCCAAGTATTCCTTCAGTAATACTTCCGGCAGTACCCAGGGTAAGCATAATTTTACTGCCTGGCTCAGAGGAAAAAAGAACAGGTAACATCAATCCATGTAGAAAACCGCGGGACATTCCGTAAATAGAACTATTAGCTTCTGCTTTTGTAATTTCTTTGTTTTTTGTAATAAAATAGGGTATCAAAAAACTGGAACCGGCAGTTAACAGATAAATACCTGTGTTGAATGAATTGCCGGTTGAAATTACAGTTGAAACTGAGGTCCCGTAAAAATAGGTTCCGATGAGTGTCGATGCAACCAACAAACTCGTTCTTCCGGATTGGTCAAGTAAACTGTTAGGAGCGCTTTGTGCGACTCTTGCTGTTATCAGCGAACGTAATTCAGCGGCCTCTTCCCTGTTTAAGGTTTTACGTGTTCTCAGCGTGGTGTTGTCAGAAGTGTGACTTATTTCAAGGATATAAACCGAGTCGTTGGACTGGTATAAACGGGCCTCAAGGAATCCCCGGTACTCAGGAAATAATGTAAGTTTCTTTTCAAGATTCGCATCGATAATATTGATTTTCTCATTCATGTCAAAAGGTATCTGTCTTTCCTGTGAGTTAAGCTTAAGACAAATGAGTACAAGCAGTAGCATAATGTTTTTTTTCATCGTTGTCTGTGTTTTAATGGTTGTTTTATACAATTCCGGATGCATTCGCAAAAGTAATAATTTTTTATTTAGTTTTAAAAAAATGTTAATCATGTGAATTCAATATTTGTAATGCATAAATAATCACTAAATTTGCAACGCGTGAATTATTTCAAAATTATAAAAAGATATAACAGTAAAATAAAAAATATGAAGATGAAATATAAATTTATTTTTCCGGTTGTACTGCTGTTTGTTGCAGTAAATCTTTCAGCTCAGAAAATTGGGATTCAGGCTGGTTATGTTAATGTGAGTGAACAAACAAACGGTTCATCACTTGTATTTCCTGAACTGGTGAGCGGTTTCCAGGTTGGCCCAGTATCAGAAACAGAACTTTTTAATAATATTGATATTCGGTATGGGGTATTATATACTTATTTGATGTCAACATTTGATGGGGTAACAGGTACAAATAATTACAATGGTCACTTGGTCGATGTCCCTGTACGTATTCAATTTGCTTTTCCGATTGACAATGCTTTGAAATTATTCGCATTTGCCGGGCCGAACTTCAATTTTGGTCTCGCGCAGAAAACAATCAACAAAACTACTGTTTTCGGTTCTGAAATCAACACAACTTATGATCGCTATAAAGCTGATGCCGATAATGACGATGTGTATGATGTTAATCGTTTTGATGTTAGATTCGGATTGGGTGCCGGCGCACAGTATCGCAATGTTCAACTCCGGGTCGGTTACGACTGGGGCATGCTGGATTTAAACAACACAGATGATATTTCATTGAAAAGAAATCAGCTGACTGCCTCGTTGGTTTATCAGTTCTAACATATATGATAAAAAAAAATCAACTTTTCCCAATCGGACAAATCAATAAACCTCACGGCATACAGGGAGAAATGTTGTTTGGTTTTACGACTGATATTTTTGAAGTTGAAGAATTGCCTTTTTTTATCTTTGAACTGGATGGGATATTTGTTCCTTTTGTTGTTGCTGAATATCGTTTGAAATCTGCCTCGACAGGTATTCTACTTTTAGATGGAGTAAATAGCGATGAAGATGCCCGCCCTTTTTCAGGGCTGCAAATATACATCCTGAAAGAAAAACTAGATTTACTTCCTGAAGTCGAAGTGGATCTGGATTATCTTGTTGGATTTCAGTTAAAAGATATAGAAAAAGGATTAATCGGTGTAGTAAGTGAAATTGATCGTACCACCGAAAATACTTTGTTTGTGATTCAACAGGAAGAAGATGAATTGTTGATACCAGTCAGCGAAGAGTACATCCGGGAAATCGACCATGATAACAACATTATCCTGGTTGAGTTACCCGGGGGACTCCTTGATTTATAGTTATTTCAGGGCGTAAACTTTTTGTTTAACCCACTCTGCCCATTGAGCCTGCGTTTTCGATTTATCGAATGTCTGCCACGGAATTCTTTCTCCAATCTTGATGGTGAAATGTTTCCCTTTTTGTTTAAACATCTCATCAGCTAAATACATCATTTCGATGTTAAATTTTATCTTCAGGAACTTGCGTAGATTTGCCAGATTATAAAAAAAGTTGGAATTTCTTCCTTCGAAATAGATGGGCACAACATCCCGTTGGTATTGAATTGCCTTGGTGATGAAATTTTTTTTCCATTCCAGGTCACAGATTTTTCCTCTCACTTTTCTCGAACACATACCGGCAGGGTAAGTAACGAGATGATTGTCGGAGCTGTATAGTTCGTGCATCATTTCGGCGTGACTTTTCGACTGAGCACCGAATTTATTCACAGGAACAAACATTTCCTTCATCGGATGCAAATTCGCCAGCAGGTCGTTGGAGAAGAAACGCACTTTTCCGTCATACTCCTTCCCAATGAGATAACCTGTTGTCATGCCGTCGAGTCCGCCCAGCGGGTGATTGCTGGCAAAAATATACTTGCCGTCTTTGGGCGGGAGGTTTTCTTTTCCGTAGATTGAAGTTGTTACACCTAAAAATTTCAATCCGGCTTCTACAAATTCCAGGTTTTTTAAATCCGGATTTTTTTCGAAGAACTCGTTGATTTCCTCTTGGTGAACAATCTTTTTCAGATAATTCACGATGAACTTAGGAACTTTTGCATGTGATGCCCTGGTTTTTATTACCCTGGCAACATCTATCTTGACAATTTTTTGTTTGGTCATAAGGGTCGTTTTTCTGCGGAGCAAAAATAATAAAAATATATGGGAGTTGTATAATCTCGCCCTTGCAGGGTTACATAACTTGTTATGATAGTTTTTCTGTAGGTTACGTTTTTTATTTATATTCCCCACTTTTATGTTTTTTTGATCTATTTGTTTTTAGTTGTGTTTGTAATTATCTGTTTAATAAAGATTTAGGTCTGTCTGTGTTTTTTGATTTATTTGTTTAAATTTTGTTTATAATCTCTTGAAAGGTAAGATTTAGTATTTGAAAACTTGTTGATAAATATTCTGTGGGGAAATGTGGGGAATTTAAAAATCTTTTTATACTTTTACAGTTGCAAAATTATGCGTGGAATATCATGTCAACATTTATCGGGAAATATGAAGCGAAGGCGGATGTAAAGGGGAGAGTTTTCATTCCTTCCGTGTATCGTAAAATCCTGCCTGAATCAGACAGGGAGCGGGTTGTAATGCGCAAGGATACTGAAAATGATTGCCTGATCGTGTACCCTGTTTCGGTATGGAATGAAAAAGTGGAGGCGTTTAAATCCAGGCTCGACGAATGGAATCCTGTGGATCAGATGTTGCTCATGCAGTTTGTGTCTGAAGCTGAATGGCTGGATATCGACTCTCAGGGTCGGGTGCTGATACAAAAAAAACACCTGCAGACCATTGCCGTAGAAAATACTGAGGTTCTTTTCGTCGGGATGATCGACCGTTTTGCGGTTTGGAGCAAGGCAAAATACGAACAGTCACATATTCCAGCTTCTGATTTTGCCGCTTTACTCAAAGAAAGAATGATGAAAAAGTAAGATATATGCCTTATGGATGAACCCGTTTATCATGTGCCTGCATTGCTTGCAGAAACCATCGACGGACTGAATATCAAGCCTGAAGGGGTTTATGTGGACTGCACCTTTGGTGGCGGAGGACATGCACGGGAAGTCTTGAAACGACTGGGAAAAAACGGGAAATTGCTGGGCTTTGACCAGGATGAAGACGCTTTCAGCAATGTCATTGAAGATGAACGTTTTATTTTTATCCACAGCAATTTTAAGTACCTGAAAAATTTCCTGCAGTTCCATCAGATAACGAAAGTGGATGGCATTCTTGCTGATCTTGGCGTTTCTTTTCATCATTTTGATGAAGCGGAACGTGGATTTTCTTTTCGTTACGATGGAGAACTGGATATGCGGATGAACAAAAAATCCGAACTGACTGCTGCAAAAGTATTGAATACCTATGCTGAAGAACAGTTGGCCGATGTTTTTTACCTCTATGGTGAATTACGCAATGCCCGGAAAATTGCCCGCGCCATTGTTCATTACCGTGCCGATGCCAAATTTGACAGGATTTTTCCTTTTATCGAAGTATTGAAACCTTTCTTTGGAAGAGAGAAAGAGAAAAAAGATATGGCGCGTGTCTTTCAGGCATTACGTATTGAAGTGAACCGGGAAATGGAAGTGCTGAAGTCGCTGCTGAGCCAGTGTGTGGAGGTGTTGAATGAGGATGGCCGACTGGTGGTATTGACCTATCATTCACTCGAAGACCGGTTGGTGAAGAATTTCATCCGTTCCGGGAATTTTGAAGGAAAATTGGAGAAAGATTTCTACGGAAATGTGATTGCTCCTTTGAGAGCGGTTAATAATAAGGTGCTTGTTGCGAGTGATGAAGAGGTAGCTGCTAACCCGAGAGCCCGCAGTGCCAAGTTGAGAATTGCAATCCTGAATCATCAATGAGTATGTCGTTTTTTAAAAACATAGTAGAAAAGATTCGTCAGAGTGAGGATTTGTCTGATATTCGCTCAAGCAGCGTGCGGGACATTCTCAACGGGAATATTTTGACCAAGAAGTTCATCAGAAAACAGTATTTGCTGATTATCCTGTTGGTAGTGCTCAGCATTGTATATATCGATAACCGTTATTACAGTGAAAAACAGATTGCCCGGGTGGTGACGTTGAAAAAGAACATACAGGATGCCAAATATGAGTCGCTGACCATTTCGGCTGAACTCATGGAAATCAGCCGGCAGTCGAATATCCTGCTGCTGCTGCAAAGTAAAGGCCTGCAGTTGAAACCAGGTAGCACGCCGCCGATTGTGATAGAATAAGTCTAATGTCAAGCGTCTGACGTCTAATGTTAGCGGAGAGCGGAAACGGAGAACGGAAACTGAACAGTGATTAGTGAATAATGAATAGTGATTAATTAAGAACGACGTTAGACGTTAGACTTTAGACGTTTGACGAAAATAATATGCCGGATAAACGAAAAAATATCGTCGTAAGATTTGGAATAGTATATTTTATTATTTCCATACTCTTTTTGCTGGTGATATATAAAATCGTTCAAATCCAGTTTTTTGAAAGAGATGAATGGATGAAGCTGGCTGAAAAGCAAAAAATAAGCGACATTACCGTAAAGCCGAAAAGAGGCAATATCTTTGCTGTTGACGGCCGGTTGCTGGCCAGTTCGATACCTACCTATTATGTGTATATGGATTTACGGGTTCCTGCATTGAATAAAGACGACGGCAGGTTGTTTTATGAAAACCTCGATTCTTTGTCTCTTTCATTATCGAAGTTTTTTGGAGATAAAAGTACCGTTCAGTATAAAAGAATATTGTTGAATGCATTTAAAAAACAAGATGGAAATTTACTTCTTCATCCCAAGAGAATTTCGTACGCGCAACTGAAAGATCTCAGAAAACTGCCGCTTTACAGATTCGGGAGAAACCGCAGCGGCTTATTTACCCGGGAGTTTGTACGCAGGGTAAAGCCTTTTGGCTCGCTGGCTTCACGAACGATTGGTGATGTATATGCCGATGAGGTGAAAGGGGGCAGAAGTGGTATTGAAGGTTCGTTTAACGAGCAACTGTTGGGAATTCCGGGTGTTTCAACACGACAAAAAGTGGCCAATAAATACATTGAAACGGTTGAAGTGGAGCCAGTTGACGGATTGGATGTTTACACAACGCTGGATATTGAGATACAGGATATTGCAGAAAAAGCCTTACGGGATACCATTGGCGCGTTGGGTGCAAAATCGGGTTGCATCGTGGTGATGGAAGTGCAGACAGGTGAGGTGAAAGCCATGGTGAATCTGGATTATGATGAAAAATCAGACAGTTATTACGAAGGAAAAAACCATGCACTTACCGACCGGATGGAGCCAGGTTCAACATTTAAAGTCGCTTCCCTGATCGCCGTCCTGGATGAAGGAAAAGTGAAAATTAACGATGTTTTTGACGTTGGTAATGGTGTTTTACCAATTGCCAACCGGCTGATGAAAGACCATAACTATCACAGGGGAGGATATGGCAGATTGCATGTGAATGAAATTATACAGGCTTCATCCAATGTGGGTGTTTCTAAAATGGTGATAAAATCATTTGCTGATAAGCCTGAAAAATACATTGAAAAATTATATGATCTTCGCTTGAATGATTCGTTACCTTTGCAGATGAAAGGGGTTGCGAAGCCCTGGATCAAACATCCGAAGAAAGATAAGAATGAATGGTACAAAACATCCCTTGCCTGGATTTCAATTGGATATGAATCTAAAATTCCACCTATCTACACATTAACGCTTTTCAATGCCATTGCCAACGATGGGAAGATGGTGAAACCTTTGTTTGTAAAAGCAGTCAAAAGGAATGAGGAAGTTGTACTAGCTTATGAAACGGAAGTTCTTAAGCAGTCGATATGTAAGCCCCAAACGCTGAAAGAAGTTCAGCAAACATTGAAAGAAGTAGTGGATGGGAAATTTGCCACAGCAAAAACGGCTCAATCTAAGATTGTACGGATTGCAGGGAAAACAGGTACAGCGCAAATTTCACAAGGCGGACTTGGATACAGAGCCGGTCAGACACGTCATAATGTTTCTTTTTGTGGCTATTTCCCTGCGGATAACCCGAAATATTCAGCGATTGTAGTGTTGACGGCTCCGGAAGGTGCTCCCTCGGGAGGTCGCATGGCTGGTAGCATTTTCAAGAAAGTGGCGGAACGTACCATGTTGATGAAATCAAGCTGGTCACCGGATTGCCTTGCCAATGACTCCGTCAGGAAACAACCATATCTGCCGGAAGTGAAAAGCGGGAATTCTTTTGCCCTGAAAAAGGTGGTGGATGAACTTGCGTTGCCATTGGAAAACCCCGAATTGCGGGGATGGGTGAAACAAACTTCTAATGAAGGTAACCTGCTTTCGTTAGACACTTATAAGATACAGAAAGGATTGGTTCCCGATGTGTGTGGTATGGGTGTCAAAGACGCTTTTTATATGCTGGGGGCGCTGGGGCTGGATGTCAGGGTAAAAGGTCGGGGAAAAGTCATTGCACAGAGTCTGAAACCAGGTACATTACTGAGGGAAGGGAGTATAATTGAATTGGAATTACAGTAGAATAGCAAAAAAGAACTACTATGTTGTTAAAAGAACTGCTGCTGGATATAAAGGTCCTTACTTCTGTTGGAAATCAGGAGTTGGAGATTACCGGAATTGAATTTGACTCTCGAAAAATTTCGCCGGGAAGTTTGTTTGTGGCTACACGAGGAACGACTGTCGATGGGCATGACTTTATTGCTGCTGCCATCGAAAAAGGAGCTGTTGCCGTGGTTTGCGAGCAAATGCCGGAGCTTACCGCCGGAGAAGTGACATATATTCAGGTTGCCAACAGTGCTGAAGCGTTGGGTTGCTTAGCCTCTTCGTGGTTTGGTTATCCTTCGTCGAAATTAACCTTGGTGGGCGTTACGGGAACCAATGGCAAAACAACAATCGCGACTTTGTTGTACCAGTTGTTCCGGGCTCTTGGAAATAAAACCGGATTGTTATCGACCGTTTGTAATTATATTGACGAAGTGGAAGTTGAAGCTACGCATACTACGCCCGATGCCCTGAGCCTGAATGCACTGCTTCATCAGATGGCAGAAGCAGGTTGTAGGTATGCTTTCATGGAAGTCAGCTCTCACTCGGTAGAGCAGGGGCGAATCGCTGGATTGAAATTCGATGGGGGTGTTTTTACGAACCTGACACGCGATCACATCGACTACCACCTGACTTTCGAGAATTATCTGAAAGCGAAAAAGAAATTTTTTGATCAACTGCCGGAAGATAGTTTTGCCCTGACTAATGCTGATGATAAAAATGGGATGGTGATGTTGCAAAATACCAGAGCGAAAAAGTGTACTTATTCGCTCCGTGGAATGGCTGATTTCAAAACAAAAATACTGGAACATAGCTTTGAGGGTATGTTGCTGGACATAAACGAAAAAGAAGTGAATGTTTCGTTCATCGGGAAATTTAATGCCAGTAACCTGACGGCCGTATATGGCGCTGCCGTATTGTTGGGTGCTGATGAAATGGAAACGCTGAGGATCATCAGCTCGCTGAAGTCGGTCTCCGGACGTTTTGAAACCCTGCATGCCCCTTCAGGATTCACGGCTATCGTGGATTATGCGCACACGCCTGATGCCCTGAATAATGTCATTTCTACCATCAACCAGATTCTCCAGGGAAACGGTCGCTTGATTACCGTGGTCGGTTGCGGCGGCAACCGGGACAAAGGGAAACGACCGATGATGGCAAGAGAAGCGGTGGATGGAAGCTGGAAAGCCATCCTGACCTCAGATAACCCGAGGTTTGAAGATCCGCAGGAGATATTGAAGGATATGACTGACGGGTTGGATGCGGTGCAACGAACCAAAGCCCTGACCATTGTCGATCGTCGTGAAGCCATCAAAACCGCCTGTGCTCTGGCAAAGCCTGGCGACGTTGTCCTGATTGCCGGCAAAGGCCACGAAAACTATCAAATTATCCAGGGAGTGAAATATCATTTTGATGATAGGGAGGAAGTAAAGTTAGTGGTTAGTGGTTAATTAACCACTAACCACTAACTAACCACTAACTAACCATTATCCACTAACCACTAATCACTACATTATGCTCTACCACCTCTTTACATACTTAGACAAAGCGTTCGATTTTCCCGGAGCCGGGATGTTCAACTACATATCGTTCCGAACAGGAGTGGCATTTATCTTGGCATTGATGTTATCTACCCTTTTTGGAAGAAAGATCATTGATTTTCTTCAGAGAAAGCAAATTGGAGAGATAATACGCGATTTGGGATTAGAGGGACAAATGTCGAAGAAAGGTACCCCCACCATGGGCGGTATCATCATCATCATTGCCATTCTGGTGCCAACGTTGCTGATGACTAATCTGACCAACATCTACATCCTCCTCATGATTATTACGACAGTCTGGTTAGGAGCTATCGGTTTTCTCGACGACTACATCAAGGTGTTCAGAAAGAATAAGGAAGGATTGAGCGGAAGATTTAAAATCGTGGGACAAGTCGGTCTCGGACTGATAGTTGGATTGACCTTGTATTTAAGTCCGGATGTGGTGATACGTGAAAATATTGAGATAAAAGGAAATACCAATCGTGTGGAAGAGGTTCATTATACGAAAAACGAGGTAAAATCTACCAAATCCACCATCCCATTCTTCAAAAACAATAACCTGAATTATGCGGATGCATTCAAATCAGCAGGAGATAAATCGCAACTATATGGATGGATTTTCTTTGTGTTGATTGTGATATTTATTGTTACAGCGGTATCTAACGGTGCGAACATGACGGATGGACTGGATGGACTGGCAACGGGATCCTCGGCCATTATAGGGGTCATTCTCGGGATATTGGCCTATGTGTCGGGTAACGTGAATTATGCCGGTTACCTGAATATCATGTACATTCCCGGCACGGGAGAAATGCTGGTGTTTGCGGGCGCTTTCATTGGTGCTACCATTGGTTTTTTGTGGTACAATGCCTTCCCGGCACAAGTGTTTATGGGCGATACGGGCAGTCTGACCATCGGCGGTATTATCGCGGTATTTGCTATTGCTATCCGCAAAGAATTGCTGATCCCCATCTTATGTGGTGTGTTCTTTGTTGAAAATCTCTCGGTGATGTTGCAGGTGGGGTATTTTAAATATACGAAGAAAAAATACGGAGAAGGAAAGCGGGTATTCAAAATGGCGCCTTTGCATCATCATTATCAGAAACCGGGCGACGGAAGTGTTCCTGCATTGATTCAGCATCCCAAAACAGCTCTTCCTGAATCGAAGATTGTGATCCGGTTCTGGATTATCGGGTTGATTCTGGGTGCGCTGACGATTATAACGCTGAAGATTAGATAATATTATACTAGTGGTCAGTGGATAGTGGTTAATTAATTGGAAAACTGAGAGCGAATAATAAAAATCAACAAGTGGCTTCCGGAGGAAGCGTAGTTTAGTAACCAGTAAGCTTGCTTACTGGATTATGGAAGAAACACCACTTCACAGAGCTGCCGTAGGTAGCAAACTGACTGGAGATATAAAATAAAGATGAAAAGAATAGTAATATTAGGTGCAGGTGAAAGCGGAACGGGTGCAGCAGTGCTCGCAAAGCAAAAAGGTTTTGATGTTTTTGTGTCGGACTTGTCCACAATAAAATCATCGTATAAAGGTATGCTGGACGAACATCAGATTACCTGGGAGGAGAAACAACATACCGAATCGCTTATCCTGAATGCTGATGAGGTGATTAAAAGTCCGGGTATTCCGGATAAGGCTCCGCTGATGGAAAGAATCGTAGCGCAGGGCATTCCGGTTATCTCCGAGATAGAGTTCGCAGGTAGATATACGGATGCCAAAATGATTTGTATTACGGGAAGTAATGGCAAAACAACTACGACGTCATTGATATACCACATTCTGAAGCATGCAGGTCTGGATGTAGGATTGGCAGGAAACATCGGGAACAGCTTAGCATTACAGGTTGCACTTGAACCTCATGCCTATTACGTGATTGAGCTCAGCAGTTTTCAGCTTGACCATATGTATGAGTTTAAAGCTGATATAGCTGTGTTGCTGAATATTACGCCCGATCATCTCGACCGCTATGATTACGAATTTCAGAAATACGTGGATGCTAAGTTCAGAATTACACAAAATCAGACGGAAAAAGATGCCTTAATTTATTGGGAAAAAGATCCTGTAATTCAAAGAGAATTAGCTAAAAAGAAAATTCAATCAGCGATTTATCCTTTTGCAATAGAAAAATCAGAAAAGACTAAAGCATTTGTAAAAGAAGAAAAACTAATTATCGATACCCTAAAAACATTATTTGTCATGCCAACATCAGCATTAGCGCTTCAGGGAGTTCACAACACGTACAATTCCATGGCTGCAGGTCTGGCAGCTACAGTGCTCAACGTAAAAAAAGAAACCATCCGGCAGTCCCTGCTCGATTTTCAGGGCGTGGAACACCGGCTCGAGTATGTTGCGATGGTTCGCGATGTGAAGTTCATCAACGATTCAAAAGCAACAAATGTCAATTCATGCTGGTATGCCCTGCAAAGTATGAAAACACCGGTTGTGCTGATACTGGGGGGTACCGACAAAGGCAATGATTACCGTGAAATCGAGGACATGGTACGGGATAAAGTCCGCGCCCTTGTGTTCCTGGGTGTTGATAATAAACCATTGCATGCCTATTTCGACGGGAAAAAAGAGTTGATCGCGGATGCCGTTTCGATGGAAGAAGCTGTAACTAAGGCCTATCATTTTGCAAAAGAGGGAGATACGGTGCTGTTGTCGCCTTGTTGCGCCAGTTTCGATTTGTTCGAAAACTACGAAGACAGGGGACGCCAGTTTAAGCAATGCGTGAGAGCGCTTTAAGCAGTGGTCAGTGATTAATTCTTGGTTTAAGAGTTTAATGTTTTAAAAGTTTAAAGGGTAAATAGCCAGGTTTCAATTGCCCCATAATCAATTGCCCCATAATCAATTGCCCCGGGTTTTAACCCGGGGAATAAGAGAATAGAAGAATAAAGAACAAGACAATAAAAAAGTTGAGAAGAAATTGATAAACAATAAACATGGATTCAATATTAAAGAAATACCTCAGAGGTGATGCAGTGATTTGGGCTGTGTTCATTGGCTTATGTTTTATTTCGGCGGTTGAAATGTTCAGTGCGTCGAGCACATTGGCATTCAAGTCGATCAACCATACGGCACCGATGTTACGCCACGTGTTGTTTCTGGGGATGGGAGCACTCATTGCTTTTGTGGTGCATCTTATCCCGGCAAAATACATCCGTATCAGCGCTTTTATATTACTGGCTTTTTCGATGGTGACCCTTGTACTGGTGCTTTTCAGAGGAAAAACTGAGAATGATGCTACGCGTTGGTTGCAGATTGGTGGGTTTCAATTTCAGCCTTCGGAATTAGGAAAACTATCCTTGATTATCATCGCTGCCGATTTTATTGCCAGAATAAAAAATTCAGCAGAAAATGAGCATAAGTTTTTCAGAATACTGATGGTTTTATCAGGAATTGTTTGTTTCCTGATCTTACTCGAGAATTTTTCAACTGCCGTTTTGCTTTTCGGAGTGATATGGATCATGATGTTTGTCGGAAAAATATCAATCAGGAAACTATTCCTGATCATTGCGGCGATTGTCGGTTTGGGTGTATTTGGATTTGGAGCAGTGAAGATTTTCCCACAGGAAAGTATGCCGAAGATGTTTGACCGAGCTTATACCTGGGTAAACCGCATCGACCGTTATCTTACAGAAGACAAGGAATCCGAAGATAAGTATGTGATTAATGATGAAAATCTTCAGGTACAGCATGGTAGGATAGCCATTGCACGGGGAGGAGTGTTTGGCGTTTTTCCGGGCAACAGTGTACAGCGGGACTTTCTACCTCAAGCTTATTCCGATTTTATTTACGCAATTATCGTGGAAGAGATGGGGCTCGTAGGAGGGATATTGGTCATACTTCTTTACATGGTCTTGCTTTTCAGGGCAGGAAGAATAGCGACTATGAGCAGAACTGTTTTCCCTGCTATGCTCGTGATTGGGTTGTCACTGATGATTGTGCTACAGGCTTTTGTCAGCATGGCGGTTGCCACCAGCCTGGGTCCGGTAACCGGTCAGCCGCTCCCCATGATCAGTCGCGGGGGGACTTCCATCCTCATCACCAGCATTTATTTCGGGATTTTGCTTGGTATCACCCGGCAGATCAAAGAAGAACAAGGCATAAATAATGGTACTGTTACAGAAGAAATTATAATAGAAGACGATGATGAAGAAGAATACGATGACGTCGAGTAAGCAACCACGGTTTATTATCAGTGGCGGGGGAACGGGAGGACATATTTTCCCGGCCATCAGCATAGCAAATGCCCTGAAGGAGTCATTCCCCGATGCAGATATTTTGTTTGTAGGCGCTGTGGGGAGGATGGAGATGGAACGTGTACCTGCCGCAGGATATTCGATTGAAGGGTTGCCGGTAAGCGGTTTCGACCGAAAAAACATGCTGCGAAATGTGAAGGTTGTGTGGAACTTGTTGCGAAGCATTATTAAAGCCCGGAAGATTATCCGCCGGTTTAAACCCGATGTGGCAATCGGTGTTGGTGGGTATGCCAGTGCGCCGGTGTTGCGCGCTGCTTCAGCATTTGATGTGCCGACGCTGATACAGGAACAAAATTCTTATGCCGGCGTGACCAATAAACTACTGGCGAAGAAAGCAGCCTGCATTTGTGTGGCTTATGATGAGATGGAACGTTTCTTTCCCAAAGATAAAATTGTAAAAACAGGGAATCCGGTACGACAGGATTTATTTGTGGTAAATTCCAAAGAGGAAGCAGCTTATCAGTTCTTTGGTCTGGATCCGGCAAAGAAAACCATCCTGATTCTGGGGGGAAGTTTGGGTGCCCGTACCATCAACCAGAGCGTAATTGCTCATCTCAAAACCCTCGTAGCTTCGGATGTACAGGTCATCTGGCAAACAGGTAAGTTTTATATTGAAGACGCTAAAAAAGCATTTGAACCCCACACCAACGATCGCATTATAGTGACAGCATTCATTTCGCGCATGGATTACGCTTATGCTGTCGCTGACCTTGTTATTTCCAGGGCAGGAGCCAGTTCAATATCAGAATTGTGTTTGCTTGGGAAACCAGCTATCCTGGTGCCTTCCCCGAATGTGGCGGAGGACCATCAAACCAAAAATGCCATGGCCTTGGTGAAGCACGATGCGGCTATTATGATAAAAGATGCAGATGCACACGAGCAAATGGTTCCCGAAACGCTAAAATTATTACAAGATGAACAAAAAATGTCTCGGCTTAGCAAAAATATTCTTAATTTAGCGGAGCGAAATTCTGCTGAACGGATCGCGGATGAAATAAAGAAATTATACATGAAATTTTAACTATAACAAATGAATAAGTTTACAAAATTTTATTTTTTGGGTATTGGAGGAATTGGTATGAGTGCGATTGCCCGCTATTATAAAACGCATGGTTTTGAAGTAGCCGGATATGACCGTGCAAAAACTACATTGACAAAAACCCTGCAATCAGAAGGGATAGAAATTACTTATGAAGAAAAAGAATCAGATATTCCGGAGAAGTTTTTGGATAAGAATAAAACGCTGGTAATCCTGACACCGGCCATACCGCAGGATCATCCTCAGCTGGTTTTTTTTCGTGACAAAGGATTCAATGTTATGAAACGAGCAGAAGTGCTCGGATATATCACCCGTCAAAGTAAAGGAGTTTGTATCGCCGGAACACATGGTAAGACGACCACATCAACGATTACAGCACATCTGTTCCGTCAGTCACAGGTGGATTGTAACGCCTTTTTGGGAGGCATATCCAATAATTACAACACCAACCTGTTGTTGTCGAAAGAAAGTAATTTCGTAGTGATAGAAGCGGATGAATACGATCGTTCTTTCCATCACCTGACACCCTATATGGCGGCGATTACTTCTGCTGATGCAGATCACCTGGACATCTATAAAACCCATCAGGCAGTAAAGGAAAGTTTTGAATATTTTGCTTCACTGGTGCGTCCGGGGGGAACCCTGATTGTCAAAAAAGGGCTGGATATTCATCCTACCCTGCAAAAAGGGGTGAAACAATATTCCTATTCCATGGACGAAGGAGGAGATTTTCATGCAGAAAACATCCGGAGTAAGTTGGGAGAGATACGTTTTGATTTTGTGACTCCCACGGAGACCATTGCAGATGTCAGATTAGGTGTACCAGTAAAAATTAATGTAGAAAACAGCGTGGTTGCAATGGCGCTGGCATGGTTGAGTGGTGTGACATCCGATGAGATGCGCACGGGTTTGTCGTCGTTCTCGGGTGTTTACAGGCGTTTCAATATTGTTTGCCAGTCTGAAAATATGGTTTATATTGATGATTACGCCCATCATCCCAGCGAGCTGAATGCTGGCATTACTTCTATCCGCGAAATGTATCCCGATAAGAAAATAACCGGGATATTCCAGCCGCACTTGTATTCCCGTACAAAAGATTTTGCGGATGATTTTGCACAGGTGCTGTCAACGCTGGATGAATTAATCCTGCTGGATATATACCCTGCCCGTGAATTGCCGATTGATGGCGTCGGACCGGAACTTATCCTGGATAAAATGACGTTGGACAATAAACAGTATTGTCCGAAAGATGCCCTAATCGGGTTGCTGAAGAAAAGAGATGATTTGGAAGTGCTGGTGACATTCGGCGCCGGTGATATTGATGCATTGGTGCCTGAAATCAAGAAGGTTATAAAGAAAAAGAAAATCAATACAGGAAAAGAGGGGATAGGGGACAATATATGAAATGGAAAGTAATCAGTTATATTCTTTTGATAACCGGTGTTGTAATCGTATTGGGATACCTGGTTTTCGCACTTATCCGTTTTTCGTTGGATGAGAGCGATATCAAATGTAAAAACCTGATTATTGATATTGAAGGCAAGATAGAACTGATAAAAGAAGGAGAGCTGAATGAAATGCTCCGGGAGAGTGGGCTGCATCCAATCGGGATGTCCCTTAATCAGTTACCTGCGGAGCGTATAGAGCGCTTCCTTGAGCAAAATCCGCTGGTGAAGAAAGCTGTTTGCTACCATACGCCTGAAGGTTGTGTATTTGTAAAGGTAGCGCTACGGGAACCCAAGTTTCTGGTTATGACCAATGAAAACTATTATGTGGATCATCATAAAGAAATATTGCCGGTGCCCCTGCATGCAGTGGCTTATGTCCCTGTGGTTACAGGTAGGGTGACCCGTTCGATGGCAACCGGTTCGATGTTTGAGTTTGTTGATTATATTGAAGAAAGCCCTTTCTGGGATGCTCAGATATCCCAGATACATGTTAGGGAGGATATGAAAGTGGAATTAGTCCCCAGGGTGGGAAGCGCCATGATTTTACTTGGAAGTCTGGATGCTTATGAAGAAAAATTAAACCGGGTTTATCGCCTGTATAATCAAGGGTTCAAGGTGATGGGCTGGAACAGGTACAAAAAGTTGGATTTACAATACGACAATCAAATCGTAGGAATAAAAAAATGAGAATACGTTAAAGGATTTTTAGGAGAGCATGAGAGGAAAAGACGAGATAAACAGATTGGTTGCCTTTGATTTTGCCGGAACAGGAGTCAGGGCAGTTGCTGCTGAAGTGAGGGAAGATAATGCCATTAAAATTTTGTCGGAAGAAAACAGGAAGGTTGAAGGAATAAAAAATGGCATCATCGGACAGCCCTCAGGAACGGCTTTCAATGTAGTTGCCTTACTTAAAGAGTTGCAAAATAGCGCCGGAATGCGTGAACCGATCAAAAAATTCTCCACCGCGTTCGGGGGGAAAAGTATGAAAATTATACATGCTTCGGTGCGCCGGAAACTGAACAGGTCAAAAGAAATTACAGCAGATATCATTGATTCCATGGCGCTGGAATGCGAGAAATCGTATCAAACAGAAGATATGTTGGTCTATGATACCATTCCGGTCATGTACGAAGTTGATGGGGTGGAGATGGAAAAACCGGAGGGAACGCGCGGAACTTACATCATTGGAAACTACCACTTGGTGGTGGGTAGCGCACAAATGAAAGTACAGCTGCAAAAGTGCATGGAAAGGATATACAACTGCCGCATCGAACACATGCCGCTGGCAGCTGAAGCATTTGCCATTGCAGTTACGGAAGAAGAAGACCGGCAGGCCGGTTGCGCAGTGATCAATATGGGTGATTCTTCCACGACTCTTGCTGTGTATCGAAAAGAGATTTTACAACACCTCATGGTGGTGCCTCTTGGGGGAAGAAATATCACAAAAGATATTGAAGAGATAGGTATATCAGAAGTATATGCAGAAAAACTCAAATGCAAAAAAGGAATAGCCATGGAGAAACTGGCAGGTACGCCGGTTAATATTCGCATTCCTGCCCGTAATCCCGCCGATCCTCCCGTAATTGTAACGAACACTTTTCTGGCGATGATTATTGAATCAAGATTAGAAGAGATTTTTCAACCAATATTTTCCGTTTTACAAGAGTATGAAGCCGAAATCCCTAATGGAGTGATTATCTCCGGAGGTGCTGCAAAACTTCAACAGATGAAAGAGTTTATGGAGCAAAAAACAGGATTGCCGACACGTTATGGAGATCATACAGGTTGGTTGACCCCTGATACACCCGGGAAGTACTGTGATTTATCCTACGCGCAGATTATTGGTACCATCATCCTGGCGCATGATTACAGAACGGAGAATAAAGAAATGATTGAAAAAGTTGAAAAAGAAACAAGAAAAACGCGTAAATCGATTAAAGATAAAATTACACAGGGCATTTTCAAGTTTTTTGAGGATGATACCGAATTAGATATTAAAAATACAGATAACTCAGTTAAGGATGTTTGATCAACCGATTGATAAGGTGTGATGATAACAGACTGACATAAAATACATTTAAGCATAAAATCAGCGTATATGGAAGATATTTTGCCATTAGTAGATTTACCCATGATTGATCCGGCTATTATCAAGGTAATTGGTGTCGGAGGGGGTGGAGGTAATGCCGTGAACCACATGTATAATCAGGGATTCAGGGATGTTTCATTCGTGGTTTGCAACACCGATAACCAAGCCTTGCAACATTCCCCTGTTCCACTCAAGATCCAGCTTGGAGCGGGTTTGGGTGCAGGGGGAAATCCTGAAGTAGCCCGGCAGGCTGCAGAAGAATCCATCGACCGTATCAAGGATGTGTTGAAAGACAATACGAAGATGGTCTTTATCACTGCCGGAATGGGCGGAGGAACCGGTACCGGAGCATCGCCGGTGGTTGCTCAGGCCGCGCACGAATTGGGCATCCTGACCGTAGGTATCGTGACGATTCCTTTTGCTTTTGAAGGAAATCTGAAAATCCGTCAGGCGCTTGAAGGGG
>Ga0265294_10001833_pt1 | contig 28385 bp, 24 predicted proteins | sample MunlanPumphouse3_FD_192504 | JGI IMG/M metagenome (GOLD analysis project Ga0265294, IMG submission 192504) | Groundwater microbial communities from a municipal landfill in Southern Ontario, Canada - Pumphouse #3 | ecosystem: Environmental > Aquatic > Deep subsurface > Groundwater | place...
ATATCGTCGTCCTTATCGAAATATTTCTCGATACGTTTTAACTTTTTAATTATCGTATCCGAAATAGCCTTCGTCACAACGATGTTCTTTCCAACAATCTGATACTTCATGAATTATCCCTCCTATGTAACCGACATCATCTTACACTTTCATTATAAAGTAGGACCAAATTTTTTGGTAGAGGTTTTAATTGTTTTTATAAAATATTTTTTGATAGTTAAATAACTATCTTTCTTCACGGAAATAAGGTAGACCTAAAGATGCTGGAGGTTGATTAAGTCTACTCTTCTTTATACTATTCATAACAAGAATAATAATTGTAATTAAGTATGGGAACATTTGTAAAATTTGGGTAATACCGACAATATTTGACATATTGATCCAATATGGAATATAGACGTATGCCCAATAAAGCAAACCAAATAAAACCGCTCCCCAAAGTAATCTTGCTGGTTTCCAAGTAACAAATATAACAAGCGCAACTGCAAGCCAACCAATAACTTCAATGTTATTATTTGTCGACCAAGCGCCAGATGAGAATACTAAAACGTAACTCATACCAGCTACCCCTGATAATGCGCAACCAATAATAATTCCAAGATATTTATAAAGCGTAACATTTATACCAACGGCATCAGCTGTAGCTGGAGATTCTCCAACTGCTCTTAAATTAAGACCACATCTAGTTTTCTTAAAAAATAAATGCATTAAAACTGCAACTAGAATTGCTAGATAAGTCATAATTCCATAACCAAACAAAACTTGACCAACATAAGGAATATCTTTTAAAAATGGAATTCCACTAGTAAAAATTTGACCAGCGAATGTTGCTTTCCCATTAACGCCTGTAATTAATGAAATAAATTTACCAAATCCAACGCCAAAACTAGCAATCAATAAACCAATTACGTTTTGATTCGCTTTAAAAGTAACGCACATTGTACTATAAAGTAACCCAAGAAGACCGCCAACTGCTAAAGCAACGAGTATCGCAATCAAAACAACTAAAAATCCATTTGGATTTGTTGTTGAAGTACTATAAGTATAAGCTGCATAGTAACTCACATATCCACTTAAATACATAATTCCTGGAACACCTAAGTTTAAGTGTCCAGATTTTTCGGTTAATATTTCTCCACAAGAGGCAAAAATTGAAATTGTCGCAAATATAACCGCCGACATTATCCATGAAATTATATTATCCATATTTATTTACCTCCATTAGCAGGATTAGTTTTTTCCAACTCTAACTTCTTTTTCTTTGGAAAATTAAAAATTAAACGATAATTTATAAAGAATTCCGCAAGAAGAATTGAAAGAATAATCACTAAAATAATAAATTCTGAAGAATAATCATTAAGATTTGATGAGTAATTTGAGTTCTTAAGTTTATTTGCACCCTTATATAAGAAAGTTAGAATAAACGCATAAAATATCATATATATAGGATTAAATTGCCCAAGCCAACAAACAATAATACCTGTAAATCCATTACTTCCAGATGTTGAACTTGAAATACTATGATTTAAACAAGAAACATAGAAGAAACCAAGTAAACCACAGATGGCTCCTGATAATAATAAGGTACGAATTGTGACCCACTTAACATTGACACCAATATATTTTGCAGTATTTCTACTTTCTCCAAGAACATTGATTTCATAACCATGTTTAAATTTATTCATGTAAATAAACATTGCGACAGTTAAAAGTAAAATAATAATCATTGGGAAAACAACATTATTTCCAAGAGTAGGAAACCAACCTTTTTGTGTGATTCCATTAATGGTACCAAAACTTGATTGCGAACCACGCCAATTTTCTGTACAAAAATTAACAATTTGAATTGCAATATAGTTCATCATTAAAGTAAATAGCGTTTCATTTGTTTTCCATTTAGCTTTAAAAAATGCTGGAATAAATCCCCATAATGCGCCACCAACTAAAGCTCCAATAAGCATTAATATAATAAGTAAAAAGTTTGGTAAAGCTTCACAATATATCATAATAATCGAAGCAAATAATGCTCCCATTAAAATTTGTCCTTGAGCACCAATATTCCAAAACTTCATCTTATAAGCAGGCGCTAAAGCAACAGCAACTCCAAGAAGCAATATAGTATCTTGAACCATTCCCCAAAACTTCGCTTTATTTTCGAAAGATCCTAAAAAGAAATAATTAACAACTGGGAAGGGATTCTTTCCCGAAACAATCCAAATAAATAATAAAGAAATCACTAGAGCCGAACCAATACATATCGCTCTGACCTTTACTTTTCCCCAAAAAGGAACATCGCTTCTTTTAGCGATACGAATTAATGGGTCTTTTTTATTCTTGTTCACTAATTGCATTTTCGTTCTCCTTCTTGGTCATCAACTTACCAATTTCGAGTTTATTTGTTTTTCTTCCATCTAAAATTCCTGTTACTGAACCATCGCATAAAACAAGGATTCTATCACATAATTCAACCAAGACATCTAAATCTTCGCCAACATAAATGACCGCAACACCCTCTTTTTTCTCTTCATTTAAAATGTTATAGATTGCGTAAGATGTATTAATATCAAGACCACGAACTGCATAAGCGGTCATCAAGACTTTTGGTTTAGAAGCAACTTCTCTACCAACCAAAACTTTTTGAACATTGCCCCCAGATAATTTTCTAATTGGAGTTTTTAAGGATGGAGTAGAAACATCAAGTTTTTCTCTAACTTCTTCCGCTAATTTTTCTGGTTTTTTATAAGACAATAATGGAGATTTCCCATCGTTATAACTACGAAGCATCATGTTATCAACCATATTCATATTTCCAACAAGTCCCATACCTAATCTATCTTCAGGAATGAACGCAAAAGAAACACCAAGTTTAGAAATTTCTTTTGGCGATTTTCCAATTAAATTTTCGATTCTGCCATCGGGATTAAAGTAAGTAATTGAACAATTTCCATTGCTATGTTGTAATCCAGAAATGCATTCAAGTAATTCTTTTTGTCCACTACCAGCAATACCAGCAATTCCAAGGATTTCACCACCATAAACTTCAAAATTCACATCATTTAGTGCGTGGATTCCAGTCCTGTGCACGCATGAGAGATGCGAAATAACAAGCCTTTTCTTCCTATCAACAACTGGATCACGCTTAATATTTAAGGAAATATGTTTACCAACCATTAAGTAAGTTAACTTTTCTTCAGTCGCTTCTTTAGTTGGTATTGTATCAATTAATTCACCTTTTCTTAAAATAGCAACTCTATCACTAATCTCAAGAACTTCTTGTAGTTTATGAGTAATGATAATAATTGATTTACCATCAGCTTTCATCTTTCTTAAAATTGTAAAAAGTTTCTTGATTTCTTGAGGAGTCAAAACTGCAGTTGGTTCATCAAGAATCAAAAAATCTGTACCTCTATATAATTGTTTAACAATTTCAATTGTTTGCTTTTCAGAAATCGACATATTATAAACTTTCTTTTCAAGATCAATATCAAAGCCATATTTCTTTGATAATTTATCTATCTTTTTTTCAACTTGTTTATAGTTAATAATAAATTTATCCTTTAAACCTAAAATAATGTTTTCTGCGGCAGAGAAAACATCGATTAACTTAAAGTGTTGATGAACCATTCCAATTCCTAAATCAAAAGCAACTTTTGGGGAAGTAATTTTAACCTCATTACCATTAAAAATAATCTTTCCGCTATCAGGATAATAGATACCAGAAAGCATATTCATTAATGTAGTTTTTCCACTACCGTTTTCACCAAGTAAAGCTAAAATTTCACCTTTTTTGATAGTTAAATTAACATCCTTATTTGCAACAACATCACCAAAGGTCTTGGTGATATTTTGAAATTCAATAAAATTATCCATACTTTTACTCCTAAAATAAAAAGCAATAAAGAGGACACTCGGTCCCCTTTATTGTGAGTAATTACAACTATTTATTTAACATTGTTATTCCATCAATGTCTAATTCAAAATATGGAGCTGAACGATAGGTTGATTCACTAAAATATGTACCATTACTATCAGTCTTCATAGCTTCAACAGTCTCACCTTGATAAACAACAGTTCCACCATTTGCCCAATCTCTATAAGATAAATCAATTTTAGCACTCTCAACTTTTTTACCACCAACAGTGAAAGTTGAATTATCAAAAACGTGTAATGTACCATTTTTAATCTTAGCAACAACAGCATCAATCTTGGCACCACTACCACTTGGCTCAGAATTTCCTAAATCAGTAATTCCAACGGCATCATCATCATAACCATGGCTCCAATCAGCAGAGATTTCTTTGCCTTCCATAGCTTGACTAATTGCATATTCATAATACTTAGCCCAAACATTAGTTGAACTAGTAAGAGCAGCATTTGGAGCGACATCTCTCATATCAGCATTATATCCAACTGAATAGCAAACTTTTCCACTATTTAATAAAGATTCAACCTTATTTGGAGCACCTTTACTATCAGCATGTTGACCAATAATAACACAACCATCATTAACTAAAGTTTCAGCAACTGAAGCTTCTTTATCATAATCAAACCAACTTGAAGTGAATTGAACTTCCATTGCAACTTCTTTAACAACTGATCTTAATCCAAGGAAGAAAGCTGTATAACCGGACTTGACTTCAGCATAGGTGTAAGCACCAACATATCCGATTTTAATATTTCCATCAGCATCTTTATTTTCAGCTTTAATCTTTCCATCATTAATTAATTCTTGTAATTTTAATCCAGCAGCAACACCACTAACATATCTTGCTTCATAAACATTTGTGAAAGCATTCTTGAAGTTACTTAAACCACTAATAGCAGCAAAATCACCAGTACAACTTACAAATGTTTGCTCTGGATGTTCTTTTGCAACTTCGACCATTCCATATTGATGTCCGTATGAGTTAGAAATAACTAAATTACAACCTTCAGAAATTAAACTTTCTGCAGCTGTCTTAACTGCACTGACATCTTCTGCAACTGGCTTTTCAAAAATAGGTTCACTAACACCAAGTGTCTTAGCAGCAGCTTTAACGCCATCAATGTGTGCTTTAGAATATTCTTCGCTCTCATCACCAATTGAGATAAAACCAATCTTAACACCAGATTCGCTAGTCTCACCGCAACTTGATAATGAAACACAAGCGGCACATAAAGCAGCAGCGCATAACATCATTGGAATAAACTTTTTCATTTTTTGTCCTCTTTTTCCTATTTGTATAAATTCCAAAAAAATAAAAAAGCCTTTATTAAAGGACACAGAAAATTAAATGTCATTTAATTCATAGAGCTAAATTATGGTTTAGCGTAGAGACTTCCCACCAATCTGGAAATTATACGAATATCAGGTTTTCCTGACAATAAAAATATAGACAAACCAAATTCAAATTGGTAGTTAATTTTCTATTTTTAGAGAAATTTAATACCAATTTTATTTTAGTATTAAGATACCATTATTGTTTCCTATAAATCAAAAATTAACTTGAAAACTAAGTTTATAAACAAATATGATTTAGGCTTATATTTTAAAAAAGCATTCGTGCCAAATTAAAGGGCATGAATGCTAAACGCAAAAACGAACCGCTATTTTAGTTAGTTTTTGCGTTTCTTTCCTACTAGAAGTTTTTTAATCTTTTCGACTTTGTCTAATTTTTCCCAAGGTAAATCTAAATCTGGTCTACCAAAATGGCCATATCTAGCAAGGTCTTCATATCTAAATGTTGGATGATTTTTTAAATCAAAATTCTTTATAATTGCTCCTGGTCTAAAATCAAATACTTCATCAATGATTTCATATATATCTTCATCTGAATAATGACCAGTTTTAAAAGTAGAAACATTAATACTTAAGGGTTTAGCTTCACCAATTGCATAAGCAACTTGAATTTCTAAACGATCAGCAACCCCAGCAGCAACTAAATTCTTAGCAGCATAACGTGTCATATAAGCAGCAGAACGATCAACTTTTGATGGATCTTTTCCACTAAAAGAACCTCCACCATGCCTTGAACTTCCTCCATAGGTATCAACAATAATTTTTCTTCCTGTTAAACCAGTATCCCCTTTTGGTCCACCAATAACAAATCTACCAGTAGGATTAATAATAACTTTAAAATCTGTATTTAAACCAAAAGATGAAGCAACTGGAATCATTATCTTTTCTTTAATATACTTCTTAAATTCTCTTTCGTTAAAATCTGGATCATGTTGGCACGACATCAAAATAGTATGAATCGTAGGTTTTCTTTTTGAATAATCAACAGTAACACTACTCTTCATATCTGGTCTACTCCATTTAAAATCACCACTTTTTCTTAAACTCGAAGCGGTTCTAACAAGTTTATGAGCGATAGTAATAGGTAATGGCATATAGCCTTCTGACTCATTACTTGCATAGCCAAACATAATTCCTTGGTCACCAGCACCTTGAGTCAAAACACTTCCTCTTTCAACACCTTGACGAATATCTGGGGATTGCTCTTGAATTATATTTTTAATTTTTACATTCTTAAAATCAAAACCATATTCTTCTTTTGTATAGCCGATTTCTTTAATTACCTTGCGTGCAACATCCTCATAATTAACATGAGCTTTTGTGGTAATCTCACCACCGATTAATAAAAATTGCTCACTAACAAAACATTCACAAGCAACAAAACTTTCAGGATCCTCAGCTAAAACAGCATCTAAAATTGCATCAGCAATTTGGTCGCAAACTTTATCAGGATGTCCTTCCGAAACTGACTCACTTGTAAATAGTATTTTTTCGTTTTTCATAGTATATTCTCACTCCTTTTCTCAAAAATAACACTGCATAGTATAAAAATAAAAGACCTCCCACTTTTAGGTGAAAGGTCTAAATAATTTCTTTCGTGCTTGTCGATCAAAGTGTGGTAACTTTGCTGTAGGAAGCACTTACTAATGTTGTTTTAGAGTTGCTACTGCAATGGGTATCCTAGATAATGCAGTTCTTGATAAGCATGTTAATAATACAACAAATTAATTATGAATAAAAGTGATTTGTTGAGAATATAAAAACCAAGTTTCGAATCAACGAAACTTGGTTATACTTTATAAATTATCTAAGGCTTTAATTTCTTCTATAGCAATGGCTAATTGATTTGGACAACTGGTGTTTTTGCTTCCACACATTACTCCAATCAATTTATCATGCACATCATTCATATCCATACCCTTAACTAATTGATTAATTCCTTTAAGGTTGCCATTACATCCACCAACAAAACTAACGTTAATTAATTTCTTGGTTTCAGTATCATATTCAATATCGATTGATCTTGAACAGGTACCATGGCAGATATGTGTATAAGTCTTAACCATTATTTTACAATCTCTCCAAAGACGACCCCACTACAAATTCCAGCATTACTTTCATCGGTATCAATATGCATAGCAAGTTTGAAATCCTTTGAAACTCTAATAACTGTATCGCCAAATATAATGTCTCTACCTTTTCCAGTATTAACATGAACTTTTACGATATCACCATTCTTAACACCAAATTCTTGAGCGTCTTCTGGTGCCATATGAATATGTCGTTTTGCAACGATTAATCCTTCGCTTAATTCAAGAGTTGCACCATTTGCTGGATTAACAATCTTAACTGGAGCACTACCCTTAACATCTCCACTTTCTCTAACAGGAACATCAGCACCTAAAGTACGAGCATCAGTAGCGCTGACCTCTACTTGATTATAATGTCTTACTGGTCCTAAAATTGAAACTCCATCAATTTCTCTTTTTGGTCCAATAATATTTAACTTTGTAGTTGATAAAAACATACCAGGTTGTGAAAGTTCTTTCTTGACCTCGAGTTTATATCCTTTTCCGCATAAAATTTCTAACGCTTCTTCAGTAACGTGAATATGTCTTGCGCTAGTTTCAACTAATATTTGCTTAGTCATAATTAAATTCTCCTTTTTAATTCACTTTTATATCTTATCACTTTTGCTATTTTATAGAAAAACATTTACTTAAATCTTGCTATTTTTCTCATTTTTCTATAATATAAAGAGACGTTGGGGGAATGGCGGAATTGGCAGACGCGTACGTTTGAGGGGCGTATTGGGTAACCAGTGTGAGTTCAAGTCTCATTTCCCCCACCAACAAACAAGTAAAAAAGTCCATCAAACGATGGACTTTTATTTTGCAAATTTTTATAAAATAGACGCTATTTAATACTAAATTTCATAAATAGGCATTCATGAAACATCAGCATTACATCTTGCTATCATCAAAACTATTCAATACTTTTATTTGAGGTCGGACAATCTTGTGAATTGTTCCATCAACAAATGGATTCTTTAAATGAGCCTTATTAATTAAGGTTAAGAATGGATACTTTCCACCCATCTTTAATAACTTAACATATTTATTCCAAGCTTTATCTCTATTCTTATCCATTTCATCTTTAAACTCTAAAGCTAAAACTTGAGCTAATGTGTAATCAATATAATAGAATGGATTTTGGAAAATATGAGCTTGTCTCATCCATAAATGACCTTGAGCAAATTCAAATCCAGTATAATCGAAATCTGGTCTATATTTATGATCAATCTCAGCCCATTTCTTGCATCTTTCTTCATGAGTAACATCAGGATTTTCATAAACATAATGTTGGAATTCATCAACTTCACAACCATAAGGCAAGAAAGTAAATGCACCAGATAAGTGAGCAAATCTATACTTATCAGCATCTTTCTTAAAGAATAATTCCATCCATGGTTCAGCAAAGAATTCCATAGACATACTATCAATTTCACAAGCTTCTAATGTAGGCATACGTTCTGATGGAACTTTAATTTTGCTACCTAAATATCCTTGGAAACTATGACCAAATTCATGAGTTAAAGTATCAACATCTTGACTCGTTCCGTTTGAATTAGAGAAAATAAATGGCATCTTTAATTTTGGAATATAAGTCATATATCCACCAGTCATTTTTCCTGGTTTAGCATCTAAATCAAGTAAATGGTCACTAACCATCTTATCAAAGAAATCACCAGTTAATGGAGACATTTCGTGATACATTTTTGATGCACAACTGCAAAGATATTTGCTATCTCCACATGGTTTTGCATTCCCGCTTAAGAAATCAAGATTATAATCAACAAAAACAGGATGTTTAACACCAATTCTCTTAGCTTGTCTCTTTCTTAATTTTGAAACAATTGGGACAACTTCATCGTAAATTTGTTTACGATAACCAGCGACCATCTTTGCATCGTAATCTAATCTTCCTAATGAAAGATATTCATATTCAATAGCATTTTTGAAGCCTAGAGTCTTTGCAATCTTGGTACGAACATGGACTAAATCATCATAAATCTTTCCAAGTTCATCATTATGTTCTTCTAAATAACCATAATAGGCTTTGGCTGATTCAATACGAGTATCTCTATCTTTATCAGACATAAATTTACCAATACTTGATAAATTATAAGTCTCTCCTCTAAATTCAATTTTTGCTCCAGCAATTACCTTTTGATATTCATTAACAAGTTGATTTTCTTTAATCTTGTCAGGAATAATTTTTGGATTAAAAACCTTAAATTCATTTTCAATTCGATCAAACATGGTTTGACCAAATTTCTTAACTAATTCATCTTTAAACTTTGATTCCACAATTGCTCTATCAAAAGCAACTGTATATTCCGATAATCTTGGACCAATTTCATCACATGCATCACTTAATTTTGAAATGCGTTTATCGTTCATATCGATTGAGTGGCGAATTGAAATAACCGTGAAGTTAGTTTCGATTTTATCGCTTAATTTAAACGATTTTTGAATTGCTTTAATTGCTTCTTTTTCATCTTTAGCATTCTTTAATTCATTAGTTAAAGCAACCATTTGGCTAATAATCTTTTTTTCATTAGGCTTAACAGCTTTTAGTTCTTCGAATTTCATAAATTCTCTCCATTTAAAATATATTTATTTAATGGTGTCCATTTCATCTTTTCTAAATAAGACTTTAATCCACTTAGTAAAGAATAGATTTCGCCAATAATTAAAACCAACAATGTTAGTATTATACAACTGAATTGACTCAAAATATTTATAATTTAAACTATCAATCGTCTTTAATAATGCTTTTATATCATCCAAATCATCACTTCTTTTTAAATTTACACAAACACTTTTAACAAGCATGTAAATCCCTTCGCTATAATTAAAAACGCCTTCAAAATCTTTGGCATCAATCTTTGTATATTTTTTGAACTCATCAAGCTTATCAAATTCAATAAGTTTAGGATTGTCATAACCAATTTTAATTAATAAATCACTAACAGTATCAAGAGTTTGAAACTTTTGATATAAAACAACATTTATTGCTTGCCTTCCATTTTCAATTCTCTTTTTGAAATTATGCATAAAGTAAAAAGAAACACAAACATAAACAACGTAAATGATAAATATAGTTGCCGCAATAGCAATTATCCAAATTGTTCTAACTAAATCTTCGTTCATAAGAGAAATTATAAACGATTATTTTAAAATATATAGTCTTTTGACTATATATCGCATGTTTGCTATAATTTTTGTACTATGAAAAAACCAATTATCGCCTTAATGTACGATTTTGATCGTACACTTGCTACACAAGATATGCAAAACTTTGGATTTATTCCAAGTTTGAAGATGACTCCAGAAGAATTTTGGAAAAAAACAGAGGAATTTTGTCATAAAAACGATACTGATAAAATTCTTGGTTACATGTACGTTATGATTGCCGAAGCTAAAAAACAAGGCATTAAACTTACTTATGATTTTTTAAGGTCTCAAGGAGAAGCCGTTAAATTTTATAAAGGCGTTATGACTTGGTTCGATAGAATCAATGCTTATGCCGCTAGTAAAGGTTTTAAATGTGAACATTATTTAATCACAAGCGGAAACAAAGAAATTGTTGAAGGTACTCAAATTGCTAAAGAATTCGCCCACATTTTTGGTTGTGAATATTATTTTGATGAAAAAACTAAAGAAGCTTTATGGCCAATAAATATGGTCAACTATACTCAAAAAACACAATATTTCTTTAAGATTAGTAAAGGTGTTTACACAAATCACGAAGATGAAAAAGTAAATGAAAAAACCGAGAAGAGAAGAATCCCATATCAAAATATGATTTATTTTGGTGATGGAATGACCGATGTTCCAATTATGATTCTTGCTAAAAATAATGGCGGAACCGCTATTGCTGTCTATAAACCTGGCGACGAAAACAAAGTATATAAATTACTTGATGAAGGTCGTGTAAACTTTGTTTGCCGTGCAGATTATAGTGAAAACAAAGATTTAGAAAAAATTGTTAAATTAATTATTGATAATATTGCCATTCAAACTGAATTAGCAAGTAAATACATGCAAAATCAAGAAAAGAAAAATGTATGACATATGGAATAATTCTATTAGGAGGCGATAGTTTACGAACATCCACCTCTTTACCAAAACAATTTTTCGTAATAAATGGTAAAGAAGTATTTTTATATTCTTTTGAATTATTTTTAAAAAATCCAAACATAAATAAAATAATCTTGGTATCAAATCAAGATTATGTAGATTATGTAAAAATTAAAGTATCTACTTATAAAACCGAAAAAGAAATTGATGTAATTAAAGGTGGCTTTAATCGTCAAGAATCATCCTTTTTAGCGCTCAATTATATAAAAATGCATGAAAGCGACACCAAAAATTTACGTGTTATCATTCATGATTCAGCACGCCCACTACTTACAACAAAAGTTTTGAATGATATTGTTTCTTCTCTTGATAAAATGGATGCAGTAACAACCTATTATCCTATATATGATTCCTTATGCACTTCAAACGACATGAAAACAATTGATGGATATCGAGCAAGAACCGAAACATTTTCTATTCAAACTCCACAAGGATTTAAGTTTGATTTAATTTATAAAGCACATTTAAGTGCTATTAATAAAAAAATAACAAATATCAATGATGATAGTGTTTTAGTTAAGAAAATAAATCATAGTGTTGGTTTAGTCTTAGGTGATCCTATGAATTTTAAAATCACTACTTTTGAAGATTTATATATAGTTAAGAAAATAATCGAGGGGTAATTATGGAAGAAATTGAAGTTGGAAAAATTATTGACGGTATAGTTACCTCAATTAAGAAGTATGGTGTCTTCCTTTCTTTTGAAGATGGCTACGTTGGTTTACTTCATATTAGTGAAATTTCTGGAAAATACATTTCAAATATCTTTAATTGCTTTCAGATTGGGGATACAATAAAAGTCGTTGTGAAAACAGTTGATAAGGATACGAAATATTTAAGTGTTTCTATGAAAGATTTACCACGAAATTTAAAACCTTATACGCAGGATGAAGACTCTAAAAAAGCTTCTTCCTATATTAAAAATATTGACTTCACAAAACTGGATCGTGGATTACCAGAAATGATCGAAAGAGAGTTAGAAAAGGAAAAGGAGCAAAAATAATATGATTAAAGTTGGGTTTGATTATATTAAAAAAAGCAGACTAGCAAATTTAGATGGGTATAAAGAAAGAGTAAAAGAGATTCATGAAATGATTCACAACAAGAGCGGTCTTGGAAGTGAATTCTTAGGATGGGTTGATTATGCTGAGCATTATGACAAAGCAGAAGTTGAAAGAATACTTAAAAAAGCTGCTTATTGTCGTAAAAACTACAACACCCTTGTCGTGTGTGGTATTGGCGGCAGTTATTTAGGTTCAAGAGCCGCTATTGAAGCACTTAATGGTTTACATTCACTTGATTCAATGGAAATTGTTTATTTAGGAAATACTCTTGATCCAAACTATATTTCACAAACCATGAAATATTTAAAAACTAGAAATTATTGTGTTTGTGTAATTTCAAAATCAGGTACCACTACTGAAACTTCGGTAAGTTTCCGTTTATTACGAGAAGACTTAGAAGCTAAGTATGGAAAAGAAGAAACAAAAAATAGAATTATTGCTGTTACTGATAAATCTAAAGGTGCTTTACGTACCTTATGTAATAATGAAGGATATGAATCTTATATTTTACCAGATGATATTGGTGGTAGATTTAGTGTCATTACTCCAGTTGGATTATTTCCAATCGCTTGCGCAGGCATTGATATCAAAGAATTCTTAAAAGGATTTGGCGAAGGTGAAAAAGAATATAATAATCCAGATGTTTATACCAATGAAGCTTATAAATATGCTTGCCAACGTAACTATTTATATCGTGAAGGTTATTCAACAGAAATGCTTATTTCTTATGAATTACAAAATAAAATGTTAATTGAATGGTGGAAACAACTATTTGATGAATCAGAAGGAAAAACTAGCAAAGCTTTACTTGCAACTAGCGCAATCTTCACTACTGATTTACATTCAATGGGTCAATTCATTCAAGATGGTAGCAAGGTTTTATTTGAAACTGTAATTTACGTAAATAAAGCCAATGACGATATTATTATTCCAAATGATTCCGAAGATTTAGATGGTTTAAATTACCTCACTGGAAAAGATATGAGTTTTGTTAATCATAAAGCTTATGAAGGAACTTTAAAAGCTCACTCAGAAGTCGGTGATGTTCCAAATATTACTATTACATTAGATGTTTTAGATGCACGAAATTTAGGTCACTTTATGAACTTCTTCATGAATGCTTGTGCTATGAGTGCATATATGCTTGGCGTTAATCCATTTAATCAACCTGGCGTTGAAATTTACAAGAAAAATATGTTCCATCTTCTTGGTAAAAAAGGTTATTAATAAATTTTTTTAATTCACATACGATTGTCTAAAAGCTCTCAATCCATCAATTTAAAATTTCATTTATTCGAACTAGAAATTTGATTGACTAATTAATAATACTTTGATATATTATTTAAGCACGCGTATATCGTGTAAGAGAGTGGATGTTTAGCTCAGTTGGGAGAGCATCGCCTTTACACGGCGGAGGTCGTGGGTTCGAGCCCCGCAGCATCCACCATATATATGTGAAGTCGCCTGGAGGGGTAGCAAAGAGGCTAAATGCGGTAGACTGTAAATCTATTCTTTCGGGTTCGGCGGTTCGAATCCGCCCCCCTCCACCATTAATTGTTGGGGTGTAGCCAAGTGGTAAGGCAACAGACTTTGACTCTGTCATTTCACTGGTTCGATCCCAGTCACCCCAGCCATTTTATTTTTTACACATGATCCACTAGCTCAGTCGGTAGAGCACTTGACTTTTAATCAAGGGGTCTGGAGTTCGAATCTCCAGTGGATCACCATTATCTTGTTGGTGTCTGCCCAGGTGGCGGAATAGGTAGACGCGCAGGACTTAAAATCCTGTGGCAGTTGATGCCATACCGGTTCGATTCCGGTCCCGGGCACCAAAAGAAAACTTAAAAGAGCATTCAAGTATGCTCTTTTGTTTTATAAAGAGCATAACATTTGCTTTTTAAGAAGGGCTAATTATAATAACTTTATGACAAACGAAGAAACTATTAAAAAAATTAATGAAACTTTAGATAAAGTGCGTCCATTTATTCAAAGAGATGGCGGAGATGTAACATTCGATTCTTTTGAAGATGGTATCGTTTATATTAACTTATCGGGAGCTTGTGAAGGTTGTGCAATGATTGATGATACTTTAGGTTCAGGAATTGAAGTAATTCTTATGGAAGAAGTTCCTGGCGTAAATGCAGTTCGTCTTGCAAGTGATAAACCATATATAAAAGAAGCCTTACAAAAAGCTCTTGAAGAAAAAGAAAAAGAGAACAAAAAATAACAAAAATCCAAGCAATTAACGCTTGGATTTTTTAATTAGCATTGATGCGACAACTATAATAAGAAATTTTCTTTATTATTCATGATGACATAGCCTTCATGATTTTTTACATCTTCTCTATTATAAAGCATTCTTTTGCCATCTGGTTTTAATACAAGCCCGCCAGCTTCTTCAACTAAAATTTGAAAAGCAGCAGTATCCCATTCTTTTGTACCTTCACTTAATCTATAGGATATTTCAGCTTTGCCTTCAGCAATATAACAAGCTTTTAAACTACTACCAATTTTTTGAACTTTCGTAATCTTATCACTATGTTTTTTAACCATTGCCTTTTCATTATCTTCAAAATGAAAAACACTAGTCAAACAAGTTAAATCTTTAACTTTATTATTTACATGAATTTTTTTAATAGTTACATCATGTTGCATATATGCTCCACCATCTTTTACCGCATAATATATATCGTTTTTTGCAGGAATTGCTACAACTCCTAAGACAACATCATGCTTATAAACAAGAGCGATATTGACCGTAAATTCATCGTCTTTTGCAACATAATCGCATGTTCCATCAAGTGGATCAATTACCCAACAGAAATCGTTTTTTAATCTTGCTTTATTATCAACGCTTTCTTCTGTTAAAAAAGAATAACTTGGAAATAACTTCCCCAAATATTCACGAATAATCTTATCGCTAGTTTTATCGGCAATCGTCACTGGTGAATCGTCATCTTTAATCTCAACATCGAAACCTTTTTTATAGATTTCCATTATTTTTTCGCTAGCAATTTTACTAACTTCAATTGCGGCTTTAAGTTCTTTTTCTAGATTCATATAATCCCTCCAATAAATCAAAAGCCCACAATTAAGTGGGCTTATTTTTTAACTATTCAGCTTTACCAATGCAACCAAAGACTTCGCAATGGGCTTTAACAACTTGTTTGATTCCTTCTTTTGCTGGTCCAAGAATCTTTCGTGGATCATAGACTTTTTCAGGATCGGTTGTTGCACAAAGACCACGGACAATCTTAGCAAAGGCTTGTTGACATTCGGTATTAACATTAATCTTGCAAGTACCTCTATCAATAGCTTTCTTTAATTGCCAATCAGGAATTCCACTACCACCATGTAAGACTAGAGGAATACCAACTAACTTATTAATTTCTTCCATTTCATCAAATCCAAGTTTTGGTTCGCCATGATATGGACCATGAACTGAGCCAAGGGCTGGAGCTAAGCAATCAATATGAGTTTCATCAACTAATTTCTTACATTCATTTTTATCAGCATATAAGACACCTTGAGAAACTACGTTATCTTCTTGTCCACCAACGTGTCCAAGTTCAGCTTCTACTGAGACATATGGATTATGTTTATGAGCATAATCAGTAACTTCGGTAACAATCTTGATGTTTTCTTCTAAAGGATGCTTACTTGCATCAATCATGACACTGCTGAATCCAGCATCAATCGCTTTTTTACAAACATCAAATGATGAACCATGGTCAACATGTAAAGCAACTGGAACGGTAATATTGTTATCTTTAATGTAACCATTAACAAGACCAACAATAGTATCAACTCCACCCATATACTTCATAGCGCCTTCTGAGACACCAAGAATAACAGGGCATTTGAGTTCTTGACATTCATCAAGAATTGCAGAAACCCATTCAAGATTATTAATGTTGAATTGACCAACAGCATAATGACCTTCGTGAGCTTTCTTTAACATCTCAACCATACTAACTAATGACATATATTTCTCCTTTTTTAAAATTACATATCTTCTTTAGTTGAAGAAGCTTCTTCGTCAGTTTCTCCATCTGGTTTGTCATCATCGGCATCGCTATCATCACCAATTAATTCTTCTTTTTCGCTATCATCAAGTTCTTCAACATCGGTATTACCTTCTGTTTCTTCATCGATATCGCTATAAACATCATTCATATCGATGTGAACTTTATCATAAGTCTCTCTTTCTCGAAGACCCCATTCGTTATTTTTTAAATCAACGAAACGGCCATCAAGGCTTAAATTTGTATAGAAATTAGCAACTAACTTCTTGCCATCTTCTACTGAAACTTCAATTCTTTTTAAAACTTCGTTATATAAATCTACAAAATTCATTGTGACATTGCCATCTTTTAAAACTGAATAAGCAACATCAACCATCGATTCATTTTTATAATTCTCTGCCATAAATTCTCCTTTTCGCAAGAAATATTATACTTTAATAGTGCTTAAAATACTACTTATTATTTAGGCGGTTAAGAACCTCATCTTTACCTAAAATACTTATAATATTAAACATCTCTAAACCATGCTCAGAACCCGTCAAAGTTAGACGAACTGGCATATATAAATTCTTGCCTTTAATACCGGTTTCCATTTGGATTTCTTTAAACATTGATTTAACAAAATCTTGAGTAATATCGGTGCTTTTTAAAATCTTTTCTTTAAATTTATCTAAAACAATCTTGCTTGATTCAAGATTAAGCATTGCTTTATCTTCATCATTTAATTCAAATGTTGGATGAATAATATCATTTAATAAACTAGTAACTTCCGCACCATAACTAATTTCTTCTTTAAACATCATTGCCATAATTTTAAGTTCGTCAGTAGTATATTCTCTATCAAATTTGACTTCTTTAATAAATGGCAAAATAAAAGCAAAATAATCATCATTATTCATCGCTTTAATATATTGAGAATTCGTCCAAAGTAAACGTTTGTTATCAAACATTGATGGTGAACTAGATAATTTTAATGGATCAAAAGCCTTAATAGCTTCCTCTTTTGTAAAGATTTCTTTTTCTTTATCGGTTCCATCAAGTTTTATATCAGGATTAAAACCTAATAAATAAAGGAAATTAAAAATTGCTTCTGGTAAATAACCAAGTTTACGATATTCACTCATAAATTGAAGAATGTCATGGTCACGTTTAGAAAGTTTCTTTCCATTTGGATTTGTGATAATAGTCATGTGACCAAACTTAGGTGGTTCCCAACCAAAATATTTATAAACTTGTAATTGTTTTGGGGTGTTGCTTAAATGCTCTTCACCACGTAAAACATGGGTTATTTCCATAATATGGTCATCAATAACGACAGCAAAATTGTATGTTGGAATTCCATTACTTTTTATAATAACAAAATCACCAAAATCATTAGAGTTAAAGTGAACTTCACCTCTAACTAGATCATTGAAACTAAAATCAACATCTTTTTCCATCTTTAATCTAATAGATGGTTCTCGTCCTTCAGCTTTAAATCGTGCAATGTCTTCAGGAGTATAACTTAAAGCTCTTCTATCATACTTAAAAGCCTTTACTCCATTTGATAATTGTTCTTCTTTCATCGCTTCAATTTCGTCGCTAGTTTCATAACAAAGATAGGCGTATCCTTTTTTAACAAGTTCGTCAGCATATTTTTTGTATAAATCTAGTTTTTCAGTTTGTCGATAAGGGGCATATTTTGGATTTGGTTTTTCGGTAGATTCATCTGGAATGATTCCAAGCCAAATTAAATCATGTAATTGACTTTCTTCTGCTCCTGGAATATTTCTTTCAATATCCGTATCTTCAATACGAAAAACAAAATCACCATTATATTTCTTAGCAAATAAATAATTAAATAAAGCGCTTCTTGCACCACCAATATGTAAATATCCAGTTGGTGATGGAGCATATCTGACTCTTACTTTCTTTTCCATTTTATTTTACTCCTTCAAGCAACACAACACTTGTTGCTTCAATTGCTTCTTCTTTTCCAATGCTATCAAAACCTTCGTTAGTTCCTGCTTTAATGCTTACTTGAGTAATATTTATTCCAAGAATCATTGCAATAGAACCTCTCATCATAACAATATAATTTGCTAGTTTTGGTTTCTCACAAGTAATTGAAATATCAATATTATTAATTTTATAACCACAAGAACTTATTAAAGGACGAATTTCTTTTAAAAACTCAATACTATGTCTACCTTTATTTCTTGGCTCATTATCAGGAAACATTGTTCCAATATCACCTTTTGCTAAAGCGCCTAAAATAGCATCAACAAGTGAATGAACAACAACATCCCCATCGCTATAAGATGATAAACCCATCATTGAAGGAATTGTAACTGTCCCTAAAACAAGCGGTTTACCAATCACTAAAGCATGAATATCTTTCCCATAGCCGATTCGTATCATACTAAACATTAAACCTAAAGAAGAAAATATCGCTATCTTGAGCAATATAATCTTTCCCTTCTACTCTTATTTTTCCAGCATCTTTTAATGCTTGTTCGGTTTTATATTTCATAATATCATCATATGAATAAACTTCAGCACGAATAAATCCTTTTTGGAAATCAGTATGGATAATTCCAGCACATTCTGGAGCACTCATTCCATTTTTAAATGTCCAAGCACGAACTTCATCAACTCCAACTGTAAAGAAGGTTGATAAATTTAAAAGTTTATAACTTTCTTTAATTAAAGTTGATAAACCACTTTCTTTTGCACCGATTGAATCCAAGAATTCTTTCTTTTCATCAGGTGAATAACCACTTAACTCCGCTTCGATTTCACAACAAATTGGAATAGTTAATGTTCCTTCTTTTAGGGCATAATCTTTTACTTTATTGTAATTAGCACAATTAGAAATATCTTGTAAATCACCATCACCAACATTAGCAACATAAAGAATTGGTTTCATAGTTAACAAGTTATAATTTCGCATTAGTTTTAATTCATCTTCGCTTAACTTAACTGTTCTAGCAGCTTTTCCATCAACTAAAGCATTCTTAATTTTTGTTAAAGTTGCTAATTCTTGAATAGCTTCTTTTTCTTTATTGATTGTTGCTTTTGATGTAACTTTACCAATTCGATTTTGAATTGTTTCAAGATCAGCCATGACAAGTTCTAAATTTATAATTTCGATATCACGAATAGGATCGACCGAATTCTCTACGTGAATAATATCTTTATTTTCAAAACAACGAACAACTTCAATAATCGCATCAACATCACGAATATGTGCTAAGAATTGATTACCCAATCCTTCGCCTTTTGATGCTCCCTTAACAAGTCCTGCAATATCAAAAAATTCAAATGAAGTATAAATAGTTCTTTTAGGATTAAATAATTTTGATAAATTATCAACTCTTTCATCTGGAACTAAAACACTTCCAACATTTGGATTAATGGTAGCAAAAGGATAGTTGGCAGCCTCAACATGACTATTTGTAATTGCATTAAATAGTGTTGATTTACCAACGTTAGGAAGTCCGACAATACCTGCTTTTAAACCCATAATTAAATTAATCTCCAAATCCTTATTAATTATATCAATATAATTAAAAAAAGCATTATAAGTTGGTTAATATTTACCATTAAATTGATTAAGACAAAAAATAATTAAAAATTAACAAAAATAAACATAAAATTAATACTTGTTTAAAAACTTTGTTTTTGATTGTAATGTTTAAAAAAACTCATATTATTTAATGTATTATGGGAAAAGAAATTAACCAAAAAAACGAAATTTTATACTTAGGAATTGATGTAGGTTCCACTACTGTTAAAACAGTAGTTCTTTCAAGCAAGAAAGAAATCCTTTATAGCAAATATGAAAGACATTTTTCGCAAGTAAAAGAAGCATCATTAAAACAATTAATAGAAGTTAAAAAGAAATTCCCAAATTATAGTTTTAAAATATCAATTACTGGCTCTGCAGGCTTAGGATTAGCTGAAGCTTCATCGCTTCCTTTTGTCCAAGAGGTAGAAGGCGCTTTTCTAGCAGTAAAAGAATTCTATCCAAAAACTGATGTTGTTATTGAACTTGGTGGCGAAGATGCAAAAATCATCTTTCTAACTGGTGGATTAGAAGAAAGAATGAATGGTTCTTGTGCTGGTGGCACCGGTGCTTTTATTGATCAAATGTCCACGTTACTTGATGTCACAAATGCCACACTCGATAAAATGGCTTTAAAATATAATAAAATTTATCCTATTGCATCTAGATGTGGAGTTTTTGCAAAATCAGATATTCAACCTTTATTAAATCAAGGTGCTGACCGTAATGATGTAGCAATGTCAATCTTCCATGCAATTGTTGATCAAACAATGTCAGGACTTGCTCAAGGAAGAGAAATTAAAGGCAACGTACTATTTTTAGGTGGCCCACTTTATTTTCTAAAAGGTTTAGATATGGCATTTGTTGATACTTTGAAATTAAATCGCGAACAAGCAATTTTCCCAAAAAATGCACCTATTTTTATGGCAATTGGAGCCTCAATATTTTCAGAAAAACAAAAAGAAATATTCTCTATTGATGAAATAATTAATAAAATCCAAAATTCAAAATTATCTTCATCGGTAGTCTATGGCGAACCATTATTCAAAGACAAAAAAGAATATGATGATTTTCTAAAAGAACATAATGATTTTGATGTAAAGTATTTGCCACTCGAAACCTATAAAGGAAACGCTTATCTTGGAATAGATGCAGGTTCAACAACAACAAAAGTTGTTTTAATATCTGAAAAAAACGAAATTTTATTCTCATCATATAATACTAATAAAGGTCAACCAATCGATACAATTGTTAATGAATTAAAACAAATTTATAAGAAACTAAATAATGATACAAAAATTATTGCTTCGGCAGTCACTGGGTATGGTGAAAGCTTAATCAAAGCAAGTTTAAATATTGATTATGGGCTTGTTGAAACTGTAGCTCATTACAAAGCAGCAAGTTATTTTGAACCAAATGTCGATTTTATTATCGATATTGGCGGTCAAGATATTAAATGTTTTAAAATTCGCAATCATGCAATCGATTCAATCATGTTAAATGAAGCATGTTCTTCTGGTTGCGGTTCATTTATTCAAGCATTTGCAAATGCTTTAGGATACGATGTTAAAGATTTTGCTAAATTAGGATTATTTGCTAAACATCCTGTTGAATTAGGCAGTAGATGTACAGTTTTTATGAACTCTTCAGTGAAACAGGCTCAAAAAGAAGGCGCTTCTATTGCTGATATTTCGGCTGGTTTGTCTTCTTCTATTATTAAAAATGCAATCTATAAAGTCATAAGATTTAGATCACCTGATGAACTTGGTAATAATATTGTTTGCCAAGGAGGTACTTTTCTAAATGATGCAATTTTAAGAGCGTTTGAAAAAGAAACTGGAAGAAAAGCAATTAGACCTACTATCGCTGGTCTAATGGGAGCCTATGGTGCGGCTTTGTATTCTAAGGAAAAAGGTGGTTCAAATTCTTTAATTACAAAAGATGAATTAGAAAACTTTTCTTATAAGTCTCTAAATTCAGTTTGTCATGGATGCACTGCTCACTGTAACTTAACAATCATTACTTTTAGTAATAAACAACATTTCATAAGTGGCAATAAATGCGATAGAGTTGAAGGAAAAACAATTTCTAATGACCAACTAGATTTATATACATATAAAGCAAATAATGTTTTTAAATTATTGGATGTCGCATCTATGCCTCTTGCAAAAGTAGGAATTCCTAGAGCTCTCTCAATGTATGAACAATTCCCATTATGGGATAAGTTCTTTACTAAATTAGGATTTGAGGTTGTTCTTTCAGGTGAATCTAATCGAGAGTTGTATTTTAAAGGCCAACATACAATTCCTAGCGATACAGTTTGTTATCCAGCAAAATTAATGCATGGTCATGTTGAGGATTTATTAGACAAGAATGTTGACTTCATATTTTATCCAAGCGCTTCCTATAATATCGATGAAGGAAATACAGATAATCATTTTAATTGCCCTGTAGTTGCATATTATGGAGAATTATTAAAAAAGAATAATCTACGACTTAATGATGACAATTTTATGGACCCATTCATTGATTTAAATAATTTAAGAAAATCTAGTAAAACACTAAAGAAGACTTTTAAAAAATATAACCTTAAAGAAAGCGAAATTTATAATGCCCTTAAGGATGGAATGGAAGAATTAAATAATTATCATAAAAACATAGTTTGTGAAGCTACAAAAATAATTAGTGAAGCTAGAGCGGCAAAAAAGCCAATAATTGTTCTTGCAGGAAGACCATATCACCTTGATCCAGAAATCAATCATAATATTAATAAACTTATTACCTCTTTAGGAATGGCTGTCATTTCAGAAGACGCTTTAGCTTTTTATAAAAACGAAAAGGTGAAAGTAAATGTTTTAAATCAATGGACATATCATGCAAGATTATATAAAGCAGCTAACTATGTATGTGAAAATAAAGATATGGAACTTGTGCAACTAATTTCGTTTGGATGTGGCATTGATGCAGTTACAAGCGATGAAGTAAGAAGTATCCTTGAAAAACATGATAAATTTTACACTATGATAAAAATCGATGAGATTTCTAATTTAGGGGCGACAAGAATAAGGTTAAGAAGTTTAAAAGCAGCAATTGAAGAAAAGGCAAGCAAACATGAATAAAAGAAAAACTTTTTTCAAAAAATTAAGAGATGAAAATTACACTATTCTTATACCAGATATGCTCCCATATCATTTCGAACTTATTTCTGCTGTCTTTAAAAAACATGGATATAACGTAAAAGTTATTCATTCTTCAGGAAGAATAATCAAAGATGAAGGGTTAAAGTCTGTTCATAATGATGCTTGTTACCCTGCTTTAATTGTCACTGGCCAATTTATTCATGAATTAAAATCAGGTAAATATGATTTAAATAAAACCTGCGTCATGATGAGCCAAACTGGGGGAGGATGTCGTGCTTCGAATTACATTTTCCTAATACGAAAAGCTATTCAAAAAGAATTCCCAACCGTTCCTGTCTTGTCACTTAATATTTCAGGTTTAGAAAAAGAATTTTCAATACCACTAACTCTTAATATTGCCTTAGAAGGAATTATGAGTTGTTTATATGGTGATTTACTAATGCTCCTTTTCAACCAAACTTTACCATACGAAACTAAATCAGGTGATGCTAAACAAATAATGAATAAATGTACAGCAAAAATTATTGATTTACTTAATAATCATAAAGCAAAATTTTACCAATTAAAAAAGAACTATAAAATGATAATCAGTGAATTCTCACAAATAAAAATTCCAAAAAATCGTAAGCCCAGAGTTGGTGTAGTTGGTGAAATATACGTAAAATATTCAAGTCTAGCGAATAATAATTTAAATGACTTTTTAGTAAAAGAAGGATGCGAACCATTTTTACCATCTTTAATAGAATTTTTAGAATATTGCATGATTAATGGTGAAAATGATTATTTATTTTATAAAAGAAACAAAGCATCTCACTTTGCTTCTTTATTGGGATATAGAGTTCTCCACCACTTAACACAAAAGCAAAATAAAACCCTAAAAGATACGCAATTCTATCCATATGATGACTTCAAAAAAATAATTAAGAATAGTCATAGAATTATTAGTGAAGGTGTAAAAATGGGTGAAGGATGGCTTATTCCATCCGAAATGTTAACTATGGCTAATGATGGTATAAAAAATATAGTTTGTTGCCAACCTTTTGGTTGTTTACCTAATCATATTGTTGGAAAAGGAATGATAAGACCAATTAAGAAGTTATGTCCTGACATTAATATTGCTGCAATTGACTATGATCCAGGTGCAACTACGGTTAATCAAGAAAACAGAATTAAATTAATGCTTTCAAATATAAAAGCAAATAAAGATTAGTAAAATGGGTACAAAAAAAGCCACACTTAAGTGGCTTTGCTCAATAAAATCTTAACGATTTTTATTATTTTGCTGGAGCAGCAGCATCTTCAGAAACGACATCGATATCAACAGCTCTTAAACCTCTTTCGGTCTCTTGAGCTTCGAATTCGACTTTTGCGTCAACATCAACAGTCTTAAAACCTGGCATATTTAATGAAGTATAGTAGAAGAAATAATCTTTACCATCATCACCAGTGATAAAACCATAGCCTTTTTCCTTGTTGAATTTTTTGACTTTGCCAACATTTTTAGCCATAATTTGCTTCCCTTCGTCTTACGACTTCTACATTATATGTTAAATAAAAAAAATATTACACATTTTTTTGAGATTTGCCCCTTTTTAATTTCATTTTAATGTAATTCTTTAGCAATATTTATGCGTTTTATCGGTCTTTTTGAGAAAAGAGTCGTTAGTAGAGAAATAATAACTGCTACAAGAAACATTATCATAAATGGGTTAAAAGAAGTAGCAATTTTTGTTGTTATTCCTATTTTTTCAGTAATGATTGATCCTAACATCTTAGAAGTAAAAATTAAAATAGAAGAAGATAAGGCAAAGCTTACTAATGAAGGTACAAGACAATTATATAATTGCATTCTTGTTATTTCTCTTTTTGAAAAGCCAATGACCGTCAATATTGCATAGTCCTTTTTTGATTCAATTACATCAATATAATTAATTATTATCAGTAATAAAAAAGATGAAACCATAGTTACCGATGATAAAGCAATTAATATATACTCTAAATACTTAAGCGTGTCCTCAATCCCGTCATCAAATGATTCAAGAGGATCACTAAATTTATATTCTTCAAATAAAGTATTATAACTATCTAGTTCTTTTGAGGTTGGTTGCTTATCCATTTCAAAAACAATCGAATTTGGTAACAAACTAAATGAAGATATTTGTAAAATATCCCTAAAAAACGAAATAGAAAACTCAGGTTTATTATAAATATAATTTTTCTCTTCTTCTACAATACCAACCACATCTAAATTAACAATGTGCATAATATTTTTAAAATCATCATTTATGCTTTTTTGTTCAACAATTGATCCAACAAAAATATCTTTATTTATTTCATTTAAATTTAAATTTTTTGCCATACCACTGGATATGCAAATTTCGTTTATTTTATTTGCATATCTGCCAGATATTAAATTCTTATATCTTGATGAAAAATGGACAATTTTGTCGCTTGTTTTTAAAGCATTTCCCTCAAGTACTCCCTTTGGTAAAACTAAATTTTCAAGTTTGTCTAAACTAATATGACTTATTTGATTTGATAAATTTAATACATTTTCTTTATCTGTTGAAAAGAACGTTTCATTTGCAAAACCTGTAAAAAAATCAGTGCCTAGATTTAAATACCCGCCATTTGTCGAATAATAATAATTACTAAATTTCTTATTAATTTTATTTAGTTTTTTTGCTAGTAAATACGGAACTTCCGATTTATAAGCGGAATAAACAAAAACCTTGTTTGAATAACATGGTTTCCCTAATTCACATGTCTTCGGCGAATATTTATAATTATCTGAATCAAAAATATAGTCTTTAAAATTCTCATCATTTGTTAATTTATTGAGTAATGATGATTGAAATTTTTTTGTTTTAAAATAAAAAACTTTTTTCATTACCCAAGGATACTCTTCTTCTTTTTTAAAATTCAAAGAACTTGGGAACATCAATCTCTTTTCAAAAAAATATTCATTAAAAAATTGATCATCATGAAAAATTAAAAACTCATTTGATGGGATAACAGCCTTTACTTTTAGACTAATATTATCCGAATATTGCCAATCATAATTTGCAAGATTTAAATTAATAAGAAAATTTTCATTACTTATATAATTCCCTAACGCTTCAAAAGTTCTTTCAACTTGTAAATACCGACAAACATTTTTCATTGTTGCATAATTCATTGAAAGAACAATTTCATCTTCTGATAATTTATTTGTTATTCGTGGATAAATTTCGTTAAAATCTTTGAAATCTTTTACATAAGTAAACTCATTAAAACTTCTTGCGTTATATCCATCTAAAACCATAGAAAAAGGGCGAGAAATATTAGTCACAAAATTTCTATCTTTAAAGAAACTTTCAAAATTTGATAAATATTTACACCCATAATATTCAATATCTGCTTCATAATTTTTTGCTATTGTTTGAACATCGTTTTTATTAGCTGAAAAATAGTCTATTACCGATGTATTTGAATCCTTCTTTTTTAAAACTATAGAATTTTCATTCATTATTGACGAAAAAGAATTTTTCAAAGAATCGCTAATACCATCTTTTAAAAACGAACTAAGACCAATCGAAAAAAGCGATAACGTAAATAATGCTATTGAAATAATTGATCTAATCTTTTTGACTTTAAAATTATTTACATAATGTCTAAAAATAAATTTATCGCTTAGATACCCGCCATCTTTTTTCTTTCTCTCAATCATAAGTAAATTCTTATATTTTTTATCATTTGTTTTGTTATTATTCGATTCAATAATTTTTTCATTATCAAAATTTAAAGAATAATCACAATATTTATTAGCTAATTCGACATCATGTGTAACACAAATAACTGTACAATTTGAACTGATTTTTCTTAATAATGTAAAAATTAAATCACTATTATAAGAGTCAAGGGACCCAGTTGGTTCATCTGCAAATATTATTTTTGGATTATTTACGATTGCCCTAGCAATCGCTACTCTTTGTTTTTCTCCACCACTTAAATCGTGAACAATTTTGTTTTTTAACTTTAAAATGTCAACCTGTTTTAGAACCTCTTCAATCTTTCTTTTTTTCATCGAATAGGAATAATTAGAAATCGAATCGATAACAAGAGCTATATTATTAAATACTGTATCATTCTCAAATAAATCAAACGATTGGAAAACATATCCAATATTTTTCAGTCTAAAACTTCTTCTTTCTTCTTCATTTTTTTCATTATAATCTATTGAATCATAAATAATTTTTGACCCTTTGTCTGCTTCAAGAATTAAAGACATTATATTTAATAATGTCGTCTTCCCACATCCTGATTCACCACAAATTGCATAAAAAGAATATGGTTTAAATTCATAATTAATATCGTTTATTATTTTCTTATCCTTAAAGGTTTTACTTAGGTTTATTATCTGTAATTTCATTCTTCTTTAAGCTCCTTATAAATTTCTCTTCTTTTAGAAAGCACAAGAGGCAAGGCAACAAAAACAAATATCAACGCTAGGCATAAAAGCGAAATTAATAAATCCATGCGGTAATTTATGGGTATTTCGATTAAATTAGCGAATTTAGTATACTTTAAAATAATATTATTAATAAAAATCGTAATATATTTAATTGTCGAAAAAGACAAAACTACACCAACAATTCCAATCGCAATTTGTTCTAATATGTATACTAAAAAAATCTCATTATTCTTCGCGCCTTCAATTGATAAAATTGCAGATTGTTTTCTATTTAATATAAATGATGAAAATGATAGAAAAGAAACTAGAGCTATTGAACATCCAATTGAAATAAAAATAAAAAATATGAAACCATTAGAAAGCGAAGAAGACAAGTCTTCAAAAGAACTAACAATCGTATAAGGATCATTATCAATTTTTAAACCATTTATATTTTCTTTGTCTTTACAAAGATTCAAAGAATCCTCTTTGCTATCCAAAAATACTAAATAAGAAAATGAACCTAATTCACTATTTTTCTCAGCTTTTCTTAGTAACTCAAGATAACTAATTTTTTCTCCCGTATTTTTAAAAATATTGTTACACAATAATGAATCAATAAATTTCTCAAAATACGAAATAGAAAAATACACTTTTGGATAATTTAAATAACTAAATTCATCTTTTACTTCT
>Ga0265294_10001835_pt1 | contig 28353 bp, 25 predicted proteins | sample MunlanPumphouse3_FD_192504 | JGI IMG/M metagenome (GOLD analysis project Ga0265294, IMG submission 192504) | Groundwater microbial communities from a municipal landfill in Southern Ontario, Canada - Pumphouse #3 | ecosystem: Environmental > Aquatic > Deep subsurface > Groundwater | place...
GTTCAACATTTCCACGACCTCGGCGTTCGTCATCGCCGCGGCCGGCGTAGCGGTCGCCAAACACGGCAACCGCGCCGCTTCCAGCAAATCAGGAGCCGCCGACGTCCTTGAAGCCCTGGGGGCCAATATCAGTCTGTCGCCCGAACAGAACACCGTGGTGTTGAAGAAGACCAACATGTGCTTCCTCTTCGCCCAGCGCTATCACAGTTCCATGCGGTTCGTCGGACCGGTCCGGAAGGAACTCGGCATCCGCACCGTGTTCAACATCCTGGGCCCGCTGACCAACCCGGCCTTCGCCGAAGAACAGATCCTGGGTGTTTACTCCGCCGATCTGGTGGAACCTCTTGCCAAAGTGCTCATGAACCTCGGCGTGAAGCGGGGCCTTTCGGTCTACGGCACCGCCGGCCTGGACGAGATCTCGGCCGCCGGCGAGACCCGGATCTGCGATTTCGGTCCGGCCGGAATCAAAAACTACAGCATCAAACCGGAAGACTTCGGCCTCGCTGAATGCACCCGGGAAGATCTGCGCGGCGGCGACCCCGCCTACAACGCCCGGATCACCCGGGACGTCCTGAACGGCAAGAAGGGCCCCCAGCGGGACACCGTCATCATGAATGCCGGCTGCGGTTTGTATGTGACCGGCAAAACCAGGACCATTGCCGACGGCGTGAAACAGGCCGCCGGTCTGATCGACAGCGGCCGGGCGGCCGCCGTGCTGAATACCTTCATCGCCGCGACGAACACCGCCGGTGAGAAAGTATGATACTGGACGATATCGTCGAGTACACCCGCGGCCGGCTGACTGCGGACATGGACCGGACGCCGCTGGCCGACGTGATGGCCGCGGCCGAGGACACCCGCGCGCCGCAGGACTTCCCCTTCCGGCAAGCTTTGGCCAGACCCGGTCTGTCGTTCATCTGCGAGATCAAACGGGCCTCGCCGTCGGCCGGCCTGATCTCCCCCGACTTTCCGTACCTGGAGATCGCCCGGGAGTACGCCGGCCACGGCGCCGACGCGGTCTCCGTGCTTACAGAACCGCACTTCTTCAAAGGAAGCGAGGAGTATCTGCGCCGCATTGCCGGCGCAGTGCATACGCCGGTGCTCATGAAGGATTTTGTCCTCAGCGAGTACCAGATCTATCGTGCCCGCGCACTGGGTGCCAGTGCTGTCCTGCTCATTCCGGCCATCCTCAGCCGGGCCGAACTGCGGGACTGCCTGGACCTGACCCGTTCGCTCGGTCTGTCCGCCCTGGTGGAGGCCCGCAGCGAACGCGAGGTACAGGCGGCGGCTGCAGCGGGAGCGGATATAATCGGTATAAACAGCCGCGACCTGCGGACATTCAGGATCGATCTGGGGGCCTTCGGCCGCCTGGCCCCGACCGTGCCTGACGGGGTGCTGAAGGTCGCTGAGAGCGGCATCAACAGCCGTTCGGATGTACTGGCGATGCAGGAAGCCGGCGCGGACGCCGTTCTGATCGGCAGCGCCCTGATGGGCAGCGCCGACCGCAAGGCCAAACTGGCCGAACTGAAAGGAATTGCCGATGACACGGATCAAACTGTGCGGACTGCGCAGGCCTGATGACGCGGACGCCGCAAATGCGGCCCGGCCGGACCTGGTCGGTTTCGTGTTCGCCGAAGGCCGTACCCGGCAGATCGCCCGGACAACCGCCGAATCGATAAGGGAGCGGCTCGACCGGCGGATCGGTACTGTCGGTGTGTTCGTCGATCAACCGCCGGCACTGACACTTGCTCTTTACAATGCCGGGGTTATCGATTACGTCCAGCTGCACGGCCACGAGACCGAGGCTTATGTGCGGCAGTTGCAACACGAGGACGTGCCAGTCATCAGGGCCTTTACGGTCGGCCCCGGTCGGCCGCTGCCGGAAACGGCGGCCGACTATCTACTGGTAGACAGCGGACCGGGCGGGACCGGCATAACCTTCGACTGGGACTTGATCCGGGATCTGCATCGGCCGTTCTTTCTGGCCGGCGGCCTGACCCCCGAGAACGTAGCGACAGCGGTAAAGACCGTCCGCCCGTACGGTGTAGATGTCAGCAGCGGGACCGAAACCGGCGACTGCAAAGACCCGGTCAAGATGATTGCTTTTGCCAACAACGTCAGAGCGGCCGATTCTGAACTGAACCGGCAGAACTGACCACAGACTGCGAGACGGAGGCCGGATGAGGGCCGTCATCTCTGTTTGCAGACACTTTGCTGACAGCATCATTGAGAATAACGTGCAGTCTCTTTTGATCTCCACTACATCGGTATCGACAACCACATCAAGCGGATCTGCCACCAGGCGGGTATCGGCCACTCAATCTCCAAATGTACCCTGCGCCGGAAGTGCACCCGGTGTGGTACCGGACGAGCGTGCCGCTGCCTACCATCGCCTACCTGGTGGGCCATACCAACGTCAAGACGACCATGAAATGCCTGGACCTTGCGATGGAGGACCTGAACAACGGGGCATCCCAGTATAACGCCTATTTTGAACAAATTAGTGAACGAGTTAGAAGACAGAAAGAGCAGTGATTATGGAAGACAACATAGACGATTTAAAACACAATGAAACCAATGAAAATGGTGGACTGAGCGCGATTTGAACGCGCGGCCTCTTGCTTGCAAAGCAAGCGATCTTCCAACTGATCTATCAGCCCAACCGTATCTGCGATTCGGAAGCCCCATATAAAACTTTTCTTACGGATGCTGTTCGGTGTTGGGCTGTCATTCGTAGGGATCTTCGGCAAACTCTTCAGGAGACTGCTCCGACGGGGCCGGCCGGTCGGCCTGTCACCGCAGTTCCTGGCCCTGCAAGCGACGGACCATATCGAAAACGGACCGGCAGACCAGCAACATTATCGCGATTGCCACGGCCCCGTCTGTTTTCTTCCGCTCCTGCCTCCCGATCGGTATGCTAGGTGTCTGATTTGTCGCTGCTGTTTAAGTACAGTTTTCCGGCAGATTCGTGCTCAGTCATCCTTATTGATGCACATAACAATTCATTAAAGTACAATCAATAACAAAACCTAATAATAGGATTTACCAATAAGGGTCTATAATATAGAGGGGAACAAAACATGTACGGATACGGCAAAGGTATCAGGATGGAACGGATCATGGATCGGAAGACGGGAAACTTCGTCATCGTACCCATGGACCACGGAGTCTCGATGGGCCCGGTCACCGGTCTTATCGACATGAAAAAGACGGTCGACGCGGTCGCCACCGGCGGCGCCACGGCCGTGCTCATGCACAAAGGCCTCATCCGCTTCAGCCACCGGTCCTTTGGTCAGGACATCGGCCTGATCCTGCACCTGTCCGCCTCCACCGACCTCGGCGTCTCTTCTCGTAGCAAGGTCCTCGTGGCCTCGGTCGAGGAAGCGCTCAAAATCGGCGCCGATGCGGTCTCGATGCATATCAACGTCGGTGCTGAGAAAGAGGGCGATATGCTTTCCGACCTCGGCATGGTTGCCGACGAGTGCAACGAATGGGGCATGCCGCTGCTCGTCATGGCCTATCCCCGCGGCCCGACCATCAAAGATTCCTACGACCCGACCGTGGTCGCCCACGCCGCCAGGGTCGCTACCGAACTCGGCGCCGATGTTGTCAAGTGTAGCTATACCGGCGACGTGGACTCTTTCCGCGAAGTCGTCAAGGGCGCGCTGGCTCCTGTCGTTATCGCCGGCGGTCCCAAAATGGACTCCGATCTGGACATCCTGAACATGGTGCACGACGCTATGGAATGCGGCGCACACGGCGTCTCCATCGGCCGGAACGTCTTCCAGCATCGGAACGTCGAGGGAATGACCAAGGCCATCTCGGAGATCGTGCTCCGCGGTGCCGACGTCACGGACGCCATCAAATACATCGGGTGAACCGTATGGCTGCCAAGGAACTGTGGATCCGGGCTGACCGGTCCAACGATCCCGCGGTCCGCAAAGACCTCGTCATCGAGGCCCTCGAGAGCGGGATTACCACTGCTATCGTGCGCCCGGAGGACAAAGACTTCGCCAGCCTCGGCAAACTCACGCTCATCTACTCCGACAAGGGCAAGTTGACCGATGGAATCGCCCTCGTCGAGCTCCGCAAACCAACCGACCAAGACGCCGCACTGGCGCTGGCCGGCAAGGTCAAGACCGTCATCCTCGGCACTTCAGACTGGACTGTCATTCCGCTGGAGAACATGATCGCCCGTTTCCGGGGCACCGGCACACGGGTATTCGCCTGTGCCTCCGATCCCGCCCAGGCCAAGGTCTATGCCACCACGCTCGAGAAGGGCGCGGACGGCATTGTCATCGACACTGCCGACGGGAATGCCGTCCGGCAGTTCGCCCAGAACTTCGCTTCAGTGGGCCAGGTAGAACTCACAACGCTCGAGGTTCTCGACGCCAGACCGGTAGAGATAGGAGACCGCGTCTGCGTAGATACCGTTTCCGTGATGCACCCCGGCGAAGGGATGCTCATCGGTTCCCAAGCGGCCTGCTTGTTCTTGGTCCAGTCCGAGAGCGAGGACAACGGCTACGTCGCCGCCCGGCCGTTCCGGGTAAATGCTGGCGCCGTCCATGCCTACGTCATGGGGCCCGAAGGCAAGACCAGATACCTGGCCGAGCTCCGCTCCGGCGACGAATTGGTACTGGTGGACAGCCACGGCAAGACCCGGCCGTCCTGCGTGGGCCGGTGCAAGATCGAACAGCGTCCGCTTATCCTGGTGGAGGCCGCCGACGATCAGCACCGCTATACGACCATCCTGCAGAACGCTGAGACCGTCAAACTCGTCGGCCCCGACGGTTCTCACTCTGTCACTTCCCTGAAGAAAGGCGACAAAGTCCTCGCCAAGGTCGAAGCCGGCGGCCGTCATTTCGGTATGAAAATCGACGAGACCATCAGAGAGGTCTGAGCTGCAATGCGCGTCTGCGCCTCCCTCGGCGCGGCGGCCGATGCCCTGGCTGCTGGCGGCGCCGATCTGACCGAGGTCCGCCTGGACCTGACCGGAGGCCGGGTGCCGCCGGTCACCGGTGAGACCCTGGTCACTTACCGGGGCCCAGTGGATCTGAACGTTCTGCCGGCCGGCTACCGGGGTCTGATCGACATCGGTGAAGAACCGCTGCCGAAAACAGACCTGCGCATTGTCCGCTCCCATCACGATTACGAGGGCACTCCGGCGGCCGATACCATCGCTGCCCGGCTGAACGGTGCGGAACCGTTCGTTTACCTGACCAAAGGTGCCTACACCGTCCAATCTTTCCGGGATCTGGACAGCATTTTCAAAGCTTCACAGCAGATCGAACGCCGGCACGTCCTGTTCGGAATGGGTGAGTTCGGCGCCGTTACCCGGTTGCGGACCGGTCTGCTGAAGAACGAATTTTCATTCGGTTACGTCAGCACTCCGACCGCTCCGGGACAGTTCAGCGTCAAACAGATGAAAGAACTGGGCGATGACTGCTTCATCACCGGTATCGTCGGCAGGCCGGTCGCCAAAAGTCTCTCGCCGACCATGCACAACGCGGCCTTTGCCGCCGCCCACATCCCGGGTATCTACCTGCGCTTCGCCGCCGAGTCGCTCGACGGGATCGCAGAGGTCATCCGCGAATACGGCCTGACCGGCGTGAACGTGACCGTACCCTACAAACAGCAGATCATTCCGTATCTGGACCGGATGACCGCCGACGCTGAGACCATCGGAGCGGTCAACACCGTCATCAACAACCGGGGCCGGCTGAGCGGGGAGAATACCGACATTGTCGGCATCCTCACCGCACTCCGGAGGGCGGGTTTCGCCCCGGCTGCCGGAAAAAAGGTCCTGATTCTCGGTTCTGGTGGTGCAGCCCGGGCCTGCGTCTATGTCCTGCGGCAGCACAGTTGCCGTGTGACTGTGGCCGCCCGGAATGCTGTCACCGCTGAAAAACTGGCTCAGGATCTGGGTAGCGAGACCTTGACCCCGGCTGCTGCGAAAGCGGATGACTATGATCTTGTCGTCAACTGCACTCCGATCGGCATGTACGGCAACGGTCCGTACCCGGCCGACCTTAGCGGACTGCACGCCGGACAGACTGTGCTTGACATGGTCTACGGCAGCACCACTCCGCTGGTTCAGCAGGCACAGGCCGCCGGTTGCCGGATCGCCTCCGGCCAAGACATGCTGGTCGGTCAGGGTGCGGCCTCGTTCGAGCTCTGGACCGGCATCGGCAGGATGGACCAGGTCATGCGGGAGGCCATCGAATGACCGGACTCGGCCGTTCCCACGGTGCCATCACTCTTGTCAATGCCATGCCGTGCGGGCTCGGGGCCGCCGCCGGTGTGAAATTGTTTACCGAGGCCGCTTTTACTGTCTGCGGCCGCGAGAAGGAGGTCACCATCGGCAGCGACCCGGACGAGGACACCAAAATGGCTCGGGTCTGCGTCGCCGAAACCTATCAGAGTCTGGGCCTGAAGGAACCCAACGGCTGGACCCTCACCACCGAATCGAACATCCCGGTCTCCCGGGGCCTGAAGAGCTCCAGTTCAGCCTGCAACGCGATCATCTCAGCCGTATTGGATGAGGAACACCGCACCATGGATGAGACCGAACTGGTCCGGCTCGGCGTCCGCTGCGCGCGGGCGGCCAAGGTCACCGTGACCGGCTCCTTCGACGACGCTTGCGGCTGTCAGCTCGGCGGGATCGTCGTCACCGATAACCGCCGCGACCAGATCCTGGGCCGGGGCGACCTGCCGGCCGAACTGGAAGTTGTCATCCACGTTCCGCCCCGGAAGATCCGCAAGACCGGACTGCCGTTGGACCGGCTCCACGCGTTGGCCCCGCAGATAGAGCCGCTGGTACGGCAGGCATTGACCGACCCGTGGGGCGTCATGACCGTTAACGGCCGGCTCATTTCCGCTGTCTCAGACGTGGACAATTCGGTGGCCGAACAGGCCCTGGCGGCCGGCGCCCTGGGAGCCGGCATGTCCGGTTCCGGGCCGGCCGTCGCCATGGTCTTCCCCACCGGAGCGGGCGCCCGCTTCGTCCGGGATTCCGGCCTGACCGATACCATTCTCACTACCACCCGGGGAGCGGACGAATGACCGTGATGACATTCGCCGGCGGCGCTCTCCGGGGCACGGTCTCCCCACCGCCTTCCAAGAGTTATACGCACCGCGCACTCTTCCTTTCCGCACTGGCCAACGGCCGGAGCACCGTCACCAATGCCCTGCTCAGCGAGGACACCAAGGCCACCGTCTTCGCCGTACAGTCTATGGGCGCCAAAGTAAATCTGTATGGCAGCACCTTCGTCATCGGCGGCGGCGGCCTGCATGCCCCGGCCGGACCGGTCAACACTCTGAACTCGGGCACGACTATGCGGATTTTTACCGGTCTGGCTTCCCAGTTCCGGCAGCCAGTGACCATCGACGGCGACGACTCGCTGCGGAAACGGCCGATGCAGGATCTGCTCGATGCCCTGCGGCAGACCGGCGTCCGTTGCAGTTCCGCTCCGGGCGGCCGGCCGCCGGTCACGGTGTGCGGTCCCAATTCCGGCGGCCGCGTAAAGATCAAAGGAGACATCAGCTCGCAGTTCATCACTTCGCTGCTGCTTACCGCACCGCTGCTGACAAAGGACTCGGTGATCGAGATCGAAGGAAAACTGGTGTCTGCCCCGTATGTGGACGTTACCCTGGCCATGATGCGCCTGTACGGCGCCAACGCCGACGGTCACGATCAGTATTTCCATGTCTGCGGCGGAACTGGCTATCGGCCCCACGACTTTCGGGTTCCGGCCGATTGGTCGTCGGCCGCTTTTCCACTGGTCGCCGGCGCTCTGGGCGGCGAGGTTACTGTCGAAGGGCTCGATCTGCAGGACCCGCAGGGCGACCGGCAGATCACCCGCATCCTGCAGGAGATGGGCGCGGGCGTAAAGACCGACGGCGGCCGGGTCACCGTGACCAGCGCCCCGCTCCGTCCGGTCTCCCTTGACCTAGGCACTATGCCCGACCTCTTTCCGGTCGCGGCTGTCCTGATGTGCGGGACCAAAGGCATCAGTACCCTGTACGGCGCACCGCAACTGCACTTCAAGGAGAGCGACCGCATCGCCTCGACCGTCGCCATGATCAAGGCTCTGGGCGGTCGGGCCAAAGCCACCGAAGACGGCTGTATCATCGAAGGCACAGGCCGGCTGACCGGCGGACACGTTGTCACCCTCGGCGACCACCGCATCATGATGGCCGCCGCCGTCGCGTCCCTTATATGCTCAGGACCCGTGTCGGTGGACAATGCGGCGTGCTGCGCCGTATCATACCCCGACTTCCCCGCCCAGATGCGGGAACTCGGGATGAGAGTGGAGTGACATGTACTGCTTGGGAAAGAAGCTGAGGTTCTCACTGTTCGGCAAAAGCCATGGCCCGTGTGTGGGCGGCATTTTGGAAGGCATACCGGCTGGCTTCCGGCTCGATGAGGCGGCGGTCGCAGCGGCCATGGCCCGGCGCCGGCCGACCCCCGGCATCGGGACCGACCGGGTCGAAGCGGACCGGGTCGAGTTCGTACAGGGCCTGCGGCACGGCGTCACCGACGGCACTCCGCTCCTGATGATAATCCGGAACCAGAACGTCAGGGATGACGGCCGGTATCTGACCTTCGCCGCGACCCCGCGGCCCGGCCATGCCGACCTGCCCGCACTGCTGAAGTTCCCGGGGTTTGACATCCGGGGCGGCGGTCAGTTCTCCGGCCGGCTCACGGCACCCATCGTCGCCGCCGGCGCGGTGGCAGCCCAGCTGCTGGCCGAAGACAATATCCGTATCGCGGCCTTCTGCCGTTCGATCGGCCCGGTCGCCGACCCGGCACCGCGTACCTTTGCTGAAGCGCAGGGTTCGGCCGCTTTCGCCAGCCGCGCCTGCAATGCAGAACTTGACCGTGAAATGCAGGACTGCATAAAAGCTGCCAGGGCCGACGGCGACAGCACCGGCGGCGTGGTCGAATGCCTTATCGAAGGATTGCCGATAGGTTTCGGCGGCATCTGGTTTGAGTCCCTTGACGCCGAACTGGCGGCGGCAGTCTTCGCCATCCCGGCCTGCAAGGGCGTTGAGTTTGGCAAAGGCTTTGCCATTACCGAAATGCGGGGCTCCGAGTCCAATGACGATTACCGGATGCAGGACGGCCGTATCGTCACCGAGTCCAACAATATGGGAGGCATTGTCGGAGGCATGGCCGACGGTGCACCGGTGGTCTTCCGGGCGGCCTTCAAGCCCACTCCGTCTATCGCCAAAACCCAGGACACGGTGAACCTGCAGACCGCCGAGAACGCCGAACTGCAGGTCAAAGGCCGTCACGATCCCTGCATTGCGCCGCGGGCCGCGGCCGTGGTAGAAGCGGTGACCGCTCTGGTCATTGCCGATCAGGCCGCAAGGGGGTTCTGAGATGGATTTCCTTGAAGAGAAAAGACAGCAGATCGCCGACACCGACCGGCAGATTATGGATCTGATCGCCCAGCGGATGGAATTGGCCGCTCAGGTCGGCGGGTACAAAGCCGAACACGGCGGAGATGTCCGCAACCGTGCTGTGGAGGAAAAGGTGGCCCAGCGCTACCGGAAATACGCCGAGGAACGCCGGCTGAACCCGGACTACGCCGAACAGATCTGCCGCCTGCTCATGCAGGAAGCCGTGGAGATCGAGGCGGCCATCCCGCGCGCCAGCAACCGCCCCCGGCACATCGCCATCGTCGGCGGCAACGGTCACATGGGCCGCTGGCTGAACCGGTTCTTCTCCGGCGAAGGACACCGGGTCGACTGCATCGACCCGTCACTGCCCAACGGTCTGACCCTGGCAGACGCTGCCAAGGCCGACACCGTCGTAGTCTCCGTACCCATCTCGAAGGTCGACGGGGTCCTGCGGGACCTCGACCGGATCTGTCCGCCGACGACCGTCGTCTTCGATATCACCTCGCTGAAATCTCCGTTCATCAAGACCCTGTGTGCCTTGGCACAGCACCGGCCGGTCTGTTCCGTACATCCGATGTTCGGCCCGTCGGCCGCTTCGGTCTGCGACCGGAATCTGCTGATCTGCGACTGTGGCAACCAGACAGCGGTCGAGGCCGCTCAGCATCTGTTCGGCAACCACGGCGCCAACATCCGGGTCATCCCCGTCGAACAGCATGACGTCTACATGTCCTACGTGCTCGGCCTCAGCCACGCCGTCAACATCGCCCTGTTCACGGTCCTGGACCGCAGCGGGATCCCCAGCAAGGAATTGGATACCGTTGCTTCCACCACCTACCGCAAGATGACCGACACCAATCGCTCGGTAGCGCTGGAGAACCCGTTCCTCTACTACGAAATCCAGCACCTGAACATCAACCGCGATGCCGTTCTCGCCGAGTTCGACCGTTCGGTTCGCGACGTGGTAAAGGCCGCTTCCGACAACGATCCGACTGCGTTTCGCGCCCTGATGGATGCAGGTCGGCGCTATTTCACGGAGTGAACGGCATGAATGAAGCCCGGCAGAAGTCCAGACGGATGGCGGTCCTGACTCTCGTCTATACGACGGTGTTGGTAATCGGTACTGCCGTTATAATGCTCTGGGCGCCGAAAGGCCTTGCCGGCTACATTGCCATTTTCATGGCGGCCCCCATCGCCCTGCTCATTCTCGTTATGGTCCTGGGCGTCCGGGACCTGGCCGAGGCTGCGGACGAAGAGGACATCTACACCGCCGAGCATAGGACCAATATCGGCGGCGGACTTATCTTCCTGATGGGCGCGCTCGTCCTGATACTGACCTTCCTTGGTCTCTGATTACGGCATGTATCTGGTCCGGCCGGAAAAAGACCGACCGGGCCGGTTAAAGTTTTATTCCAGATATGCGCCGTTGACACCGTTCGTAACGAGTTCGCGGTACTTCTTCTGGACACCGACGACCGGGCGCACGACAGGTTTTACTGTCCTGAGCCGCGCGGCGAGCTCCGCATCCGTCAGGCGGACATTGAGCTTCCGGTTCGGGATGTCGATATCGATGATGTCGCCGTCCTGCAAGGCCGCGATCGGACCTTTCTCGAACGCCTCGGGCGAGACGTGGCCGATGGCCCCGCCGCGGGTGGCACCGGAGAACCGACCGTCGGTGATAAGTGCGACGGACTCGCCCAGGCCCATACCCTGGATGATGCTGGTCGGGGCCAGCATCTCCGGCATGCCCGGCGCACCTTTCGGACCCTCGTAACGGATGACGACCACGTCGCCGGCCCTGACCTTGCCGGACTTGATGGCCGCCGTAGCATCCTGCTCGGAGTCGAAACATTTCGCCCTGCCGGTGAACTGCATCATCTTCGGGGTGACGGCTGCCTGTTTAATGACCGAGCCAAGCGGTGCGATGTTGCCTCTCAGCACGGCAATGCCGCCCTGCTTGTGGTATGGGTTGTTCAGCGGGCGCAGTACATCTTCGTCCAGCACTCTGCCGCTCCTGGCAATCTCCAGGATGTTCCGGCCGTTGACGGTCGGAGCGTCCTCCAGATGGTCGATTAGCCGGTTCAGGATGGCCGGTACACCGCCGGCACGGTCCAGGTCCTCGATGTGGTATTTGCCGGCCGGCCGCAGGCTGGTGATGTGCGGAATCTGCCGGGAGATCTGGTCGAAATCGTCCAGGCTCACCGGGCAGCCGAAGTCCTTTGAGATGGCCGGGATATGCAGTGCCGTGTTGGTGGAGCCGCCGATAGCCATGTCGACGCAGATGGCGTTGTGGAAGGAGTGCTTGTTGACAATGTCCCGCGGGGTAATGCCCTTCTTCGCGAGTTCGACGATCCGCCGGCCGGTCTCTTCTGCCAGTTTCAGCTTGCGGGGATCGGTGGCCAGGCAGGTACCGCAGCCGGTGACCGACATGCCGAGGGTCTCGGTCAGACAGGCCATGGTATTGGCGGTGAACAGGCCGGAGCAGCTGCCTGCGCCGGGGCAGGCCGCGCACTCGACATCATGCAGATCCTGCTCGGTCGCTTTACCGACCTGAAGCTGGCCGATGGTCTCGTAGACCGTCTGGAAGTCGATGGGTTCACCCTTCAGTTTACCGGCCGCCATCGCACCGCCGGTGATCATGATCGCCGGGACGTCCATCCGGCCGGCCGCCATCAGCATGCCCGGCGTGATCTTGTCGCAGTTCGTTACACCGACCCAGCCGTCGAAAGCATGGCCGAGGACCATGACCTCGCAGCAGTCGGAGACGACTTCCCGGGAGATGAGCGAGTACCGCATGCCGCGGTGGCCCATGGCGATACCGTCGCAGATACCGGGCACACCGAAGACGAACGGTACACCGCCGGCTTCGGTGATACCTTTCTTGACCGCTTCGACGATTTGGTTCAGACCGAGGTGACCAGGGATGATGTTGTTCCAGGAATCGGCAATAGCAATGAACGGCTTATCAAAATCCGCATCTTTCAGGCCGTCGGCGCGGAGCAGGCTCCGGGCCGGCGCAGCATCGACCCCTTTTCTGATTACTTCGCTGTGCATAGGTTCACTTCTGAACTCCTGCATGGGCTATACTCTTAAAATGTGTCGTAATGATTAACACAGAAAAAAACAACCTGACCGGGGGGATTGCCCCGTCAGAGACCTGGCTTATCAGCCGGAAAAAGGTTTGATTCAGCAGATTCAGCTACTCCGGAGGACGATCTCGATGTTGACTCCATCGGGGACCTGAATCCTCATGAGCTGCCGGAGAGCACGTTCATCCGCATCGAGGTCGATCAACCTCTTGTGGATGCGCATCTCCCATCTGTCGTAAGTTTCGCTGCCCTCTCCGTCAGGGCTCTTTCTGCAGGCTACCCTGAGCTTCTTCGTGGGCAGAGGAACGGGGCCGCGGATGGCCACGCCGGTCCGCTGCGAAATGCCTTTGATCTGGTCGCAGACCTGATCAACCATCGCAGGGTCCGTGCCGCTGAGAGAGATTCTTGCACGCTGTGACATTTTGCGACCTTCGTTGGGTGATGCGGGGGAGAGGCCTGGCCTCTCGCCCCGTATCGGAGGGTTCAGGCGCTGGGGTTGGATGCAGCGTCTTTCGCCGAGACAGCTTTCTCGACGGAGATGCACATACCGGCAGCAACGGTCTGTCCCATATCCCGGATGGCGAACCGTCCGAGCGGCGGGAACTCTTTTGCAGTCTCAATGACGAACGGCTTGGTCGGGCGCACCTTGATAACGGCGATGTCGCCGTTCTTGATGAAGTCAGGGTGTTCGGCCTTGTGGGTGCCGGTCTTCGGGTCGACGGTGTACATGATCTCTTCGAACTGGCACGCCACCTGAGCGGTGTGGCAGTGGAAGACCGGGGTGTAACCGACGGTCATGACACTCGGGCAGTTCAGGACGACAATCTGCGCGGTGAACGTCTTAGCGACGGACGGCGGGTTGTCGAGCGGACCGGCGACGTCTCCTCTCTTGATGTCGGTCTTGGCGACACCGCGGACGTTGAAGCCGACGTTGTCGCCGGGGACGGCCTGCGGGAGAGACTCGTGGTGCTCTTCGATGGACTTGACCTCGCCTTTCACGTGGGCGGGCTCGAAGATGACGGTGGTGTTGGGCTTCAGGATACCGGTCTCGACCCGGCCGACCGGAACGGTGCCGACACCGGTGATGGTGTAGACGTCCTGGATCGGAACCCGGAGGGGCTTCTCGGTATGCTTCTCAGGGACCTTCAGCTGGTCCAGCGCAGCAAGCAGGGTCGGGCCGTTGTACCACGGGGTGTTGGCGGACTTGACCTTGATATTGTCGCCGAAGTAGGCGGATACCGGAACGAAGGGGATGTTCTCGACCTTCATGCCGACCATCTTGAACAGCTTGGACATAGCCGCGACAGCATCGTTGTATTTCTGCTGGTCGTATTTGACGGCGTCCATCTTGTTGATGGCGACAATAATCTGTTTGACACCGAGGGTGGTGGCCAGGAAGACGTGCTCCTTGGTCTGGGCCTGCGGACCTTCGATAGCCGAGCAGACGATGATGGCGGCGTCAGCCTGGGAGGTACCGGTGATCATGTTCTTGACGAAGTCACGGTGGCCGGGGGCGTCGATGACGGTAAAGTAGTACTTGTCGGTGTAGAACTTCTTGTGCGCAACATCGATAGTAACGCCTCTCTCCCGCTCCTCCTTCAGGCCATCCATGACCCAGGCGAAGTAGAAGGTTCCCTTTCCTTTCTCTTCAGCTTCTTTCTTGTACTTTTCCACCAGGTGGGGGTCAATGGCCCCGGTCTCCAGGAGAATCCGGCCGGTGAGGGTGGATTTTCCGTGGTCGACATGCCCGATGATGACGAGGTTCATGTGCTCTTTCTCTGCCATGTTCTTGTCTCCTTTGGACTTTTAATCTGTTGGGTTTTTGCGATAAGGGTGTTTATATTTAAAGGGTTTGGATACCGCTCTGGCTCAGAGGCCAGAGTAGTAATTGGCGTCGTATGGCTGCGGGCTCAGACCCTTCCGGGTTCTGATCTCGGTAACGACCTTGGCCTGTAGATCCGGCACCATTGTTTCGAAGCCCGCGTTCTCGGTGGACCAGAGCGCCCGGCCCTGGGTCGCACCGCGAATGTCCGAGGTGAAGCCGAACATGTCGGCGACCGGACAGATCGCGGAGACCGTGGCATCGGCGCCGTCCTGGCCCATCTCAAGGATGTTGCCGCGGCGCTGAGTGATTAGACTGATGATCGCACCGGTAAAGTCCGGCGGGACGCTGATGAAAACCTTCTGCATCGGTTCCAGCATGATGCGGCCGGCCTCGCACATGGCACCGTAGATACCGTCCCGGACCGCCGGGATGATCTGCGCAGGGCCCCTGTGGATGGTATCCTCATGCAGTTTGGCATCGATCAGGACGACCTTCAGGCCGGAGACCTTTTCCTGAGCCAGCGGACCCTTGGTCATGGCCTCGTCGAAGGCATCCTGGACGAGTTCCATTGTCTCGTGCAGATACTGGATACCCTTAGTGGCATCGATCAGGACGTTATCGTTCTTGAACTTCACAATGCCTTTCGCCTGGACCGGATCGGTGAGCCCGAGCTCGATGACCTGCTTGGCCAGGGCTTTCGGGTCCTTGATCTTGGCATCGGAGTCGATGTCGCCGGCATGGATAGCGTTGACCACACCTTTCTCCAGCGGCGATACGACAAAGGTGAACTTGTTATGCTTGTTGGGCGAGCGGCCCTCGAAGCCGTTGTTGTTCTGGCCTTTCACGCACTCGCGGTAAACCACGATGGGCGGGGAGGAGATGATCGGCACACCCTGTTCGTTGACGATCCGGAACTCGGTAATCTCCAGATGGAGCTCACCCATACCGGAGATCAGGTGTTCGCCGGTCTCCTGGTTGATCTCGATGCTCAGGGACGGATCGGCCTTGCCGATCGTCCGCAGCACTTCGACCAGCTTCGGCAGGTCCTTGGTGTCCTTGGCTTCGATGGCTTTGGTAACGACCGGCTCGGAGTAGTGGGACATCTTTTCGAACGGCTCCATATCCTGGAGCGAAGAGACGGTGGAACCGGCAATGGCGTCGCGGAGACCCGTGACGGCCACGATGTTGCCGGCCATGGCATCCTCGATCGGAATCCGGTCCGCACCGACCATGAGCGCGACGGTCTGGACGCGCTGTGGGGCGGCAACGCCGCTGATGTAAAGGGTCTGGCCCTTCAGCAGGGTACCGGAGAACAGACGGCCGACGGCGACCTCACCGGCGTGCTTGTCCATGATAATCTTGGTGATCATCATGACGACATCGCCGCTGGCGTCGCAGTTCAGCAGTTCCTGGCCGATCCTGGAGGTCAGGTCGCCCTTCCAGATAATCGGAATCCGGACCTTCTGGGCAAGGGTCGGGGGCTGGACATGGTTGACCGCCATCTCAAGTGCGACCTCGTGCAGCGGGCTCTTCTCGGCGAGCTCTTTCTGGCCGCCCTCTTTGTGGCAGTAGTCGAAGATATCCTGGAAGGAGATCTTGCTCTTCTTCATGAACGGGGCGGAAATGGCCCAGTTGTTGTAAGCAGAACCAAAAGCAACGGTGCCGGCCTGGATGCTGACCTGCCACTCTTTGTTGAGCGGAGCAGGCAGGTTGGCCTGGATCTTCTCGTTGAACTCGGTGATGAGCCTGGTGAAGCGCTCGATCATCATCTCTTTGGTGACCTGCTGCTCCACGATCATCCGGTCCACCTTGTTGATAAACAGCATCGGTTTGACGCGCTCTTTGAGCGCCTGCCGGATAACGGTCTCGGTCTGAGGCATGATACCCTCGACCGCGCAGACCAGGATGAAGACGCCGTCCAGGGCCCGCATGGCCCGGGTGACGTCACCACCGAAGTCTACGTGACCCGGTGTGTCAATCAGGTTGATAAGGTAGGAATGGCCGTTGTAATGGTGGACCATCGACGCGGCTGCCGCGTTGATGGTGATTCCCCTCGCCGCTTCCTGCTGGTCGTAATCGAGCACGCACTGCTTACCTGCGAGCTCTTCCGACATCATACCGGCACCTGCGATCAGGTTGTCGGAGAAAGTGGTTTTTCCGTGGTCGATATGCGCCGCAGTACCGATGTTCCGGACATACTCCGGAGTCTTCATGATCTGCGTCGCGTACTTGACATTCTCTTCTTTGCGTCCCATACTCAGTCACCTGATGATTTTATATCTTCATCTGGCCGACTGGGCGACCCGCTCGGATTCTTCTTTCTTGGACACGGCGAACGAGGTCATGTCACCCTTGGCGGCGAGCATAATCTCATCAGCAAGGCACTCCTCGACCGGCTTCTTATTCTTGGACGAGGCCAGGACCACGCCGGTACTGAGATTGCGGAGGGCGATGTCGAGCCGGCGCTGCGGAGACACGTCCACAGCTTTCGGCACAGAGATGCCGCCGAACTGCAGCCGGGTAACCTCTTCACGGGGAGCCGCATTCTGCAGACACTCGACAAGCACCTGAACAGGGTTCTGCTTGGTCTTCTTCGCGATGATGTCAAAAGCATCCGACACCGCGCGGTAGGCCTTCAGTTTCTTGCCCGTGTACTTCTCGGTGCGCATGATGTTGTTGATCAGGCGCTCGTAGATGCTCAGGTTGGACTTGCCGAACCATTTGCCGGCGTGCTTGCCGCCGGAGTGCGGAACGCTGGTGGAGTTGAGGTCGATGTATTTCGCCAGACCTGCATCCTCGATTACAATCTCGGTCGTGTCGTACTTGCCGAAGACAGGGGCGGCCGGGGCCGCGACCTTCTTCTCGGGAACTGCAACGGGGGCCGCCTCAGCGGGCGCCGCTTCAGTTTCGATTTTAACTGCTGCTTCTTCGTCTGCCATATCGGTCACCTTCATCTCGAGGGCTTCTGCACGCGGCCCCGGACCATTTCATCAAGGGATACGTTATTGACTTTGGTCACTTTAAAACGGACACCAGGAATGTCGCCGTAAGACCGGCCCATTCTGCCGCCGATACCCTCAACCAGCACTTCGTCGTGCTCGTCGATGAAGTTGATCGCGCCGTCGCCGACCGCAAAAGCGGTAATCTGCCGGCCGTTCTTGATCAACTGGACCTTGACACACTTTCTGATTGCGGAGTTCGGCTGCTTGGCCTCGATGCCGACCTTCTCCAGGACGATACCGCGGGCCTGGGAGGATCCTTCCAGCGGGTCGGATTTCTCCTTCAGTTCGAGCACTCTCTTCTTATAGTACCTGTCGCTCCAGCGGAATTTCTGCCGGTCCGACATCATTTTCTTTGCTGCATTTAGACCGTTTGCCAAATTTTCACCTCATTCGAACAGTTTCGTTCGTGATGCGATGCTTTTGCGGCGCCTGACATTCTTCTTCAAGATTGTTAAGCGTGGCTATGCTGAGGGTCGCTATTCAGGAATGGTATATAATCCTTGGCTCGACAGCCTCTATTTGCCCGCGTCTAGGACTATAATATAACAAATGTACAGGGCGCAGTCCCGACGTTCTCCGCTCCGGAGTTCCGTAGTCGCGGAACGTTTATTATTGTTCGGTGCTTAGAGAGTTTCCCGTTGAGTTATGAAGTTAATCTTTGTCAGCGGGGGAGTAATATCGGGGCTCGGGAAAGGCATCACCGCCTCTTCCATCGGGTGCCTGCTTAAGGCGCGCGGCCTCAGCGTCTCATCGGTCAAGATCGATCCGTATCTGAACATCGATGCGGGGACTATGAACCCGTTCGAGCACGGAGAGGTCTATGTGCTGGACGACGGCGGCGAGGTCGACCTCGACCTCGGCAACTACGAACGGTTCATGGACCTGCATCTGGGTCGCGACAATAACATCACCACCGGCAAGGTCTACAAGTCGGTCATCGAGAACGAGCGCCGGGGCGAATACCTGGGAAAGACCGTGCAAATCATTCCCCACATCACCAACGAGATCAAACGGCGGGTCACGTCCGTGGCCCGGAAGTCCGGCGCCGACGTGACCATCGTCGAGCTCGGCGGTACCGTTGGGGACATGGAGTCCATGCCGTTCCTCGAAGCCGCCCGGCAGCTCAGCCGGGACCTGGGTCGGGAAGAGAACGTGCTGTTCGTGCACACTACCCTCGTCCCGATCATGGGCTCGGTCGGCGAAGAGAAGAGCAAACCTACCCAGCACTCGGTCCACGAGCTGATGGGCATGGGAATCCACCCCGATATTATCGTCGGCCGGTGCTCCCGGGAACTTTCCGAGGCCGCCAAGGCCAAGATCGCTATGTTCTGCGACGTCGACGAGAAAGCAGTCATATCCTGTCCGGATGCCCGGTCCATCTACGAAGTACCGCTCATCCTCGAGCGGCAGGGCGTGGCTGATTATATCGTAGACCGCATGCGGCTCGGCCCCATGACCAGCCGCCGGAATATGAAGGACTGGGAACTGTTCCTGGACCACGTCCTCAATCCTACAAAGGAGATACAGATTGCCCTGGTCGGCAAGTACACCGCCCTGGCCGACGCTTATCTGAGCCAGCTGGAAGCCCTCACCCACGCCGGCGCCACCCGCGCCTGCCACGTGAAGGTCAAGTTCATCGACAGCGACGAACTGATCCATATCGACCCGGCCAAACTGCTGGGCGACGTTGACGGCATTCTCATCCCCGGCGGCTTCGGTGTCCGTGGCGTCGAGGGCAAGATTGCCGCGGCCCAGTATGCCCGGGAGCACCAGGTCCCGTACCTCGGCGTCTGCCTCGGTTTCCAGGTCGCGACCATCGAAATTGCCCGGCATGTGCTGAACCTGCCCAAGGCTGACAGCACCGAGTTCGAGCCTGGCACACCCGATCCGGTCATCTTCATTATGCCCGAACAAGCCGGTGTCACCGAGATGGGCGGCACTATGCGGCTCGGCGCCCAGGCGGTGAAACTGAAGAAGGACTCGAAGGCCGCGGTGCTGTACGGCGCTACAGACATCTCCGAACGCCATCGGCACCGGTACGAGGTCAACCCGGCGTACATCGATCGCTTTGAAGCGGCCGGCTGGCATTTCACCGGCATCTCGGAGGACAGCACGAAGATGGAGGTCGGCGAGCTGAAAGACCATCCGTACTTCGTTGCGTCGCAGTTCCACCCCGAGTTCAAGTCCCGGCCGAACCGGCCTTCCCCGCTCCACCAGGGACTGGTGGACGCAGCCTTGGCTTATCACCAGGCCCGGGCCGGCAAGCATTGAAAAACATTTTTCCGACGCGCCCGTCATTTTCGCGGGCGGGCGCGAACTTATATAAGGAAGCCCCCGATAGTGCGGACCATAAGAAGGCGACCGTTATGGAAGACGACAATGATTATTTGGCCATGCTCGACCGGGGAAAAGAACAGCTGCCGGAGACCACCGAACAGCATGAACGGTTCGAGTTGCCGCCCCTGGAAATCATCCAGGAAGGAAAGATCACCATCTTCAAGAATTTCATCGACGTTACCGACAAGCTCCGGCGGGACCCCCAGCACGTGCTGCAGTTCCTGCTCAAGGAACTCGGCACCCCCGGCAACATCGAAGGCCGGCGGGTCGTCTTCAAAGCGAAGATCAACCCTCAGCATATCGACGAGAAGATCAAGGACTATACCGAGACCTACGTCATCTGCTCGGAGTGCGGCCGCCCCGACACCCATATGGAGAAAGAGGACCGGACGTTCATCCTGGTCTGCGAGGCCTGCGGCGCCCGCCGGCCGATCATGGTCCGCAAGGCCGCCCGGCCCGAGGACCGCAACGTGCTCCACGTCGGCAACGTTATCGAGGTCAGCATCAACGACGTCGGCAAGAAAGGCGACGGCGTAGGTAAGTATCTCGATTATCTGGTCATCGTGCCAGGCACCGCCCGCGGCACCCGCGCGAACGTGAAGATCACCAACATCTCCGCGAAGACCGCATTCGGTCAGGTAACGGCGGAAGCCGTCAACCACTGATGATCAGGTATTTCGTCGAGTCCTACGGCTGCACCATGAACTACGGCGAAGGCGCCGAGCTTGCGGAGCAGCTCGACCGCCTCGGTTACATCCGCGCAGTGGATGCCGACACGGCCGACCTGGTGGTGTTGAACACCTGCACCGTAGTGGACACAACTGAAAAACGGATGATCCGGCGCATGAACGAACTCCGGGCTGCCGGTAAGCAGGTAGTCGTGACCGGCTGTATGGCCAAGGTGCAGGCCGGCCGCATCCGGATCAGGCTGCCGGGTGCGCTCATCGTTCCGCCCGAGAATTACGATACTTTCTCCGCTCAGGTCCGGGAGTCCTACGGTTGCGGCACCCCGGTACTGTCGGCCCCCACTCCGGTGACCGCGATCATTCCAATCGCCCAGGGCTGCCGGGGAAACTGCACCTACTGCATCACCCGCTTCGCGCGTGGTCCATTGCAGAGTTACGACCCCGCGGCAATCAAGGAACGTTTCGACCGGCTGATTGACGGCGGAGCCCGGGAAGTACTGATCACTGCCCAAGACACCGGCTGCTACGGCCTGGATCTGAGCACCGACCTCGGCGAACTGCTGCGTTTGCTGCTGAAAAAGAAAGGCGACTACCGCATCCGGATCGGTATGATGAACCCGAACAGTCTGCGGCCGGTACTGGACAGTGTGCTCGATGCTATGAAGGACCGTCGGGTCTACCGTTTCCTGCACCTGCCGGTACAGAGCGGCAGCAATCCCGTACTGAAAGCAATGAGCCGGCGTTATACCGCGGAGGAGTTCTTTGCCCTGATCGCTGACATCCGGACCCACTATCCGGAAATGAGCATCGCGACCGATCTGATCGCCGCCTTTCCTGGAGAGACCGACACCGACCAGGCGGCCAGCGTCGCGCTGATCCGCCGGCTCCGCGCCGACACGGTGAACATTACCCGCTTCTCGGCCCGGCCAGGCACAGTTGCTTTCTCTATGCCGCAGCTCAACGGCCGGATTGCCAAGGACCGCTCGACCGAGCTCACCGCAGTGAAGACCGAAACAGAAGCGGATGTCAACCGGGCACTCATCGGCCGCCGTTTCCCGGTACTAGTGACCGAGCACGGCGTTGCCGGCTCCGTCATCGCCCGGACGGACAACTATCGGCCGATCGCACTCCGCGAAGAACTGCCGTTGGGCACGTTCACAACCGCCGAGGTCACCGGGACCGAGACCACTTATCTGACCGGCCGCACCTGCTGACACGTTCGGTTTTATCTATTTGTTCTGCTATCGCCGGACTGACAGTCCTGTAGTGTAGCGGTCAATCATGCGGGCCTTTGGAGCCTGCGACCCCGGTTCGAATCCGGGCAGGACTACTCCTGTTCTCAGAGCAGATATCCTTTTTCAATCTCGCCGACGTAGATGACCGAACGGTCGCCGTCGGGGTTGACCTCATCGTCGATGTTCTTCTCCAGGAAGTGTTCCCGTTCGATCGGATCGGTGTACAGGACCCGGCAGGAAAGCATAAACCGTCCCTCTTTGAAAGTGGGCACACCGGCAACTTCGGTCTCGGTAAGACCGGCCTGGGCGATTTTGTCCGGAACGTCCCGGCCCGAGGTCTTGCCCAGATAGCCCATCTCCTTTTTGCGGCCGTTGAAGAATGTGAGGGTGAACCGACCGCTGACGTCGATGAACTCTTTCGTAAAACGGCTGGGACGAATGAAAATGAAAGCTACCTTCCGCCGCCACAGGCTGCCGAGCGCACCCCAAGAAGCGGTCAGCGCATTGACCTTGCCGTCTTTCTTCGCGGCCACCAACATCCAGTTGCTCTGGATGTCATTGACGGCGTCCACATATTTTCCAAGCTCGTTCAGATCGATCTCTTGCATGCAGGTTCGATGGAAATGATAATATTTCAAACTGAGGGAACCGGGCAGATAGACCGATTCGGAAATGAAAGTGAAAACAGGCGGCCTGCACCAACGGACAGCAGGACGCAGAAAGAGCGATGCCCCCCGACTGTCCGAAGGGCAAAAGCTATGACGAGACTGCGAAACGAAGACTGAAAAACAGAAACCGTTAGAAAAGCCTCATGATGGGAAATGACGTTCGATGCTACGTTTAGTGCGTGGTAAGCTGCCAAGGAATTGAAGGGAAAACCGTTGAAGTTTTCCTTGCAATTACGCGACACATATTTTGAGGGCGGGGCTTTTGAGGGCCCCACCCTGCTTAGGAGGTGATCCATCTGCAGGTTCCCCTACAGATACCTTGTTACGACTTAACCTTCCTTGCTGAATCTCAGCTCGAATACCCCAATATAGGGCAGCCTCACTGAAACCCGACTCGGATGGTTTGACGGGCGGTGTGTGCAAGGAGCAGGGGCATATTCACCGCGAGTTTTTGATTCGCGATTACTACGGAATCCAGCTTCGTGAGGGTGAGTTACAACCCTCAGTCCGAACTACGGACGGGTTTCGAGATTACCTTCACCTTTCGGTGTCGGAACTCATTGTCCCGCCCTTTGTAGCGCGCGTGTAGCCCAAGAGATTCAGGGCATACTGACCTACCGTTGACCTCTCCTTCCTCTGACTTAGCGCCAGCGGTCCTGATAATGTGCTTCCGATCCGGAGATCGAAGTAGCAATTATAAGTGAGGGTCTTGTTCGTTATCTCACTTAAGAGAACGCTTTGCAGTACGAACTGACGATGGCCATGCACCACTTCTCTAAGAATCAGGCAAAGTCATTAGCCTGGCCTTCATGTGATAGTCTCCCTTGGTGAGTTTTCCGGTGTTGAATCCAATTAAACCGCACGCTCCTCCCGTTGCGGTGCTCCCCCGCCAATTCCTTTAAGTTTCATCCTTGCGGACGTACTCCCCAAGTAGCAGACTTAACAACTTCTCTCCGGCACTGAATGCCACCGAATGGCCTCCAACACCAAGTCTGCAGCGTTTACACCCTAGACTACCGGGGTATCTAATCCCGTTTGCGACCTAGGGCTTCGTCCCTCACCGTCGGATTCGTTCTAGTAAGACGCCTTCGCCACCGGTGGTCCTCCAAGGATTACAGGATTTTACCCCTACCCCTGAAGTACCTCTTACCTCTCCCGATCCCAAGCCTTGCAGTCTCCTCGGAATTCGGAAAGTTAAGCTTCCCGATTTACCCAAGGATTTACAAGACCGGCTACGAACGTTTTAGACTCAATAAAATCGACCACCACTCGGGCTGCGGGTATTACCGCGGCGGCTGGCACCCGTCTTACCCAGCCCTTATTCCTCCAGTTATCTACGCTGAAGAAAAGCTAACACAAATGTGCTAGCACTAGGAATTCCCTCATCGGGCTTGCGCCCATTGTGAAGTTTTCGCGACTGCTGCGCCCCGTAGGGCCTGGATTCGTGTCTCAGAATCCAACTCTGGGCTCCCTCTCTCAAGGCCCATACCCGTAATAGGCTAGGGGGTACGTTACACCCACTACTACCTGATAGGCCACAGACCGATCCTAAAGCGCCGGAACTTTCGATCATAAGTCATTCCAGATCTCATGATCTATGGAGTATTACCCTCAGTTTCCCGAGATTATCCTCCACTTTAGGGCACGTTGTCCATGTGTTACTGAGCAGTCCGCCGAGTCCATAACGACTCTCGACTCGCATGTCTTAATCGAATTCCTATAGCGGTGGCCGCCGGCAGGATCAACCGGAGTCAAATCTTATTGACACTAACGTCATCAGATGAATGAAACATATTGAAACTGGCAGTTTACCACGTTTCACCTATTGTCCCGTGACGGCACACTCTATCGAATGTCCGTCTTACGAGACATTCGTAGCATCGAACGTCAGAGCTCAAGAGTGCACGTCCTTACGGACGGAGATCTTGGCTCTCCATCATGCAGAACACAGGTTTTGTGTCCCGCGCACTTCCCCTGTATTCAGGGGAAGTATATAACCTTTTTCATCTGGGATGTTTTTCACATTCCAGACGGACGGTGCAGTGTCACCGAACGCTTCAGAGAAGCGCCCCGCGATTGCATCTTCTGAATCCCCTGATTCCTAGGCCGTATTTAATACTTCCGAGGAAGGTGATTCTTCGCCCTGTTTTACCAGAGCAGAATTCCCTTAATCAGGACTTATATTTGTAGATTATGCTCACAGCCTGTTCCGGCCGGCGCAGAGACTTCCGTAGCCGTCGATCCGGACGTCCGTCCGCGGTCGATATAAATTTTACCGCCATGAAAACGCGGCAGCAGAATATAATGTTCAAGAAGCGAAGTGGCGTGGAGGGAGGGATTCGAACCCCCGGGTCACATGGTGACAATAGATTAGCAGTCTATCGCCTTGCCAGGCTGGGCCACCTCCACACTTGGTCACGGAGTAAGGCATCGTCCTATTAAAAGTTTGGATAAAGCTGCCCATTTGCCGGCTCTTCCTCAATATTCATTACTCTCTACAATATAATACCTAAAAGGTTGAACCGGCCGACGGCCCCGTTCCTGCCGATAAAGAAATAAGAAACGCTCGGCATAGCGGCCTTTATGAAATTCCTTGTCCTGACGGACCTTCACCAAAAAACCTCCAATCTTTCTTGGATCAATCGGCTGATCGCCGAGCGGCATCCCGATGCAGTACTGTTTCTTGGCGACGCCACCGACATGGGCACCGGCGAAGAAGCAGCCGAGATCCTTTCAGCGATCAAGGCTCCGGTTTATGCTCTGCCCGGCAACTGCGATCCGCGCAACATGCCGGCCAAGATCGCCAAGGTGGCCGTGGACATGCACGGCAAGGCTGCAAAGGTCGGCCCATACGATCTCATCGGCCTCGGCGGCTCTAACATTACCATCTTCGGCACCCCATTCGAGCTCTCGGAAGAGGAGATCGATGCCAAACTGCGGCCGATCTCCAAACCAGGCATGATCCTGATGACACACGCTCCGGCGTTCGGCTCCTTCGACCACATCCCCAACGGCACCAGCGTCGGCAGCCCGGCCATCCAGAAGATCGTTCAGGAATACCACCCACTGGTGGCGCTCTCCGGCCACATCCACGAGGACATCGGCCAGAAGACTGTTGGCGGCACCCTGTTCTGCAACCCCGGTCCGGCCAAGGACGGCTACTGCGCTTTCCTCACAGTCAAGGGTAAACAGGCCAGCATCGAACTCCTCGGTCCCCTTGACCCGGCATGACCTTCCGCCAATAATCTTTAAATAATAATCCCTGATTAGAGGGCTGATTAATATGGCAACGTGGCAGGGTAAATCCAACAGGAAGCCTACCGGCGGTAGGCTTGTCATCGCTAGAAGCAAAAGAAAATTCGAGATCAGCAGAGAGAAGATTACCACCAAAATCGGTACCGAATCTCTGCATCAGTATCGCACCATGGGCGGCAATACCAAGGTCGGTATGCTTCTGGCCGAGTATGCCAATGTCATGGACAAGAAGAACCACACCGTTCAGCGGTCCAAAATTCTGAACGTCAAGGTCAACCCGGCCGATCCGAACTACGTGCAGCGTAACATCATCAACAAAGGCGCTACCATCACCACCGAACTCGGTGATGCTGTTGTTACGTCCCGCCCCGGTCAGTGCGGTGCCATTGACGCAGTCCTGCTCTGAAAGCAGTCCTACGTTCCCCCGCCCCCGAGGCCTGCCCTCGGGGGCTTTCTTTATTCATTCCTGAGCGTCAATCTATTAATCTTCCATTCTTATCCTCTCATTATGACATATGATGACGATACCGCAATCGTGCTTTGGCCCGAATACTTTGACGCCAACCGCACCCGCGCCGAAGGCCGCCGGCTTCCGAAAAAACTGTGCGTCGCCCATCCTTCATTGGACATAATCGCCAAAGGCGCGCTCCTGCTGGATTTGGAATATAAGGTTATAGAAGACAAGAGCTACCCTTCGGACTGGGCAGCAAAAGCCGGTTGCGTAAGGGTCGAGAAGGGAAAACTGAAGAAGACCGAGATCCTGCCCAAGATCGGCGAGGTCCTAGTCAAGAACCAGAGCTGAGCTGTTATGATCACAGCATTGGATGCTAAGGTAATGGACGCCAATGCCGCAGCGCTAGGAGTTGGCATCGACCAGTTAATGGACCGCGCCGGCGCGGCCGTGGCAGACCTGCTGAAGGAACGCTACCCCGGCCAGCGGTACGGCATCTTCTGCGGCCACGGCAACAACGGCGGAGACGGCTTTGCCGCCGCTTTGCACCTGGCAGGCGAGCAAGTGACAGTCATCTTGTTCGACGATCCTGACCGTATCCGTTCACCGGCCGCCCAACAGTACTTCTCCCAACTGAAGTGCCCGGTCAAACAGTTCAACGACAGCGCGGCCGACTTCGACGTCCTGGTGGATGCCGCGCTGGGCACCGGCCTGAACGGCGAACTAAAAACACCGTATGACCGGTTCGTCGACCTCACCCGCCGTTTCCAGGGCCCCGTCGTCAGCGTGGACGTACCCACCGGTCTAGGCTGCACCAAACACGTCGTGCCGACGGTCACCGTCACTATGTACGATGCCAAAGAAGGTATGACCGCCCAGAATTCCGGTGAGATCGTAAAGGCAGACATCGGCTTTCCGCCCGCCGCCTACGAGCGCACCGGACCGGGCGACTTCCTACGCTACCCGATTCCGACCAAAGACAGCCACAAAGGCGCAAACGGAAGTCTGCTGATCATCGGCGGCGGCCCATACTACGGTGCTCCGGCGATGGCGGGAATGGCTGCCATGCGCATCGGTGCCGATCTAGTCACGATTGCCACTCCTGAATCCAGCTATCACGAGGTGGCCGCGGTCAGCCCGGTTTTCATCCTGGTGAAGTTGAAAGGAAAGGCGCTTTCCCACGAACACGTCGAACAGCTGCTGGCCCTGGCAGAGAATGCCGATGCCGTGCTGATCGGTCCAGGTCTCGGCCGCAGCGAAGATACCTTTGCCGCGGTCAACGAGTTCGTGGCCAAATGTCGGAAACCGATGGTCATCGATGCCGACGGCCTCAACGCACTCGGCGGCAGTTTTACCGCCAAACAGGACCAAACTGTCCTGACCCCGCATTTCCGCGAATACCAGCGGCTGAACGGCAGCGTCCGCACCGCCAACGACGTGAAGCAGATGGCCGCCCGCATCGGATGCACCATTGTACTGAAGGGCCGCGAGGACATCATTTCCGACGGCCATCGCATTAAGCTCAATGATACCGGCACTGCCGGTATGACCAGCGCCGGCACCGGCGATGTACTCGCCGGTCTGATATCTGGTCTGCTGGCCAAACGGATGCCGGCATATGAGGCCGGCTGTCTGGGCGCGTTCATCTCCGGCCGTGCCGGCGAACTGGCATCCGCGCAGTACAGTTACGGCATGATCGCCACCGACGTCATTACCGCAATAGCCTCTGTCCTGCAGCAGAATGTCCGCCTGCCGGAGCACTGATGGAACTGCTCCAGCCGGTGCCCGGACTGCCGGCGCTCCGCCTTGACGACAGTCTGGTCATCGGCGATCTACACATCGGAGTCGAATCACATCTGGTCAGCAAAGGATTCCATCTTTCTTCCCGCACCGACGACATGTATGATCGGATCCGGGCGGCCGCCGGCAGCGAAGTTCGGCGGATCATCATGATCGGAGACGTAAAGGACTCCGTGCCTGGTTCCACCCGCCAGGAGTACCGGGAAATTCCCGCCTTCTGCGACCGGCTGCTGGAGACCTTCGATCAGGTGGACATCGTCCGCGGGAACCACGATACTTCGATCGAGGAGTTCGTGCCAGGACAGGTCCGGGTCTGGCCGGCCAGCGGTGCCGTTATAGACGGCGTCGGTCTCATCCATGGTCACACCTGGCCCTCGCCCGAGGTCATGGCGGCCGAACACCTGGTCATGGGGCACGAACATCCAACTGTAATGTTCGCCGATTCGGTCGGCGCTCATATGACCGAGCCTTGCTGGCTTCGCGGCCGGTTCCGGGAGCCGCGGGAAGGCGACCGTTATCCGAAATTGCCGCAGCAGTTCATCGTTGTACCATCATTCAACAAACTGCTGGGCGGTTCGCCGGTCAATATTGTCGGTCAACCTC
>Ga0265294_10001837_pt1 | contig 28350 bp, 25 predicted proteins | sample MunlanPumphouse3_FD_192504 | JGI IMG/M metagenome (GOLD analysis project Ga0265294, IMG submission 192504) | Groundwater microbial communities from a municipal landfill in Southern Ontario, Canada - Pumphouse #3 | ecosystem: Environmental > Aquatic > Deep subsurface > Groundwater | place...
AATCATTTACGAATTTTTTAGGAGTAATAAATTCTTTTTCTAAAACATAATAAATATCAAATAAATCTCTATACTTTTTTCTATTCCAAAAAGCCATTGTTTTCATATAGATAAGAGTTTCAAGAGATGACATTTTTTGCATCTAAAAAGCTCTAAAACATCTATTTTAAGGGATTTATATTAAATTGTATTCTTGTCTAAAATTGATAATTTTGTAAAAATAGACAAGTTTTTAGACAAGAGAAATATACATGAACTTCAACTGATATAGTTGCTAATTTCTCGTGTAGCTTGTGCATATGTTTTAGATTAATTTAAGATTATTTGGCTGCTTCAAAATTAATATTGTTAAAATCAGCCGTTTGTTAATTGTTATTATCTTCTTGCATAGCAAATCGAAAAAATATCGATTTGCTATGCAATATTAACATCTTTTATGAAATAAAAATACTTTCGCAGTTTGGCAAGTTATGCAGTTTTGCAATAGTATAATCTTGAATTATAATGTAATTTGACACATGAGAATCTTATATTTTAATGTAAAGCATTACATAGTTGTCAAACAAGAATTTATTATTTGTATTATTTAGTCCAATATTATTGGATTATCTATATAATATTATTGATTTTATAGTATAATACCTCTTATGAAAACAATAGAACTAAGAAATGCCTTACCATTGTCCATATTTTCTCACGAGATGCTTTATGCATTACTTGAAAAATCAGTTAGTAATGTCAATGATAAAATCTCAAATCTTGTAAAAAGTGGTGAACTTGTACGACTAAAAAAAGGTTTTTACACTTTTTCAAAAGCTTATCTTACAAGACCAATTGATTTAATTAGTGTTGCAAATACACTTTACACACCATCATATGTTTCTTTTGATTATGCATTAAGTTACTATGGAATGATACCTGAGAGAGTAAGTGAAATAACATCTGCCACAAGTAAAAATGAAAAACTTTTTGAAACATCTGTTGGAAGATTTAGTTATAAAAAAGTGCCACTTCAAGCTTATTCTTTAGGTGTTGATTGGATTTATGATGAACAAGATGGTGGAAGATTTATAGCAACACCTGAAAAAGCTTTGTGTGACAAAATTCGATATGATAGAGGTATTGGCACGCTTACACAAGGTGCAATGCTTGAATATCTCAAATATGATTTACGGCTTGAAATTACAAAGCCATTGGATAGCCATCTTATAGAAGAAATTGCAAGCACATATAGATCTAAAAATTTAAAAACATTAGCACAATTAGTAGAAAAAGGTAAATTATGACTCATCCAGCACTTATAAAAATGTTAGAAAAATATGATTTGACGAACTCCAATAGTAGCTATGATGCACTCAGAGAAATTTTACAAGAGATAGTATTGCTAGGACTTTATGATGCAGGATTTTTCAAATATGCTGCTTTTTATGGTGGAACTGCTCTTAGGATACTTCATAATCTTCCAAGATTTTCAGAAGACTTGGACTTTTCACTGCTTGAAAGTAATTCAGAGTTTAACCTCAAACCTTACGAAGAAGCGATTATATCTACTTTAAAGGCATTCGGTTTTGATGTTACAATAGAGATAAAAGAGAAAAATAATATTAGTGCAATAGCATCAGCTTTCGTAAAAGGTAACACGATTGAGCATTTAATAAACATAAATGCTCCAAAAGATATAACGAGCAAAATCCATAGAGATCAAGCTGTAAAGATAAAACTGGAAGTTGATACAAATCCACCACTAGAGTTTGAAACAGCAAATGTTATAAGACTAACACCAAGACCATTTTCAATAAATGCTTTCACTTTACCGTCACTCTATGCAGGTAAAATGCATGCGATTTTATGCCGTGCATGGAGTACAAGACCAAAAGGTAGAGATTGGTATGATTTAGTTTGGTACATAGCAAATGATATTGAACTTGACTCTATTCATTTAAAGTCAAGACTCTCTCAAAGTTGCAAGTATTTGGAAGAGAATAATATACAAATCCCAAGTGAACTGACAAAACAAACTATAAAAGAGCTACTTTTACAAAGGATAGAGACACTTGATATTGTAAAAGCAAAAAATGATGTTCAACCTTTTATAAAAGATATAAGAGAGATTGAACTTTGGTCGAAAGAGTTTTTTGTATCAGTGATAGAAAATATAAAAGTTAGGTAAATAAGTTATGAAAATAGAAATTGAAACAGCAACTAATGGTTATATTATAACAATCCCACCAGAATATGAAGATAGTATTGAAAAGAAAATTGTAATTCAAGAACCAGAGTATAATCATCGTGACACTAAACAAGAAGAGTTCGAATGTTTTCGTGATTTAGTATCGAACTTGCAAGAAATTTTTGGTGTTAACAATTCTAAACACAATACTATTGGATATATCAATGATATTTGTTCAGAACATATGAGATGGGAGTTTAAACAACAAATGAAACAATCATTAGAAAATCCAAAAAATGATTTAGGTGACTAAGGTTAAAAAGTAATTCTTTCAGAACTCCATCAAAAACTACAATATTTAGAATCTCAGAAAGCACAACTTGAAAATGAGATTCTAGAAACAAAAAAGCAAATAGAACAACTTTCACCTTTTACAAAAGAGCATAAAATTGAACTTTTTAAATCACTTTTTATAGGTAGAAATGATGTTTTTGCAAAATATTGGGTTAGTCGTGATGGACTAAAAAAAGGATACTCTCCTGCAACTTACACTTTTAAAGGAAGTGATTATATCCCTGTATCATATGAGATTATCCAGCAACACCTTGAAGGGAAAATAAGACTTGGTACTTATGTTGTAGTAAATCAGACTATGGCAAAGTTTTTAGTGATAGACTTGGATAAAGCAAGTTTTACGCAAGATGCAAGGGCAATCAAACAAATCTCATCATCTCTTGGGCTAAAGCCACTTTTTGAGCTTTCAAAATCTGGTAACGGTATCCATATTTGGTATTTTTTTGAGTTGCCTATAAAAGCCAAAGATGCAAGAAAACTAGGTGATATTGTTATCACAAAAGCTATGGATGCAAGTAGTGGAATAGATATGACAAGCTATGATAGGATGTTTCCAAATCAAGATTTTGTAGCTCCCGATGCACTTGGGAATTTAGTAGCATTGCCACTGCACTATGGTTCAAGAAATGAAAATAAAACGGTTTTTATAGATATGGATACCATGCAACCATTTCCAAATCAATGGGAAGTTTTGCAAAATATCTCAAAAATATCAATTTATCAAGTGGCATCAATTCTAAGGGAGCATTTACTAAACTCAAATAGTGATGAAAAGCTTATGCCGTGGGAAATCAAACAGGATAAACCACTTGTTTTTCCAAAAACAACAAAAGCAGTACTATATGATGCTTTATATATCGAAAAACAAAATCTTTCTAAAGGTGTGTTAAACAAACTTCAAAGACTCTCAAGCTTTTCAAATCCAGAGTTTTTTGTATTGCAAAATTTACGAAAGTCAACTTTTAACACTCCAAGAATCATCACATCATTTGATATCAATGAAAGATATATCATAGTTCCAAGAGGGCTTACAAGTAAGGTTATCAATCTTTTCAATGCACATAAAGCAAAACTTTTTATTGAAGATAAGCGATTTGTAAAACCTATAGATAAACTAAATTTCACCCTCACTTTAATAGATGAGCAGCAAATAGTACTTGCAAAAGTTTTAAATCAAGATTATGCAGTTTTGATAGCTCCTCCAGGATTTGGAAAAACAGCAGTCGCTGCAGCAGTTCTTGAAAAAAGATGTGTCAATACACTGATATTAGTAAATAAAAGCAATCTTCTTGACCAATGGGTTGAGCGACTTTGTGAGTATTTTCAAATTGATATTAAAGCTATTGGAAAACTTGGTAACGGAAAGAAAAAACTAAACTCAAATTTGGATATTGCTACTTTGCAATCACTAAAAAATAGACCTGAACTAATTAAAGAGTATTCTCAAATTATTATTGATGAAGTGCATCATATTCCCGCTGTTTCATTTGAGATACCTCTTAGAAAATTTAAAGGCAAATATGTTTTGGGACTGAGTGCAACACCTGCAAGGCAAGATGGTATGCATCCAATTATGTTTATGCAGTGTGGTGAAATAGCATATGAGTCAAAAAAAGAGATCAAAAAAATTCATACTTTAAAAACAGTTGTTTCTCCATTTGAAGCACTCAGTGATGATTTTGCACTTATTTTAAATGAGATGGTGGAAGATTATGATAGAAACAATCTGATTATCTCTGAGATAGAGAAACTAAAAGATAGAAACATTTTGGTGCTTAGTGAGAGAATTGAGCACCTTAATATTTTATATCATCTGTTAGATGCCAAAGGGTTCAAATCTACTCTTGTGCATGGTGGTTTAAAATCAAAAATGAAAAAAGAGTTTCTAAAAAAAGCAAACAGCTCATCAATCATCTTATCAACAAGTTCCTTTATCGGTGAAGGAATCGATTTTTCTCATCTTGATACGATTATTCTTACAATGCCTGTTTCATATTGGGGAAGAATAGTTCAATATCTTGGACGAATCGGAAGAGATGGACAGGAGTGTATTGCTGTTGATTTTTTCGATGAGAACACTCCGATGCTCCGATCAAGTTTTCACAAACGCCAAAGAGGTTATAAAAAGATGGGTTATGTGCCACTAGATGAGAAGGGATTATTTTAACTATCCCTTCTCAAACTATCAATCAAAGTACTTCTTTTGACACCAAAAGTTCTACAAATCGCAGCCTTACTCATACCATTTACTAAAGCTTCTTTGATGGCTTTTAATTTTTCATCATCTATAGCTTTTGGGCGACCACCAGATTTGCCTCTTAGCCTTGCAGATTCAAGTCCAGCTTTAACCCTTTGCTGAATCAAACTTCGCTCAAATTGAGCTAAAGCTCCAAATATATGAAAAAATAGCTCTCCGCTAGCAGTTGTAGTATCCATTCCCTTAGTAAGAGATACAAAAGCAATATTTTTTTCTTTCAATGATGTAATAATAGAAATCAAATGAGCCAAACTCCTGCCAAGTCGATCAAGCTTCCAAACCACTAAAGTATCACCATCTTTTAAAAACTTTAATGCAGCATTTAATTCATCACGATTTTTCGAAGCACCAGATACAACATCCGCAAAAATATTTCTCTCATCGACACCATACTTCAAAAGAGCATCTTTTTGCAAAGATGTAGTTTGCTCCTCTGTTGAAACTCTCATATATCCAACTAACATACGAATAACCTCCATAAAAATGAATTCCTCTTTATCAATCACACTAACTCCAAATATTTTATTTAGAGTTATTTTATTTATTTTTATTAATAAAGTGGTGCATTTTTACTTTGCATTACTGGTACATTTTATCTTTGCATTTGACAATAATCATTTAAATTATATTAATAGTTTTGTTATTTATAGGATGTTCAAGAAAAACAACAAATAAGCCATTAGTTCAAAACTGTTGTAAAAATAATTATGTATTTATATCTTTCTTTTATTATATATTTTTTAATATATTTATATCTTTTGAAGCACGAGTCACAGCCACATATAATAATCGATATAAAAATTCTCTATCCGTATTTTCACTATCCTTATATAAACTTTGCATTTTTCTAATATCAATAAATACTGTTTCGTATGTACTTCCTTGCAATTTATGAATTGTACTTGAATAATTAAACTTAATACTTGCATACTGTTCTTTAAGTTTATAATATTCAACCCACTTTAATTTTTTTTCATAACCAGAAGTTGCATTTTTTGCTTCTTTTATTTTACTTTCTAAGAGAAGTTGATATTTATTTTGGTCTATATTGTTTATAATTTTAAATTTACTTTCTTTTTCATCTTCACATAACCAGTACGATAAATCAAGTTTATTATCGTATTCTTGACTGACTTTTTTAACTTTTGTGATAGAGCCATTGTGAAAAACCACTTTATCACCATCTAAAACAGCTTCTTGAAATACAACTATATCATTTGGCTCAATTTGTTTAGGGTTTAAAACACCTCTATCATCCCAATACCTTTCTCTAGCAATGAAATTATATCTATCTACACTTTTATTAGTATAATCAGCAATAATTTGATTTTTTGAGTACCAGTATTCTGAATCATTTGTAAAAAAATGATTTAAGAACTCATCTTGATTTGAAAATACTTTTAAACCTTTAAAGTCATCTTTAAAGAAATCTTCAATACCCAAAGAAAAATCTTGATTAATAATACAATCCCTAATTTGTGTAGCAATACTTATGATGTAGCTATCTTTTTGTTGTCTTATAATTTCTTTTAAAGAGTATAAGTTTTCTAATTCAAAAATACTGTTTTCTTCACTATTAACAGGTGGTAACTGATAAGGGTCACCTACAAATAAAACAGCTTTTATTTTACCTTGACTTATATACTCTTTTATAAAATGAAATAAGTCATTGCCAACCATTGAGCTTTCATCTATAATTAATACACCTGTTTCATTTTTTTCTTTATTTTTTTCATCTATTTGAAATACTTTTGAACCAGTTTTTTCATCTATATCTACTTTTAATTGTAAAAAAGAATGTAATGTTTTAGTTTCTATATTATTAATATCATATTTATGTAAAGTATCTGTTATTACAGATAATGCTTTGTGTGTTGGAGTAGTTACAACCAGAGCAATGTTATTTTCAGTTAGGTATTCAATTATTTTGATAATCAAAAAAGTTTTTCCTACTCCTGCTGAACCACTTATTGATATTATATTGTCATCATCATTATTATCATGATTAAATATATTTTTAATTTTTTCTATAGTTTGTGTATAAACTTCGTTTTGATGGGGAGTTAGTGTTTGAACTAATCCAAGTTCTATTTTTAAACTTTTTAATTCATTTGATAATTTTATTTCTTCAATTTCAAGCTCATTTTTTAACTCTTCAAAATAGTTGTTTCTATCCTCAATTTCTAATATACTTTGATAAGTCTCATCTTCATGTATATCTTTTATATCAGCTTTTATAGTTTCAATATCTTTTTTATATTTTTTAATTCGTTCTTCCAAAAGTTTAATATCTTTGATATTTTCTATTGAATTTTCATATTTTAAATATTTTTCAAATAAATCTAAAATATTTTTTACATCAGCAATATCTTTTTTAGAACACTTTACTTTTAAACTATTAATCACTAAGTCTATTTTTAACTCATCTGGTACTGAGTATAAATGAAAAAGTACAATCGATCTAGTACAAAGTGATTGTATCCCTTTTTTTTCTTCTTCATTTAGTAGTATTAAATTATAAAAAGACTCTTTGATATGCTCATACTCATTTTCAAACTCTTCATAGTGTTTTTTAACTTCTTCATACTCTTGTTCAATAGTATCATCTTCTATAAACTCTTTAGTAAGTTCAAGCTCTTCTTCTTGAAGTTCTAGTTCATCTTCTAGCTTTTCAAGTTCCTCTTTGAGTTCGTTGTAAGCTTCTGATAACTCTTTATAGTTTTCATCATTTTCATCTATGCTATCAAGTGCATCTTCAAGTTCTGATATAGTAGATTTTAATTCAACTATAGTCTCTTTTGTATCTTCAAAAGTTTTAATATCTTCTTGGTATTTTTCTTTCTTTTTTTGTTGTTTTATAGTTTTTTTATAAAGTATCTCTTTTTTTAGGTTTAGAATATTTTTGATAATCTCCCCTAAATGAAGATTATACTCACGATTAAATTCTTCTATATCATTTAGGTATTCTGTTTTTTGTTCCACTAGCTCTTGAAGTTTTGATTCTAATGATTTTAGCTCTTTTTTTAGATTTCTAGTTCTATGTCTTTTTGAATTTTTGGTAATTTTGTAATTATGATTTCATTTTGTTTAATCAACGAGTTAAGTTTTGATTTAACTGTATTAAAATCTTTTAACTCATTATTTATATAGTTTTTAAAAAACTCATTTCCAATGATTTTATCAATCTCATTATCTAATAAAATATTGTCTTTTTCTAGTATTTCAATACAATTTTTTAACTCATCCCATTTTAACAATTTTTCAGATTTTGTGATTTCTTTTAATGATGTTGATTTAAAACTATAGTCTATTTTTTGATGTAATTTTTCTGAAATTTTCATATATTCTTTTTTGAAATTTAACTCATTTTCTTCCAATAATTCAAGTAGTTCTAAAACAATTGGATTAAACTCATCTAAAATATATTGACGAAAATTATTTAACTCTAAAAGTAAATTATTCATTTGCTCAATTTTTTGGGTTTCTTCTCTTTTTAATTTATCAAACTCATCTATTGTTTGTTTGTATTCAGGATATTGTATGAAGAGTTTGTATAATTCATTTTCGTAGGCTTCATCTACATTAATTTCTTTTGTATCATAGATATATGCAGTTTGTTTACCAGCTAATTTTTTTTTAAGTTCATAAGCTTCTTTTGAGAGTTCATTAAGCTTATTTAAATTTTCTTTATATGTATTAAGAAATTCAATAGAAGTATCAATACTTGTAGCTCTTACTACATTTCTTGTAGTAGTTAGAAAAAAAGAAACTTTTTCAAAAAAAGATTTTTCTTTATAATGTTCAGATTTAAAATTTAAATCCAATCCTCTTAATGTTGAAGATATTGGTTCTGTGATTATAATTGCACTTTTCTTTTTCTCTTTTGTGATTTCATTATTATGCTTTGTATAATGATTGGTTATCTTATTAATAATCGTAAAATACTCTAAGGTAATACCTTTTGTAGATTGGTCATTTACATTTACTCCTAATTCTTTTTTAGAGTACAAAGAGTTAATTATCTTTTCTTTATCATTTGAAGACTTTATTATAGCCATGTAGTTTCCCTTTTATAATGCATTTTTGTCTTCTCTAAAATGGTATTTCATCTTCGTCGATTTCTATTTCTGGTATTTTGTTTTTGTTTTCATATTTCACTTTACAAAAGTGTTCTATCTCTTCTTTGGTTAGTTTTCTTTGATGTAATGGAGATTCACTTATTCTTATATACTTGTCTATACAATCATAATCAGCCACAATGAAGTAACCATTTCTATCTATCGCAATTTCATAATCAGGAATAATTGTTAAAATACATTGACTGCTCTTAGTATCTATTACTTGGACTTCATAATCACTATGGGTATATGTTATAGTTGGATTTATTGGAGAGGTAACTTAAATTCAGACATATAATTTCCACTCTCTATGCAGCTGTTTCAACTTGTAACATTTCTATTTTCTCTTCAAACTCAACTGGTGATAAACCATTCAAATAACTATGAGATCTTACTCTATTATAAAATAATTCTATATATTTAAAAATCTCTTGTTTTGCTTGTTTTTTTGTATAAAACACAGTTTGGTAAACTAATTCATTTTTTAAACTTTTGAAAAAACTTTCTGCTACTGCATTGTCCCAACAATTTCCTTTTCTACTCATACTTTGTGTAATATTATATTTCTCTAACAAATCCTTATGAGAATATGAAGCGTACTGGCTTCCTCTATCTGTATGCCAAATTAGACCTTTTTTTGGTGTTCTATGTCTTAATGCCATATTTAAAGCATTGTTTACTAAGCTAACTTTCATTGTATCATCCATACTCCATCCAACTACTTTTCTTGAGTACAAGTCAATTACTGTTGCAAGGTATAACCATCCTTCCCCTGTTGAAATATAAGTAATATCACCTACATATTTTTCATCTTTATTTGAAGCATAAAAGTCTCGATCTAATATATTTGGGGCAATTGGTAAATTATGATTAGAATCTGTTGTATTTTTATATCTTCGTTTCATCTTCACTTTTAAATTTAAATTTTTCATAATATTTGAAATACGTTTTCTTGACACAAATAAACCATAATAAAGTAAAAGTTTATCTTTTATTCTTCTGGTTCCATAGGCATTTCTACCTTGATTAAATATAAACTCTACAAGTTCATTTAGTTTTATATCAACTTTTCTTATTACACTCCCAGAGCTTAACCAATGATAATAGGATGCTCTATTTACCTTTAAAACTTTACACATCAAGTTTATGTTAAAAACTTCCCTATGATCTTTTATAAAAGCGTACTTTATAGGGTTTCTTTTGCGAAGTACGCCGTTGCCTTTTTTAAAATATCTCTTTCTTGTTTTAGTATCTTATTCTCACGTCTTAGGCGTTTTAGTTCTTCTTGATCAGTTTCTTCTTGAGTATTTGTACTTTTATTATTTCCTAATGGAATATTATGATCTTTTTTATATGCTGTAACCCAAGAGTATAATGTAACTGGATTTATATCTAAATCTTTTGCTACTTTTTTTACATTCTCATTATTGTTTATAATTAACTGAACTTGTTCTATTATCAATCCTTGATATTATTTTATTAGATTGACACGGAATTTCTAACACTCCCTTAATATCTTTTTCAATATTTTTTGTATCTTTAAAGTCTATTTTTTTCAATACAGTTTGTTCAAAATTATTTTGGTATTTTATATCAGTTAAGAATTTTAATTTTCGTTTATTTTCATCATACTTATCTTGAATTGAATTATTAATGTAATCTTTAGCACGATTTTCTAGATTATTAAAATATAAATCTCTAAATACACATGCCATTATTGTGAATGTGGTTGTTCTTTGTTGTCCATCAATAATATCAAATCTTGTATGGTTTTCATCATTTACTAAAACTAGTGAACCACAAAAATAGTTTTCATCCTGATTGTTTAAATATGCATTTGTTAAATCATCAACTAAATCTGCTAAATTATCTTTATCCCAAGAATAAGGTCTTTGATAATCAGGTACTTGATAAAATTTTTCATCATCAACCAATATCTTTTTAATATTTTCTATTTCTGCTTCCAATTTCACTAATGTCCTTTATGTTTGTTTTGTCATCTAACGTTTGAGTTCACCGACAGGTTTACCTGTTCGGTGCTAGGTTTTGTTGTACTATTCTGCTTTTAAATAGTTCTTTATTATGGAACTGGACGAGCGATCTATTTTCTTTTTTTCTCCAATGTATAATACTCTTCCTCCATTTATACCAGAGTTTGGTCCAAACTCAATAATATATGATGAGTATTTAAGGGCTAATATGTCGTGTTCAATATAAAAAACAGTATTACCTTCTTGTACTAAAGTGAATAGAAAATCTATTAGTTTATATTTACTATTCTTATCTAATCCTCTAAAAGGTTCATCTATGATATATGTTCTGTTTTTTTGGTATTTAAAAAAAATATTACAAAGTTTTATTCGCTGGGATTCTCCACCAGAAAGTGTTGCAATTTCTCTAAACAGTGAAATGTATCCCAAATTCATATGTTGTAAAAATTCTATAATCTTATTAGTTTTTTTTAACTTCGTAGGAATAATTTTTACTAATTCATTTAGTGATAGTGACAAGTAATCATATATATTAAGATTATTAACTTTATATTTTAATGTTGTCTTTGAAAACCTTTTTCCCTCACACTCTGGACAAATAATATTAATATCTTCAACTTCATCTTTTAATATACCCGTACCCTTACAGGTATTACATTTACCTATTGAAGCATGAAAAAATGAAAAATAATCTATATCTATTTTATTTTCTTGTGCAAATAACTTTTTTATTTCATCAAAAACACCTAGATAGGTCGCTAATATAGAATATTTATTACCTTTTATTGGAGATTGATCTAAATATGTAGGATTTTTGCAATATTTAGGAAGTATGAATTTGGCAAAAGATGTTTTTCCCGAACCTGATTTACCACATATTGCTATTAATGAATTTACTGGTATATCAATGTTTAAATTATCTATATTATTATAACTTTCATTTTCAATTGTCAAATAGTTATCACTTTTAATAAAAGTATATTCTATAGCTTTTTTTTCTTCTTTGTAATTTTTTATTATTTCACCACCATTTTCACCACCTAAGATGACAGTATTATTAGATATTTTTTTAAATATTTCATTATGTTCTATAATTAATATTGTATTGTTTTCATTATTAATTTGTTGAATAGAATTTAATATATTATCTAGCTCACTAGGGTGTAACCCTGAAGATGGTTCATCAAAAATATATAAAAAATTACTAAATTGTGAATTTGCAGCTTTCGCAAACCTAAGTCTTTGTAGCTCTCCTCCAGATAAACTAGGGATTGACCTATTTAAATTTAAATATTCTAACTTAACATCAACCATTTTTTCCAAAAATGCTAATATTTGAATGAAAGCAACTCTTTCTATACTCGATTGTTGCCAGCTATTTTTATATTGGTTAATCCAATCTATTAAATCACTTATTTGTAAGGTATACAATTCACCTAAATTTTTTTCATAAATTTTATATGATAAAGTTTTTTTTGAAAATCTTAATCCTTTACATGTGCTACAGACTCTTTGAGAATAATATTTTTTTTCTTTCTCTGTTGGTTTGATTATACTTTCTAGCTCTTTCATTGGCCCTATAAATTGAGCTGTTTTTACCCTTTTTTTACTTTGTAGTTTGTAGTTAATTTTGTATTTTTTATCTGAAATTCCATAAAGTAATTTATCTTGAATTTCCAAGTTTAAGTCACCAAATTTTGTTTCTATATCAATATTGTTATCGTTGCAAAATAAAATTAGAATTTGATTGTAGAAATCTTTATAACTTGATTGCCAATTTTTAAAAGGAATATCTCTTACTTTTTTTTCATAATCGATAACTTTTCTCACATCAGGTACTAATTCTATACCTGTACCAAAACATTTACTGCATGCAGTATCAAATTTATTAAATTGGAACAATTTAGTCGGAACTCTATTTGTATATGAAAATAATTTTTTAAAAAAAATATCTAGTTTAAAATATGTTGCTATAGTAGATCGTGGATTTTTATTATAATTATTCTGCATAAGAGCAATACTTGGTAAAATATTTATATACTCATCTATAGAATAATCTGTAGGCTCTTCATGAAGATTCATAAGTTGATTTAACTCATTAAAGCTTATTTTATGAATTGTTTCTATAGCAAGTGATGATTTACCACTGCCACTATTTCCCATTAATAATGTGATTTTATTATGAGGTAGATAAAAATCAATATTTTTGAGATTGTTTGTTTTAATACCTATGTATAAACTATTATATCTATTCATCTTAAAACTTGTAAACTAATTTTTCATACAATTGTAACTTGTAATCATCTGAACATAATGGAATATTGTATGAGCCTGTTGCTATTATATTATTTACTCTGCATCCACCATTACAAATATGTTTTAAATCACAATCATTACAATATACTATATTATTTACCTCTGTAACTTCATTTAATTTGGTAAATTTTTTAGAAATCTTATCTAAATCATCTACTTTTATATTTCCATAGGACTTATGAAGTTTATCGCATGGATATATTTCGCCGTTAGAATCTATGCCAAAACTTAATCCAATCCCACAATTTCTTAATTGTTTAAACTTTTCTTTTTCAGTAGTATTATAGAAACCTTCATCAATTAACGCAAAAATAAGCTTTTTTATTTTATTTCTATTATCTTGATATACCGTAAAATAATCATCACTTAAATTAACGGCAAAACCCTCTTTATCCATATGATAATTTAACCGAATCCCTAATTGTTTATAAGATAATTTTTTAAGAAAGCCTAATAAGTTATTTATCATTTCATCAATATTATCGGGGGTAATATTTATAGCCAGATCTAAATTTATGTTTTTACTTATAATCAATTCAATAGATTTATAAGTTTTTTCAAAGCTACCGCTACTTCTAGTAAAATCATGTGTGATAGATGATAATCCATCTAAGCTTATTTGTATTAAAGATACATATTTTTCTAAGTCATTTATATTATCATCATTGATTAGTAATCCATTTGTAAATAATATATTTTTAAAACCTAAATTATATGTATGTTCAAATATTTTTATTATATCTTTTTTAACTAACGGTTCACCTCCACTAAAAGTTATTTCAGCATTTGGAGCAACTTCTACAAGTTTTGAAAAAGCTCTTTTCCATTCAGAAATACTTAATTCATCTTTTAAAGGCTGTCCCGCAGAAACATAACAATATGGACACTGTAAATTACATTGGTGAGTTGCAAATATATGAACATTTTTTTCAATGTCATTGGCATTGTCCATGATTAGGGTTTTAGTTGAAAAATAAAATTTGCTTTCTTCAATTTTATACAACAATGTTTCCATTATTTTTCTTGCATATTTTTCTGAATAACTATAATTATCAATTGAGTAAATTAAAGACTCTTCAAGTGTTAGTTTTTTTTCAATTAACTTATATAATTTATATTCATGTTTTGTTAATACAATCCAAGTTGGAATATCCTTTGCAATAATTAGAAATAACTCATCAATTTTATGATGAGTTATTTCTAAAGGAACTTCAACTGTATCGCTAAGTTGAAAATCTACCATAACTAGCAATCTTTTCTTTTATGTGTTGTTCTACATTGAGATCTTGCACTGCAAACAATGCCACTTTGCTCTTTCTCAGAAACAGACACTTTAAAACCTTTGTTGCTTGTTAATTTCGTTTTCTTCATACGAAATCTCCTTTTGTAAATATTTCACCTAACTTCAATATTATTTAAAGTTAGGCTTATCTAAATAAAAAATTCTTACTTAGATAAACCTAAATCAAGTCATAGTACTTTCATGTGGGTACAACTATTTATTAGTAATACATTATATATAAATAACCTATATAAATACCTAATAAGAAAACATTTTTAATGTTAAGATATTAAATTAATTAGAATCCCTTAAATAAGGCAATTTCAATAAAATATAAAACAATATATTACAATATGTAATGTTTTTTATCTATTTTTATATAATTGCTATAATTTTCTATGTTAAATTATTAACATATATCCGTAATAGCTCATCAAAATGTATGGATATTAACCAAAAAACTCAATAGTTTAACAAAATGATAAATATATCAGGAGTCAATTATGGGTAAAAAATTACTTGATATTATGAGAGATAAAATACGATTTAAGCACTATAGTATAAAGACAGAACAAAGCTATACTGGTTGGGCAAAAAGATACATACTTTACCACAATAAAAAACATCCAAAAGATATGGGGAAATTAAAATCCGGGGGACTGTAAAAAATTCTGTGTCAATTAGATAAAATATTGAACACAGAAGGAAGAACAGATGAAAATAGAAATAGATGTTGCAGAGTTTGCAGCACAACTTAAATCAGGTAAAGGTATTGGAGGGAAAGATGGTGCTTTAACACCATTAATAAAACAACTCACAGAGATGGCTTTACAAGCGGAATTAGAAACACATTTATCACAAGATTTAGAAAAGAATCGTAAAAATGGTACCACATCTAAAACAATGAAGTCAGCTAATGGAACTTTTGAGCTTGAAACGCCAAGAGATAGGAACTTAGAGGGTAAAAAAGAGATACTAGGGTTGTATCTTAATCAAAGTGAAGGTGCAAAGTTCTGGCTACAGGTGTTAACTGATTTACAGAACCGTGGAGTTGAAGATATACTCATAGCTTCAGTAGATGGACTTAAAGGCTTCCCTGAAGCTATTAATGCAGTGTTCCCTGATACAGAAGTGCAACTTTGTATCGTACATCAAATTCGTAATAGCCTAAAATATGTAGCTTCTAAAAATCAAAAGCAATTTGCTAATGAACTAAAAAAAGTCTATCAAGCTTTTACAGAAGAGGAAGCTCGATCTGAACTTGATAAACTTGAAAATAAATGGGGTAAAAAATATCCTATAGTATTTGAATCTTGGAACAATAAGTGGGATAACTTATCAAACTATTTTAAATATGCAGAGCCTATTAGAAAAGTTATCTATACAACTAATATTATTGAATCTGTACATCGTCAATTTAGAACGTTGACAAAAACTAAAGGTGCATTTCCTAATGATAATAGCTTACTAAAATTACTTTATGCAGGTATCCAAAATGCTGAGAAAAAATGGACTATGCCAATAAGAAATTGGAGCTTAACTCTGTCTCAACTAGCCATCCACTTTGAAGGACGGCTTGATGATAGTTTAAATTTATGATAGAATTTTAGGAATTATCTAATGCTGACACAGAATTTTGAACACTACCGATATAAATTAAATTTTTTTACAATTAAGTCCACAAAATCTCTTTCCAAACAACACTCATCCCAATATCACTTAAAACTTCTTCATAAAACTCTAACTGTTTTTGATAAGTTTCTTCTTTCTCTTTTGACTTAATTCCTGTTTTAAAATCTACAATCACCCACCCTGCTTTACTTTTATCAAAATAAACTAAATCAATAAAACCTTTTTTATCTTGATAGTTAAATTCTAGTTCAAATCTATGTTCAACACCAGATTTTAATAGCTTGTAAACATCACTATTTTTAAAGTATTCTATAGAATTTTTGATTTTTAATTGTTCATTTTCTTCAATAATTTCAAATTTATTTAGTATAAGTTCAATATCTATTTCATCAAATTTATCCCAATAAAGTTCAAATATTTTATGTGTAATAGTTCCAAGTTTTGTGGCATTATTATCTTCTTTTGTTGAAGAATTTGTTGCACTTATTGGTTTAAAATACTCATCAAATTTTAACTCTTTTAAAACTACCTCTTTGTTTTCTAAAATTTTAGATTCTTTTGATATTTCTATATTTTCAAGATTTGTGATACATCTTTCAAAATCTTTGTTAAATAAATCTTCTGAATTTATGCCTAAACCATTTACAATCATTCCAAGATATGAACTATCACTTACATTTGAATTTTTCATATTTGCTGAAATTATTACATCATGTTCAGCCCTTGTTAAAGCTACATATAAAAGTCTTTTTTTCTCTGCTAAATGTTTTAATTTATCTATTTTTTTTAAAAGTCTAAAACACATTGGTTCATAATTATCTACTTTAAAACCTGTTATTAGTTTTTTTTCATTGTTTGAAACTAATGTAAAACTATTATGCTTGATACTATCACTTTGAATTTGTGAATAAACATTTTTATCGCTATTTGCTAAAATTACCATAGGATAAGCTAAACCTTTTGTACTATGAATTGTACAAAGTTGAATACTTTCTAAATTATCAGATTTAAAAAATGCTTCATCTTCTCCAGCTTCACTAAAGTAAATATTCTTTTCGAACTGTTTTAAAAACATATATGTATCATTTCCATTTGAGTTTTCGTAATCTAAAACTTTAAATAAAAACTTATCTAAGTTAGCTTTTCTTTGCTCACAATCACTAAAATAATTTTGTAGTTCTTTAAAAGAGTATTTCTGATATACAAACAATACAAAATCACTTAATATTCTAGTATCAAACTCATTTTTTAAACTATTCAATTCTTCAATTTCTAAATCTTTTGAGATAATTTGATATATCTCATCATCACTGTATCTTAAAATATTTGTTCTAAGTGCTGCTGCTTTATAATATTTATCTTTTGGATTTTTCAGGTGCATCAAAAGATTAAATATATCATTTACCTCTTTTGTGTGATAAAAGTTTTCACTAGCACTTACTTTACATTCAATATTATGTTTTGCTAAATAAGATTTTAGTTCAAGCATTTTTGTTTTAGAATCAAATACAACAGCAATTGCCTTTTGTTGATTTTCTATTAATTCATTTATATGCTTATACTCTTCTAATTTTCCATATTTTATATTTGCAATGAATTTTGCTATTTGTTCAAATTCATTTGTATCATTTTCACTATCTTCAACATTTGAATTTATTAAAAATTTAAATGAACCCTTGTTAGCTTTTTCTTCTTTTGATACTTTTAATGCTTGAGGTATTGCTTCATAATTTTGTTTTATAAGTGTTATATCACTGTTTTCTTTTAAAATCTTTTCAAATATTTTATTTACATTATCTAAAACAACTCCATCACTTCTAAAGTTTACATCCATAGGTTCAATACTAGATATATAGTTTTTATCAGTAATAGCTTCATTAAAAACTTCTATTTCAGCACCTTGAAAAGAGTAAATAGATTGTTTACTATCACCAACAACAAATAAATTTGAATCTTTATTTAAAGCATTTTTTATAATCTCATATTGAGTAGTATTTGTATCTTGAAACTCATCAACCATCAGATATTTAATATTTAAATCTACATTTTTTATAATCTCATGAGTTTTTGAGATAATCTCATCAAAATCAAGTTTTCCAAGCTCTTTTAATTTACTATCATATAAACTTTTTATTTCCTTCATCAAAGATTTTAAAAGCTCTATTTTTTTATAAAAAAGTGCTTCTTTTTCTTTATTTATAACACTATAAACAGAGTAAAAACTTTCAAATGATTTTATATTTTCTACATTATCTTTTATATCTTTCATTCTATTAAAAGGTTTTTTCCCAAAATGAATTTCTACATCAAACTCTTTTGATAATTCACCCCAAGAAATGGCATTAAAATTAAAATAGTTTTCTATATATTTTGCTAAAAACTCTTTATATTTTGGTTCTAATTTATCTTCATCAAATCTATTGCATAATATTTCATAATCTTCTTTTACATCTGGTAATTTATACAAATCCAAAAGTAAAAACTTCAAACTTCTTTCATCCAAAGAATTTTCATCAAAACTATCAAACTCTTTTCTAAAAGTTGATGATGTAGCATATTTTTTAAAAATTGTATCTATAAAAAATAAATTTAGATATTTTGAGATCTCTTTAATAATCTCTTTATTTTTAGGATTATTTAGAGTTTGAAAAATCGAATCATTTATAAGTTTATCTTTTTCATCATCTTTTATAATATCAACTTGTGAGTCAAACTTTGCAATATCAGCATTTGTTTTTAATATATCCAAACAAAATGAGTGAATTGTAGAAATCTTTGCATCACTACTTTGAACTAAAGCTTGTTGTAAAGTATTAATCACATAATTTTTTTGCTCAAGATTTAAAATTTTAAAAGCTTCTAAAATAGAGCTTTTATCTGCATCTATATCATCTAAACTATCAACTGAAAGAATTTTTGAGATAAGTCCAAATATTCTTTCTTTCATTTCAAGTGCAGCAGCCTCAGTATATGTAATAGTTACTATTTGTTTTGTGGTAGCTTGTTTTAGATTTTCAAAATAAATATCTTCAAATCCCTTTTCTCTAAAGAAATCAAATCCTAAAATAGCATTTATATATCTTCTACTTAAAGTATATGTTTTACCACTTCCTGCACCTGCATTTATTGCAAATGATTTTTGTATTGTAAATTTATTTAGGCTCATTTTATTCCTGTTTGTTTATTAAATATTTTATTTAGATTTATAATCTCTTCTTTTGGTAGTTCCACATTTTTTGCAAGATTTGGAAATTCTAAAATTGCATTTTTTACTTCATCAATTATCTGTTTATATTCTTTGATTCCATGATTTTTTGCTAATTTTTCAAGATGATTTATATTTGGATTTTTTCCCTCATTTAGGTATGTGGTGCTATGTTCAGTTCCTACTCCATAAGAAAAAGTTAAATCATAGGCAGGGGTTAGTTTCCAAGAGTTTTTTTCATCTAACATAAAAGAGAAGTTTTTTGCATGGTCGTCACGATTATGCGTAAAAAGGTTAAAAACAGCCAATCTAAAAAGCTTTTTTACTTCATTTATATCTTTTGTAAGATGCAAACAGAAAGTCAATAAATCATCATAATCAAGAGATGGAATTCTAAAATCACTATGAACTAATCCTGAAACACTATGAATATGCAATCTATTATCTTTTATTCTATCAAATCTTTTTATTGCGAAATAGCTATTTTTTTTATCTTTTAGTAATTTTGTATCAGGTATTTCAATATTTGCTTTTTTTGCCATCAAAGAGTATATATATTCGATTTTTCCGATATTTAATCCATCATTTGAGTTTGGGAATTTGATTATGTAGTGTTCAAAATCCGTTTGTAATTTTTGGCTTCCATAAATGATATTATTTTGTTTATCAATTTGTGCCATTATTTTTGGTCTAGCTCCCGCACTACTTCCACCAATTGCAAGTAAAGTATCAAGAAGTTCATAACTAGAACCATTTAAAATATTTATTGAAGAGTTTGCTAAATCATCCAAAATAATCTCTTGATTTTTAGTTTTTATCTCTTCAAATATTGGCTCATAGCTCAATGCACCTATTCCAAACTTACCAACATAACACAATCTATCAAGCGGCGTAATATCTTGAAAATTTATTCCTTTTGACATAAGGTGCCTATCTAATAGCAGTTTTCCCCAACCATCAGGTAAACTATCAGAAAATACTCCAAACAAACCATCAAAAATATTGTCATTACAAACTTGTAACTCTTTTTTTAGTGGCAAAATATAAGGAGAAATTTCAATGTCTTTTTTTATAAAACTTTCATCATATTCAAAATATATTTTTCTATTTTTTAGTGCTAATTTTCCAACAAAAACTTTATTATATAAATGATGTAAAAAAACATTTACAGTTTGTATCATTTTATAGTTCCTCTTTTTTTGATTGGTTTAACTTTTAATAAATCATCCATAGTTTCATATTTTTCACTTTTTACAATTGCAATATTTTTAAAATCATCTAAACAATTTAAGATTAAAGCAATTTTTAGCAAAGATTCAAAAGAGATTTCTCCACTTGATTCAAACCTTTTTATACTTCCAAGACTAACTCCACTTTTATTTGCCAAACCCTCTTGTGTTAGATTCAAAGATAATCTTTTTTGTTTGAAATTATCTTTTAAATTTTCCATTATAGATTTTGGTGTTGAGATATTAATAGCTAACATATTAATCCTAAAATATTTATTTTACTTATTATAGCTAAAATATTAACTATTAATGATTAATTTAATATATATCTTTTCAAAACCTTTTTCCCTAAAGAAATAAAATCCTAAAATTGCATTTATATATCTTCTACTTAAAGTATATGTTTTACCACTTCCTGCACCTGCATTTATTGCAAATGATTTTTGTATTGTGAATTTATTTAACATGATTTTAAATCCTCAATTAAAATATTTATCATTTCTTCTTGATGCTCTTTACAATTTTCAGAAGTCCACTCTTTATATTTACTATATATAAGTACCATTTTAAGACTTTCTATTGTTCCATTATTCAATTGTTCTTGTATTTTGAGTTTTTTATTTTCATTATCTTTGTCAATAAGTGCTGAATTCATATGATTACTTATAAGTGTAAGATTTCCAAAATTATCAACACTATAATTTTCCCAAGTTCCTTTTTTACTTTGTGGATAAACATGTTCAATTGAGTTCAATCTTGAAAGTCTAAATTTTGTTTTAATTAGACTGTATTTAAATTTATCATTTTCAATAAATTTGTAGTCTAAATCTTTCCATAAATCATTATTTTTCCATAATAAATAATCAAGTTTGTAAAACCAATAATGGGCAGTAGCAGTTCCTCTATTTAATTGAACTTTATCTTCAAAATTGGATTCATCAAAAATAGAAACTTTATTCTTATTTATAAGGTAGCCATCTACTAGCCCTGTTAAATTTGGTTTATCTATTAATCTTTCTAGAGCCATCGTTCTATCAAATTTTTCTAATTCTTGAGAAAATAAATTGTAAACATCTTTTTGGTCAAAATTCTTATCTAGCCAACTCAAAGCGACGGCTAACCAATCTTGAGCTATTCTTTGAGGTGCTGTAAAATTAAATAAAAGTTGCAACATCAAAATATTTTTGACTTCATCTTGATTTTGACTTGTAAAAATATTTTTTGTTATATTCAATAAAGGAGTATCATTATCATCTCTTTTAAAAATAAAATAATCATACAATATTCTCATTTTTAACATAAATAAAATAAATTCTTTTGATTTTTCAGCATCAAATATGAATTCTTTATTAGTATAAAAAAACTCTAATAAATATCTTTCATTTACTTTTAATTCATTTATATCTTTTAACTTTGGTTCATTGATATTATTTGTAATAAATATTTTAAAAACTTGCATAATAAATATTGGAAATTTTATTATTGTTCCATACTCTTGTCTTACATAAAATTCTTCTTTCCTATTTGAAGTATCATCTTTGTTCTTTGGGTTTAAAATGTCATTTATACTTAATGAAACTACAACTTCTTGAGCTGAAAAATACTTTGGTATTTGTGATTTAAATAAGAATTCTTTTAAAGGTTCTCTAGCATTTTTCTCAACATCTTTTTCATCTTGATTTAAATCTCCATAATAAATAGAATCTTCAATATAAACATTCATATTGCTACAATAATCCCAAATTTTTGCATAGTTTATGTTATCACTCTTACTATTATCTTTTGAAATCACTTCCAGTAATTTTGCTTTCAATACTTGATGTTTTTCTAGTTGTTTTCCTCTGTTATTCATTACTTCAAAATATTTAACAATATCAATACCATCTGGTAGAACCGTTAAAGCTAACTTGCACAAAGGAAGAAGATTTTCAATACTACAATTGTTTTCTTTTTGAAATTTCAATATCGCTTCAATATTTTCTTGAAACTGTTTATCTGCTCCATCATATAGGATTTCTTTTGTTTCATCATAAATAAAATTTTTTAAAAACTTATCATCTTCTTTTCTAATTTCATAATGTAACTCATAATATTGTTCTTTTATAATTTTTGCTATCAAAAACAATGTTGTAAATCTTTGTTGCCCATCAATAATATCAAAAAGTCCATCTTCCTTTTGTTCAACTACAATATTACCAATAAAATATTTTTCATTTGAAGTATTATCTATTTTTGTACTAAATGTTTTCAAATCATCCAAAAGAGTTATTACTTCATCACTAGTCCAAGCATATTTTCTTTGATATAAAGGTATTCTAAATTTATATTTTTTATCTTTTAACTGATCAAGTGTTAATTCTTCAATAATATTAATTTTGTCCATATTTTTTCCCTAAGATTTGTTTTATAATATTTTTATGGTTTTCAAATTTATTGAAAAATTCTGCTTTTGTACCAGTTTTTAATTCTTCAATATTGCTAATAGAATATTCTATATATTTATCAATCTCTTTAATAACACTTTTTGAAGAAAATTTCAAAAAAATTAGTTTATATAAATCTAATTCTTTTTCTTTTTCCCATTCAAATTTAACAACACCTTCTTTTCTTACTTGTTCTTTTTGTCTAAAATTTAGAAGTAAAATAAAAATTTTTATTGCAAACTCATCAAAATCATCTACTCCAAATTTATCAACAAATAAAATTAATACACTTTGATATATTTTCTTTAAAAATAAATTACCATTTCCACTAACTCCATCCAATTGATTAAATAATGTATTTTTAGATTTCAAATTTTTTATTAATTCAACATATTTTAAAACAAACCAGAAAAATCTTTCACCACCTTCAATTGATTGAATTATCTCAAAAGGTAAAAATTCTAAACCATTACCAATTTTGAAAAATCCTTTTAAATCAAAACTTTTAGATATTAAACTTATTTCTTTTGTATCTAAATTAAAATCAAAATTCTCAAAAATTGGTGGTTGGTTATAATTATTTAAAGTTGTAATATTATCTTCAGCTATAAATTCTTTAAATACATCTACATATACTAAATCTTCTCCATTTAACTCTTGCCTTATAGCTTTTCTAATAAATGAAAGATTATTTAATACAAAATCTACATCATCAAATTTATCTTCTTCACTATTTTTTTTAGTAATTTGCTCCCACTTTTTTGCTACTATTTTTTGCTTTTGATAAAAATTTATAAATCTAATATGATGAACTTTCAATAAATCTTTTCTATCCAGTGGCTTTCCTCTTGTATTTTGAGAATCAAATAACATAAATGCCTCATCCAAAGTATTAGCTTTGATATAAGTAATCATCACTTTTTCACAAATAAATCTACTAAAATCTATTTTCTTTTGTTTATCATAGTTTTGAAATTTGCTCTGTATCAATTTATAATTATCAACAATAGATTTATATGAAAGAGAATTTAACTTTTGATTTAAAAATTCTAATTTATAACTACTTTCATTTATAACCTTTAATATTAATGCTAATGTGGTAGTTCTTTGTTGTCCATCTACAATATTTAACTTGTCATTTTCATGATGAAATATCATATTTCCAATCAAATATTTGTCTTTTTTAGAACTAAATGCTGAAATTAAATCTTCTATCAAATCAATTACTTGTTCATCTTCCCATGAGTAAGGTCTTTGATATAGAGGTATTTCTAGATTCTTTTCAAATAATTCTTTTAGTGTTAATGTTCCAACGCTACTATCTAAAATAATATTATCCATCAATCTTCCCTTTATTCAACAAACTTTTATTACACATAAACCCTATTTCACAATAACCACAATATGTATCATCATTACTATCAAATCTAAAATCGCCATTTTCTATCTTTTCTTTAATTGAAAAAATATTTGATTTTAAATCATTTTTATAATTTTCATCATACCAAACACCTGTATCTTTACCTCTATTTTGAGGAATAAGCTCATTATTAGTAGTAACTCTTGCAAATTTTGTGTAATTGTTATCTGTTTTAAATGTTAGTAAATATGAATCAACATCTTTTTTATATTCTTGCGTTGCGTATAAAGTATAAAGTCCAAGTTGGAAATCTTTGAAATTAAAAATCTCTTCAAGCTTATCTTGTAAAACTGCATTTGCTTTTTTTGATTTATAATCTACAATATTTACTTGATTTTCTAAATTATCAAATCTATCTATATAACCTTTTATAAAATAGTTCTTATCATTTTCATCTATTAATTTATATGGTTTTAAATCATCATCTAAAGCAAACTCTTTTTCAAATTCACTATTTATAAAATAGTTTAACTCTTCTTTCTTCTCTTGATAATAATTTATAAATTTGATTAGAAGTCCATCACTTTTATCATCTTTTAAACCTCTTTCAAGTGTATATTTATAAAGTACATGTAAAATATTTTCTTCTTTAATTTCATTATCTGGATTATTTATAAATAATTCATACTCTTCTTGTAAAACATCAAACATGATAGATTTAAAAGCCTCAATTCCTAATGTTTTATTTCCTTGAACTTTCTTTGCAAAGCTTTCAAAACATGAATGCATCAACGTTCCCATTTGTGCCACATCAAAACCATCTTCATCTTCCCTTGGAGTTTTAATTCTTAGTTTATTTATATACAAATTTTTTAATGGGCATTTTGCATAAGAACCTAATTGTGAAGCTGATAAATGATTTGCTTTTACTCCTGACACTTCCAAACCATCATATTTTGTGAACTCTTGCGAAGTTATAGAATCAAGAAAATCTTCTTTTTTAATTTTCTCTTTTTTTGCTTTGATATTTGAAATATCTACTAAATTTTCTATGTTTTTATCAATAATAATTGAAGCTGTTAGCTCTCTTTTATCTTTATATTTTGGATATAAAATATATAAGTTCTTAGTTAATTTTTTCAACTCTTTATATTGAAAAAGTGAACTTTCATAATAACTATTCTCACAAAAATAATCTTGAGCTATTTGGCTTGTAAATAAAAAATTATCACTTCTTTTTGGTGGAAAATGATTTATATCAGTTCCTATAAAGATGATATGTTCAAACTTCTTATTAAGTCCTATTAACTGATTTGCTTCTGTTAGCTCTATTCCAATTTTATCTTCAAGAATATATGTTTCATTTGCAAGTTTCTCTTTTATTTTTTGCAAATCAATATTTAAACCAAATTTCTTACAACTCTCATCATAAAACTTCAACTCTTTTTCTATTGAATCAAATGCCATTTTAACTTGTAAATTAGATGATTTTTTACCACTAAAAAGTTTTAAAGAAATACCTTTAGAATCAAATCCTTTTAACTCATATTTTGGAAGATATAATCTAAATATTGGTGCATATTCATTTATATCAGTAGTAACTATACATATATCATTTGATTTTAGATTTTCATCATCTTCAAGAAGTTTACGAGCTAATTTTAAAGCTGATTCTACTTCATCATTTATATCAAAAGGTTGTTTGTTTAGTTTATATAATTTTGCAGATATATTTGTATTTATAGTTTGTTCCAGTGGTATTGATATTTCTCTAAATAGATTAATTAACTCTAACTCTAAATTTGACTTATATAATTTAATATTTTCTATTTCAAAACTATCTATATATATTTTTTCATATTTAGTAAAATCATTTTTATCAAAATTATCAATAATTAATTGAAAAATATCATTCATATCTACTAGATTGTTTTTATATTTAAACTCTTTATATTTAATATTTAATATCTCAATAGCGTTTAATTTTTCATCTTTTAGAATTTTAGATAATTCAACTTTTGAAGCATTTATTTTTAAAATAAAATCATAAATTAAATCCAATGTATTACTATTTAAAGATAAAAAATCTAAATACTTAATATCATCTTCTTTAATTGTTTTATAAATAAATGAAGTTGCAATAATAGGTTTTATTAAAGTTTTAAAACTATGTTTTTCAAAAAATTCATCAGCAAAAGACGATAAAGTAACTACTTTATCAAGTGGGTTTTTTAATGATTTTTTTAATTCTCTTACTTTTTGATTTGAGTATGTAATTATTAGATTTTGTTTTAAATTCATTTATATATTTCCCACGATTTTATCAAGTGTATATTTCATGTCCTCATCCAATTGCATATTAGCCTTAAACCAATTTATATATTCAATATCTTCATTACAAATATCTTCAATATTTCTACCTTTATATTTTCCAAATTTAAATTTTTTAATAAATACAGGAGTTTTTGTTAAATCTGTTAATGTTTGCATAGGATGTGTTTGTGGATATTGCTCTTTTGCTAGAGTTACTAATTTTGAAAGAAGTAGTTTCATAACTAACACATCACCAATTGCATCATGGGCTTTAATAGTAATATTATGTTTATTTGCTTCTTCTAACTCATTTTTATATAGTTCAAGTGAATATCTTAAATATTGTAATCGATGATAAGGTGAATCTTCTAAAAGATGTCTAGCACATCTTAGAGTATCAATCAAAGTAAATCTATTTTCAAATCCCTCTTTTTCTAACATTCCTAAATCAAAAGGTAAATTATGAGCTATCAAGAAGTTTTCACTACTATTTAGTTCATTTAATCTTCTATAAAATTTTGAATCAATAAATTTTGGTTTATTTTCTAATAAATCAGGAGTAATATTATGTACTTCCATAGCTTCAAGTTTTATAGGAATTTCACAAGAACATAATTCATCATATACTTCAATTGGCTCTTTTATATCAATTATCATTGAACCTATTTGAATAATTCTATCTTCTTCGCTTGCGCCAGTTGTTTCTGTATCAAAAAGTACATATTTTGCCATTAAAAATCCCCTAGTTTTTTGTGTTTATTATTATATTATATTATATTATATTATAGTTACATTACAAATAATGTCTAGTTATGGGTAAAATAAAGAAATAAAAATAATTGTGTTATATCTATACAAAATTTAAACAAATAACTTATTTTAAATACTCTTCAATATCTTTTGCAATCTCATCAATAGCCAAACTAGCTTTTTTATATAAAACTTTTGAGTAAAGTGTATCATTTAAAAATACACTTTTTTCTAAGTTATTTAAGATAGAAAATTTAATTTTTGAAGTTAAAAGTCTATCTGTATTTATAACTGCACCGCTAGTTCCTATTACAACTAAAACTTCACAATCATAAAACTCATTATACATATTTATATATTTTGGAGCATCTTCAGCAAAGAAAACAATATTTGGTCTTAAAAAATCACTACATTTAGGGCAAGTTTCATATTTTCCAAACTGCTCTTCATATCCTATATTTACAATATTATTACAGTTTACACATCTAATTTCTTGTAAAAATCCATGTAAATGAAGTACATCTTTACAGTTTGCTTTTTCAAACATATTATCAACATTTTGAGTAATAACTGCAATATCTTCTGGGTATTTATTTTTTAATTTTGCTACAACTTCATGAGCATAATTTGGTTTTTTATCTTTTAGGTTTACTCTTAACATATCATAAAATTTAATTGTGTTATCTTTATTAAAATCTAAACAACCACTTACACAAATATCTTCAATCTTATGGTTTTCCCAAAGTCCATCTTCATCTCTAAAAGTTGATATTCCACTCTCAGCACTAATTCCTGCTCCACTTAAAATTATAATTTTTGCCAATTTTAATCCTCGTATAATAAATTTATGAATATATAACCTAGCTTTTAGCTAAAAAATATATTCTTTTAAGATTGAAGTACTAACTTCAAATCTTTTACTTTTTACAGTCTATGACTTTAGATATAAC
>Ga0265294_10001838_pt1 | contig 28345 bp, 16 predicted proteins | sample MunlanPumphouse3_FD_192504 | JGI IMG/M metagenome (GOLD analysis project Ga0265294, IMG submission 192504) | Groundwater microbial communities from a municipal landfill in Southern Ontario, Canada - Pumphouse #3 | ecosystem: Environmental > Aquatic > Deep subsurface > Groundwater | place...
GTTACTGTTGGAATAGTAGGAAAGTCTGTTATTTCACTTTTAGTGTGTTGATGAGTTGCGTTTGCTTTATTATCTAAAGCCGTTTGTTGTGCTGTTGAAATAGGTTTATCTAAATCACTTGTGTTATCAACATTACCTAATTCAATTTGGTTTTTTGTAACACCATGAGGATTAGATGTTGAACTATTATGGCTTTGAATATTCGCATTAGCTGGTTCGTATATGCCATCATGGTCATGAGATGTGATAGATCCAGTTAATACAGCTTCTACCATTGCTTTTGTAATTGATTTTAAATAGCCTTCTACTGCATGATCACCCCAACCATATGCTGTATCATAGTTAGATTTTAAAGTATCAGTTAAATCATTAGTTGATAAACCCATACCTTCCACTCTATCTACTTTACCTGCTAAGGTTGTTACTAAATCAGCACCTTCTGGATAGCTATTAAATATTGCTAATACTTCATTGATACTATCTACAACACTGTTTGATGTATCTTCTTCAAGAAGTGCATGTAAAGCGTCAAGTCTTGTTTTATCTGCTGCACTCATTAAGCCAGATAGTTCTTGAGTTGCTTCAAGTAAATCACTTACTTGTGATTTCGTAATTGATATACCTGTTGATTTATCCCATGCTGTAAAGACAGGATCTGTCTCAATATGTTCTGTTATATAACCTGTATCATTTGTTAAATCACTTATCTTTGTAGGGATAGCAGGTTTATTTTTAATATAATCATCAGCAGTGTCCACTTCTTGTTCCCAATCGCTTTGAACATTTACTTGTGCAGCTTCTTCGATATCAAATAATTTATTTTTTTCGGTTGTAGTATAATCTTCGGTTGATAATCCTTTTCCTGTAACTTTACCTACTTTATCATCTAACTCATCTTGTTTTGTTTTTAATTCATCGTCTATTTTTTCAAGTGCTTCTTGAACATTTGTTTGAGTTAATAAATAATTTGTTAAACTTCCACTAAAATCTACATTAATTGCTTGAACATTTTCGTCATCTAAATACAATAAATTTATTTTTAATGTTACATCTTCACTTGTTTCAAATGTTGAATTTGTTTCGCCTATTGTAAAAACAGTTTCTTGATTATCAAAGAACACAAATTTTTTGCCATCTTTGATTGTTGAAACTGGAACAGTATCACTATCTATTTCTTCGGTTGAAGTATCAGTTGCTGTAAACACAATATATGCACCACTATTAGTTAAAAGATTGGTTGATATTGTATCACCGTTAGATAATTCGGTTGGTGTTAATAAAGTTGATTTTAAACCTTTAACGGCACTTAAATTATTAAGCAGTGTGTTAATCTCTAGTTGTGAATATGTTTCAGGTTTAGCATATACATCAGTGATATTATAGCCAGCTTTGGTAGTTGGCTTTTCCAATAATTCAGAGAACTTTACTTCGTGTGGATTGTCAGTTTTAACTTGACTATGCGTATAAGCATCGTCATAAGTGCTCTTTAAAGCTTCAGTTAAATCATTTTTAGTTAGGCTGTAACCATCTACCTTATTTACCTTGTTGTTAAGAGCTGTTAAAATATCAGCACCCTCAGGATATGCTGCAAAAATTGCCATAATTTCATTGATAGTATTAACTACATTATCAGCGTCATCTGTAACACCTAACATTGTATGTAAAGCGTCAAGTCTTTGTTTATCGGTGATACTCATTAAACCTTTTGCTGAAGTAGTCGCTTCGCCAATAGCGGTCTTTAACGCACTCACAGTTATACTACCGCTTTGCATATCTAATCCTGCGATTGTGAACGCTTTATCAACCTTTTCCAAAAACTTATTATATAAAGCTGCCGCACTTACATACTCTTCTTCTGTCCCAGCAACTACAACTTCTTGGACTTTATTGCTGATTAACTCTCTGTCGGCTATGAGTATGTCTTGCTGTGCGTTTTTAAGGTGTTCAGCCCTAACATCACTATCAAGTTCATCTAACGCATCTTTAACATTTGTTGCTGCCAAGTCGCTATCAGTGTTGTCATATGGCACATTATTTATGGCTTCAATAAATTGCTCATAGTTTACTGCATCACCATCTACGGATCCAGCAGCGACTTGAGTAACCTTTTGATTATTCATGTTAGCACCAAGCTCATGCGTTGTAAGCTCTTTGAATGTTTGTGCTTCAAGCAGGATGTTTGCAACGTTTAACTTAGCCACTTGTTCTAAGAATGTTGCTTTACTTTGATTCTCCCACGTGCCATTTGTCTTTCTAATCATGATATCCAGAGCAGCAGGGTTGGTTAAGGTGAGGTCATACATCCTATTGATCTCAGCATATTGCTTTCTGATCTGAGCACCTCCACCATAACTAAATTGGATCACGCCAGTCTCTTCATCATACTCAATCTTGACACCATTCGCTAGTGTGACTGCAGGAAGCACCTTAGTACCAGCTAGAATTTCTTCATGCTCTGGCTGAATGATATCTACTCTGTCTTTAAGAGTGGCTTCACGTAAATCCCCTTCCTCAATGTGTGTCTCATTGGTTGAAATACGCAAAGAATGGTCATTGTTAACCGTATCTTTGAGAGTATCAATCTCAAGATCGTGTTGACCAATACCATCATGAGCGTCTTTCACACCTTGCTCTAGTTTATTTAAGTTAACTTCATTTAAGGGTGTTTGATCATTCACCCAGTTTGTTTTTTCATAAGCCATAGGTTATTCCTCCTAAAATCTTACAACATTTGTATCAGAACAAAAGTTGGTTTCATGTACGGTATGACCATAGTCATAGATGATAACATCTACTTCAGAATAGCGTTTGAATGTGCCCAGTAATCTGAACGCTCTCAGTTTAATTTCAATAGGTACAGTGCCAGGCTCTGCATCATCAGGATCTACTAGGTGCTCAAATTCTTGTAGACTGAATACCGTGTCCTGTACAGTGGTAACAAAGAAATCATTGACGAATACGTCCACAAAGTGGATATCCATGTTGAGATCGATGTCATTTCTTGCAATACGGTAGAGCATGTCCTGTATTTTAATGAGTGAGGGTGGATAGACAGGGCTGAGTCTAGTTTCAATACCATAGAGTGCAACATTATCTGGTCTACCCACGAAAATACTATTTACTTGTTTAGCTTTTCCATTGTGTCTAACATAAGTCTTGAATCTTCTGAGGTAAGCCTTGTATAACTTGGTGAATTGCTTAACAATTTGTCCTGCGTTGTTATAGATTCGAATCTGAACGTCTATATAGGCATCAAATGTACCCTCAAAGACGTGATATATTCTGCTATTGAATGTATCTTCTTCATAAATGATAGCTTCATCTAGGATTTTACCTGTTGTATTAGATTTCAACACAATTTTTGTGTAAAGATTCTCATTGTTGTAGTTAAAATCAGCTTGAGACTTGTATCTATAGAGAAGTTCCACGTGTAACTTAGTAAAATTATCTGTGTTATAGATATTTAACTCTTGGATATCAGGCAATTCAATCTCATCTGATACCAGATACAGCGTTTCGCTGTACCATACAGGTGTTTTATCAAAGTCTTCATCCACAAGGACCAGTTGACACTCTCTAACCCAGCGATTACCAATCATTTTACCCCCGTTTCCTGCAGTAATATCCACTTCAATGAGTAACTCACGATACATATTAATATCAATGTTGTTACCATCATTGTTGTAGTTGGTATTACGGTCAATCCAGTAGTTATTATTGGATATAAGTGATAGCTGAGAGTCCTCCTGAATATAAAATTTGTAATATTTTTGTTCTTCTGCAGGTTTAGTAGAGCTGATGATCAGTTTAATATACGCTTTAGCTTTAGAGACTTTAGTGCTGACAAGTTTACAACTTGCACTGGTTCCTTTGATCATGATTAGTCATCTTCAACCATGATATAGATTGTGCCATCAGGTTTATCTGCAAGTGCAACATCAGCATTCTCTGTACCATAAAGGAATTTGTTTTCTAAAGCAGCAATACGTTGTTCTAAAACAATAACATCTCTTTCTAAAGCTAAGCTAGTATTCTGTGATGGATCCTCTGGATCTGGTTCATAGGTTGGTACTGATCTTAAAACAGTATCACCATTAACCACCAATGTAGATAGTTGAACATCATTATAAAAAGGGTTGTTCACTAAGATCACAGTGTTAGGATCATTCTTTAAGAATCTGAAAATAGCTAAACGATTGGCAATCAACCCGTTCAACTCTAATTTAGTAAGCTTACCATCTCCACCTTCAATAAAGATATTAAATATCTTAGGAGGTTGAGATGTATAATCAATATGTCGTTCGCCAGTGATTGGATCCACAACAACATTTGGAATTAACAATTTTAGTTTGTTATAAGGATCTTCTTCTGTGACTGTTTTACTATTTCTAATAGGTACAACAAACAGCAAGCTGTTCTCAGGGATTGTCTTGAATGGATAACGAATGGTAAATGTATACGCATCATCTAAAGCTAATTGATTATATACATAAGGCATGTAGTTACTAGATTCCAGCAAGGCTTCCATTAGGGGTTTGGTTAAGTTCATTAGGGTTTACCTCCTTATTTTCTGTAGGTGGTATATGAATAACCGCAGGCAGCTGAGCATCTTCTTTAACTTCTGCAGGTTTTAATACCTCTTTAGGATCTACCTTAGGTTGCTTAGAAGCTTCCTGTTCAATCCATTTATTATACTCAGTGGTTACACCTTTTCTAAAACGTATGTCTTTTAGTGTAACACGCTGTGTCCAGTTCTTAGCATATCGAATGGTCATGAAAGTATTCCAAATTAATGTCATACTTTTTACTAAAATATTTAACCAAGCAGAACTATTAAATGCAAGATCTACAATAATTGCACCAGCAAATGTAGAGAATCCAAAACTGAAAAGCATCATCGGAGCTTTATCTCTAAATAGTTTCCAGCCTTTACCTTTAGTGACGTAGTCATTAGCTTGCTCACTATCACCTTTGCTGATAATACCACCAAGGACAACATCTAAAGTAATCTCATCATAGTCAACTTCAATACTATTGATGTGTTCTTTAATCCATTCTTGTGTGAGTTGAACCTCAAGGGTTGCAACCCGTACACAGAAATCATTAGCACGTTTATCTTCTAGAGATCCCTCAGTCCAGATCCTTAAATCTTCTTGACTAGGTTTCCCCCAGGTAAACCATAAAAGTTTTTTACCTTTAAGAAGAACTCTTATCTCATGTTTAACATTAGCTAAGAATTGTTTCTCTCTACGCTTAGGGTTTATATAGTCTGCATAACGTGCAAATAGCACTGGGATATAATTGTTTGCAAACTCTGTAATCTCATGTTCTGCTTTTAAATATTCTTCATCAGTTAAAATAAAGTTATCAATAACTTTAAGCAGTGTAGCTACAACGATACAGATGATAGCGATATACGTTAAGATCTGTGAAATGTAGAACGATTCTTCTCTTAATCCTTGGAACCCTACTTCATTTGTCATTAAGGATGCGAACCCTATGATTGCAAACCCTAATAAATATAAGACGATGTATTGTAGCTGATCATACCAACGTGGCTTTTTCATTCGTCTCTAACCTCCCTCATCTCTTGCTTTCTGATTTCTCTCTTGATGTAGTAATCATAATGTTCTTCAATCGGTAAGCATATTAAGTAAGCGATGGCGTTAAATACTAAATACCAATCCAGTACGAACACAACATTACTTGCTTCACGTTGTGCCATGTGAGCCACAGCAACAATCACCACGAATAGTGCGATCTTGCTGAAGCCTAAGAGTACGTACTTGAATACACTGTATTCCCATGCATTAAGCCATTCTAATAATCTTTTTTTAAAACGATAGATCACTGATACTAAGACGAGCATACCTACAACGGATAGTTTCCATCCATTGAAGTCTTGGAATAGGTCGTACTTTAATTCAATGACAACTATTGGTGCAATAAATCCGAAGAGAACAAAGAGGAGTCTCATTAAGAAACGCATTCGTTTGTCTTTTCTGATATCTCTTCTCATGATGATACCCCCTCTTTAGATCGTAAGTTTACTGATCATATCTTTCGCATCGTCTTTAGCTTGTTGAATCTTATCAGCTGTTTCCTTAATCAAAGCAGCAGCCTCTTCTTTTTTCTTAACAATCGTTTCGCTTGGAACTACATTTAAGACAGCCTGTACAATCTTTTCTGATGTAGCAGAGAGAGTGACATGGGCTTCTTGCTCAATACGATTCGCAATCGTACCTAGCTCCTTCTTAACCGTAGCATCTAGAGATCCTGAAGATAAGAATGCCGTTACGACAAGGTCAGATAGACCACCGATGGCAGTTTTTAAATCTTCAACCTCAGTCTTTAGTGACTGAACTTCTTTTTCAGCAGCAGTAATACTGCGGTCAGCAGTGATTGCTCTGGTTGTTGAACGCTTATTCAGAAATGATAACACGATTGCATAGATTAATACAACAATGTTTGCAACAGCTTCAGCTGTGATCTGTCCACCGAATAAGGCATCTAATATTTCATTTAAACTTGGCATGTTCATATCCTCCTATATGATTGGCGTACCAAGGTGTTCATCAAGCTTGAGTTCTACCTCGGTCAATTTAGTTAATAGATCTTGTTGCAATGTTGCAAGTGTTTCAACAGACATGTTGACTTGATTGATGGCTAAGCCTAAGGCTATCATCACATCAGAGATCGATCGTGTCTTATCAAATGGTATGTCTTTTGCTGTGATTAGAATCTCACGGCTTACACTATCTAATCCATTGATCTTGTTGATACTATCCTCGAAAGGATAGGCAGCGATGAAGTTACCTTTATCATCTGCAGCTACGGGAATCATTCCTTTTTTAATGTAGCTTAGATCAGGGAGTTTGAGTCCCATCAATCGATGGTTATTTGTAAGATTTGAAATCTGTGTCTCAAGATCTTTAATCTTCATTGTGAGTTCTTGGATCTCTTTTGAAATCTTACGCTTCACGTTTAGTTGAACTGTAGGGGAATCAAAGATTAGTTTAATCTTATCTGTCTTCTTTACCAAGCTATTATCAACTAAGTTAAGGTACAAAGTATTGTCATTGATGTAGGGAATATCATCTTCAAGTAAGATAAGTCTTGCCTTATAAGATGTCCCTTGTCTGATGAACTGTATTACCTTCGTCACCTCATTGCTTAAGGTAAGAATGCCAAAGCAGGCAACATCTTCAACCATCTCTAAAGAGATAATGCTATCTGCTTTAGTTATAATCGTTCCATCATAATGAAGTTTTCCGTCATAAGTTAGCATTATCGAATCCTCCATATTCTTCTTACTTGTAAAGCGTTTGAGCCAATTTCAGATGTAACATTTTTAATGTCATTATCATATTCATCTTTTGCATACTTAATTGCTAATGGACTTGCTGACGGATACTCTTCAGGTGTTCCATACAAACCAACAGTTTTGAACATTAAGTTAGTTTCGTTAGAATAACTAAACTTAATATAGTGTCGAACCTCTGTATATGTATTCATAAGACCATAACCTTGACCATAAGTAGTAAGTCCTTCAGCTTTAAAGATATTGCCTGTATCAGGATTTGAGTTATTTAAAGTAAGTACAGATTGTACAATAAACGGTCTGTTAGTATAACCTGAAATTGCTAATTCAAATGCAAGTACGTCACCAACACTAAATGAATTGTTACAAGTAACGAGTGTAGGCGTTGGATCTGTGATGTTGTTCGAGATAGTAGTCCATGATGTAGTGTCTCTAACAAGAGTCCATTTATTATTTTCAACATAGTCATATACAGCTTTCGCAGTTGGTAACTGTGAGTTTGTATGACTCGATGAAATCCATGTTACTTTTTCTAAATCCGATAGTGCAGGTTTATAACGTCTGATGAATATTATACCAGTTCTTGATGAAACTCCTATACATTCATAAATATAACCTGTGGTTGTATTAATGTAGACATCACCAACGCTGAAGTAATCAGCTGTAATACTTGTTGGTGCAGTAAAGGCAAAATCAGTTGTGCTATTGATTGCAGTACCAAACTTTATTTGATTATAACCACCAAGCTGTCTGTAAGTGACATCTGTACCAGTCACTATTGTGACTTGATAACGTTTCTTAGTTGTTGTATTGAAATAAGTATCTCCAACTTTAGGTGTGATACCATGTGCTGCAACAACACTTGCGATTGTAACCCTGATACTTAAGATATTATTTAAGAATGAGTAAGTTTGTCCTGATACATAAGAACCAATAAGTGTACCATATAAAGCGATGCTACCATTAAGTGTACCAACCCTTGTCCAAGTGTATGCAGCTGTCTTCTCCCAAACAACGAAGCCTGAAGTTCTTAAATACCAGTCACCAATGACACCAAGTGCTGTGGATGGAATATTTGTGCCACTATACCAAGTCTTACCATCAGTACCTTTAGCAGCAACTTCACCATCAGTACCTTTAATTGTACCAATAAATGTCCACGTAGTAGAATAACTCCATAAGGAGAAGTCTGTTTTACTTATGTAAATATCTCCCTCTAACAATCCATTGGTTGGTGCACCATTAGCTTGGCTAGGATCTATAGAATCGTTTAAATATATTTTAGTTCCACGTGTACCTGTAGCTCCGTCTGTTCCATTAGCACCTTTAATATTACCAACATGTGTCCATTCATTGTTTTCCAGACGATGAATATTATATGTAGAAGAATCTAAATACCAGTCACCATTAACAGCATCTTGTGGAGGTGTCACTGTAGGAGTACCAGAGCCGTAATACCATTTAGCACCATTAGTTCCATTAATACCATCTGTCCCATCTATTCCATCTGTTCCATCTAATCCTTTAATAGAGCCTTTGTTTGACCATGCGTTTGGATCATTTTTTAAATATAAAACGAATGTGTTTAGATTTAAGTAAAGATCTCCTAATACACCTATTTCTGGACTTGGAGGAGATGCGGTACCTGTAAGAATAGTTTTACCATCGGTACCTGGTTCACCTGGTTGACCAACAAGATCTCCTGTATAAACAAGTCTTGTCCATGTAGAGTCTCCAGCATATTGCCATACAATATAACCCACATCAGCACCAGTACCCATACCTACAATAATCTCTCTACCATCTGTTCCATCTAATCCTGCTGGTCCAGTGATATCCTCAAGAGATATAAGGTTTGTCCAGTTTATTAGTTCTGAAGCATATTTCCATTGCACATGAGTCTCAGTTTTCCGAATCATGACAGGATCACCATCAGCACCAGGAGCACCAGGAGCACCAGGAGCACCATCTTCACCTTTAGGTCCTTTTAAAGCTGCATAAGAAATAAGATCTATCCAATCAGCGTCACCTTCATATTTGTATTGAATATATTCTGTATTTGAATCATTTTGAATGAGAAGTTTTTTACCGTCTGCTCCTGCAGCACCAGTCTCACCAGGATCCCCTTGAGGTCCTTTAATTTCACCTACGTTAACAAAGCCATTAAAAATAGATCCTATAGCAGGTGGTACACCTGTGTTTGTAGCACCAGTATAAACCCATAGAGATCCATCTATTAAGTAAGCATCATTTTGAGTTTGTCCTGATGAAGGAAGATCTGTATGAGCAGCTAAGCTAGCTACGATATTAACTGATTTACCATCATCACCTTTAGGTCCTTGCTCTCCTTGTGGTCCTTGTGGTCCTACAGTACCTGTGTCGCCTTTAGGTATATAAAGATCTAAACGATATTCATCATTACCAAGAGCTACTAAGTTAGCAGATGCTTGTGAACCTGCTGCAACAGTATTAACAATAACACCAGAGATTGTAGGTACATCACCTGTATCTCCTTTAGGTCCAGTTGCACCTGTTTGTCCACGAGGAACTGAGATGTTTAAGCGATATGTATTAGTGTTAGCATTAACTAAATCAAAAGAGCCAACAGCTGTAGCATCCTCAGCTAACATTGTGATTGCAACACTTGATAGATTGGTAGGTAATCCGTTATCACCCTTAGGTCCACGGACATCCCCTACATCAATGGAACTATTATCTGAGAAATATAATCTTAGGGTGTTATCAATAACTAAAGCATCAGTAATATTAATACCATCGTCACCCTTCTCACCTTTAGGTAAGTACATGGTGAATACATAGTCATAAAGTGTATCACCTATTTCAATATTTTCTTGCTTAGCAATACTAACCTCACCAGTTAAAGATGTTGCAACAATGATATGAATCTTAGGATCATCACCTTTTGCTCCAGGCTCACCTTGAGGACCAGTAGCACCAGTATCACCTTTATCACCTTTGAATGCTGCAGGTGTAAACTTATAAGTTGTTTGCCCATTAATTTCAATTACTTCAGGTACGATAGGTGTAGGGTCTTCATCGCTTGAGAATACAATATAAGGCATAGGTCCTTGTGGTCCTTGTATACCTTGAGGTCCACGAATGTCAATACCATTACCGTAGACTGTTTCATCATATTCTTCTGACCATGTCAGTAAGCCTGTAGATGGATTCACATGAGGGTAGAATGTTTTACCTTTGATATCAATCCATTGTGTAGGCTGTGCTGAGATTTCATCAGGTGTCATCTTATCTGTATAGACTTTAAGCCCCATGTATTTTTGGTTTGTATAAATAGATGTTGAGTTAGCACCAGTTGAATAATCAGAATAGCGAATAGATACAAGTGTACTTGCACCATCTTCACCTTTAGGTCCTTGTTGTCCTATTGGTCCACGCTCACCTGTGTTACCCTTAGTTCCTTTAGGTCCACTAGGACCAGTGTTACCTTGAGTACCTTCGGGTCCTCTAACAGGAACACCTGTGTATTTTGTGGTCACGCCACCTGATGTAACTTCCCAAACATAGTCTTGAGTATCATCATCAAAAACGATTCCAATCGTAGGTGGAATCAATGCTTCACCAGAAGCTGTGCCACCATAAGCAATACGCTTTGTCGTTCCACCTGATGTGATCTCATCTACATAGATCCCACCGAACTCTGTATCAAATAAAATTTGTTTATTAATAATAGGTCTTGTTAATACCTCAGCGTGTGTGCCTCTGAAGATCTGTAGCTTATCACTCAAAGTTGTTAACCCAGCAACATAAGCATCTAATGCTTCTTGAACTGCTACTTCATTTGGTGCATGAAGTTCAAGTTCAGCTAAAGCTAACATCAAGTTATTGACATTATCAATAGCCCCATCAGTCCAGATAACGCCAGACTTCTTAGCTTCAATGAATGTAGTAATAAGTTCTTGAAGATTAGGTAATGCATTGATCTTCTCATCATAACGTTCTGTTACAGCTAAGAGTTCAGCCTTGAATCCTTCAATCGTCTCTTGGACAGTATCATTCCAGCCTTCGGACTCCTTAAGTTCAAGCTCTAAATTATTAACAATGTCAATGATGTTGTTAAGGACGGCACTGGTGATATCCTGACCGTGTTTAATTTTAGGTATCGCCATATTAAATTCCCTTCTTTCTTATAATACTAGCATATAAATCATAAGGATTTACTTCAGGTGTTTCAATCGTTGTATAGTTATACGTGATACTTGAGATTGAAAACTCTTTATCATTAGTTCCACTGATGACTGTATCTGCCAGTAAACAAGGGAACGTGTGTGTAGAATTAAATACTTTAGTATCCAAGATTGTTCGATCTAATCTTACCTTCTCACCTTCAGCTAGTCTGTCACCAGCTTTAAGTGTTCTTAAATCCTGTAAGCTAAAGCGTTTGGATGATGAATCTAAGAGAATATGTCCAGCCTCATTTCTGATTATGATATCAAATGAGATCTCTGAGTATTGGTTTCTATGATAGTAAACCAGCACGTTTGCAATGAGCTTGAACATCTTCGGATAGTTTAATTCCTCACCTCTAAAGTGTATTTTATATTCATACTGAGTTCCAAAATCTGTGTACACTTCATCACTCATGGTGATTAGTGTATTGTTATAAAGGTAGATAGGTTTACCTTTTACATAGAGTATGTGCGACATATTAAACTGACCTGATTCATCTCTAAGCCATGGGAAGAATGTTTTATTTCCTTCTCTATAACCCAGCTTATAATACATTTTAATCTTAATGCCTGGATGATCTAGGATAAGATTACCATTCTCAAGAATGTATTTCTCTTTCCAGATTAGTGCATAATAATCCTCAGTTATTTCAGAGATACAGTTGTTATCATCCCATGGGATCTGTACTTCAGGTGAATGTATCTTGATCTTATCATTACATGAGTAAAGGTTGATCGTATCACGATTCAAGTCACTTGCCTCAATGTAATAAATGGTATCAAAGTATTTGAAGATAAGTAAGTTTTCTGCAATCTGAACTGTATCAGGGTTATCACAAGAAATCCCTTGGTTGATTGTCTTTCTACGGTAAGGAGAATAGTATTGATCTTCGTAGTCATCACCAGCACCAGTAACTAAGTGGATAGATCCACCTACATTATCACTGTTTGCGAAGACTACAAGGTTACCTTGGAAAGGTACGACCTTAACTAACGCTTCATTCTTATTTGTTTTAAAAGATAATGATCCACGTTGGGTACTATATCCAGGGTTATCAATGATTGTTTTAAACCATTGTCCTGAGTTATAGCGATCATCATAGAGTAAGAACTTATTACCATCACCGACGATTTTAATACATGATTGTAAGATTTTGTAAGTGTCGCTTATGCTGTATGTTGCATCGAATGGGACTGTAGTTGCTGATCCAAAGTATGCACCATCAACTTCATCTAAGATATAATCTTTAACAGATTCTAAGACCATTTCTTCTTGTCCTTTGGATAAGGCAAGGTTATATCTGATAACATCTGCTTCCTCGAATGTAGTAATCAACGTATCCATATCTGTGAGTGTTTTAAATGATTTAGCAAACGTGACACGATAGAGAACTTTGTCTGCATCATCTACGTCAATGATAGATAAGTTACGTTTAATAGTTTTCTCAGTGGTTGATCCATCAGGATTAAAGACTACTTCAGTCATGAGGTTATCTTTATAAGTATATATGGTATACCATTTACCATCTACTTGTTTTTCCCATTTGAAGTAATAATCCTCATAGGTTTCATTACCAGCAAATGTCATCTGAGGTTCTAATACATAGCGTCCTAAGATTGTTTTGTTAACAAAGATCCCAAAGATAGCAGTTGCTGCTTGATTGAGTGCAGTAAGTTTAGCAATCTCTGGGTAAGGTGATAGATAATTTAACCCAATGTTGATCTCTTCATTAGCATTGATCAAGTATGGTATAACTGGTTGAGCGATTAAATTATTATCTAGTAATTCTACAACTACAAAGCGTGTACCTGTAGTGATGTAAAGTTTGTTTTTATAAGTTGCTGCTTCTACATTCCTGTAGTTTTGAAAGATAAGTTCTTTCGTTTCAAAGATAGGTTCGAAGAATGCTTTATCAAGTACAGATACTTTACGTATGTTGTGTGTAATCAAACATTTATAATTAACCCCTTGGTATCTAACTACAGAATCTTTTACATACTCATTCTTTGTTTGATCCCATGGTACTGGTGACAGTGTTTGATCAACATCACCCCTTGTCCAATAATCAATTTGAGTTTGTGACCCATCTTGGTTTAGTTCAGCCTCATAAGAGGTTGGTGTAATAAAACCAAAATAGATATCACGGATACACATATACTTCTTACTGTTGTATTCGATAACATCTTTACGTGATGCAAGAAGCTGTTGTGCTGTTACATTATAGTACTCACCAATAAAGTTATAGAAAGTTTTAACTTTCTTATTATCAATGATTTGATAGATATAACTTAGGATGAACCCATCATGATTTATGTTAGTTGTTTCTGAATACTGTTCAGGCAAGCCTACTGTATGATCAAGTGGATCATATTGTAACATCTCATTTACTTTCTCAATGTTTATAGCAAGTCTATCTAAGTGGATAGCAGCTCTATCATTGAAGAAGCCCCTATATAATTTGCCATCTGCAGCTATAATGATATAAGTGATTCGGTATGTAAATAAAAAGATTCCCTGAATGTTAAACAGATCATCCTCACAGCTCACTGTGCAAAGTAATGAAGCACCTTTACGCTTCACTAGAGAACCAGAGCTGTAGTGCATGTTCACACAATCTCTCATTTCATTTTGGAGTAAGTTCTCATTGCTGGGGTCTGTGTTAATACCACCAGAGAAATCGTTGTATATAGCAGGTTCATCATAGGTATAGATAGGATAGTCTTTATATACACCTGGCATCTATCTCACCTACTCTTCTTCATGTATGATGGAATCTTCTTCAAAGAACTCATCTTCATAGGCAAGTTCATGTGTGATATCTTCCACATAATATTTATAGTTGTTTAAGTATAATTGAATTTTCTCAACATCTTTGATGAAGCGACTATAATAAAAATAAGCAGCATAAAATACCAGAGCATCTTCGAATTCTTCTCTGATAGGTATGTCTACGCTTTTTAGTTCATTCACATCATCAACATTTGTATTGAATTCTGGTGCGATGAGACGTGCATAATATCCAAAGATTACATCTTGAATTGCTCCGAATCTCACATCCCATTCAATGACCAGTTGATCACCCTTAACATAATAGATTGCTGGGAAGTTTGATAGTACGGTTCTGAATTGACCATCAATATAACTTGCCTGAACTCTATTGTTAGATAAGGATAATCTCTTAGCTGTGTCAGCACGAAATGGGAAGAATGTTTTACAATAAATAATCTTTCGGATATCTGTAGGCAGGTTAAGAACAATCATACGGTTGTCCTCATACTTTCTTGTGAAGGTAAACTCTCCTTCAGTATCCGATAGTTTAATTTCTTTAAATACTCTGTAACCTCTGGATGTAAGGTCAGCCATGCAGTTAGCAATCGCTGTCTTTAAGGAATCGATAGTTACAATATCAAGTCCAGTGGTTTCAACTATTCTGTTGTATAAGTCTAATAGTTTCATATCTTTGTACCTATTGTCCTTTCGATGGTCTTGAGCATATTATCTAAAGATGATCTCTTCTCTTCAGCTTTTTTAAATAGATAGTCTTTCTTTTGTCGTTGGCTTTCGATCTCCATACCAAACTTCTTGTGGTTGTTTGCTTTGAAATCTGAGATGATGAAGCCATTGACAAACTCTGGTTCTAATGGTGCATTGCTTGAGCCTGCACTTAGTCTGAAACTATTTACTGAGTGTAACTCATAGTAGCCTGTTCGTGTATTAAATGCAATAAAGATGTCCCCATTAGTCAGATCCAACAATCTATCTGAGATGTGATGTTTGTTCACATATCTCAACCAAGGCTGATATCTCAGAACTTGTTTATGATTCATCAAGAACTCCTCCAATCTAACCAGTTATATTATAACAAAAAGACACCCCCTTGACAAGGGTGTCTAATTTGTAGTTAGGCTAAGTATTACTTAGGTGCACCAGTAGTACTGTCATAGCTTAAGAATGTACCAACAGCTGGAACTTTACAGTTCAAGATTGCTGCATGTGCTCTCCAAGCGTCAATATACATATCAGCATACTTATTCATAATACCTTCATACAATTCAGTACCAGGTCTACGAGATAAGACACCTTCTGCATCGCCAGATGTAATCCATTGGAAGTCACGACGAACAAGTTCACCGATCTTACCTTGGTCTAGCATGTAGACGTTGTTGTCACGAGCAAATGAATCTTTGTAAAGTTGATAGTTATCAAACTTAATTGTAGCACGTCCACCAAGATTGAAACCATTTGCAGATTGGTCTATTGAATATTCTTTAAATTGATAAAGAGATTTTTCAACAGCTGAAATGATTCTATGGTTAGCAGCTACAATAGTAATTGCAGTTCCATCAGGTGAAGTTAGTTCTAAATGGTCGCCCATATCACGAAGCAATTCTTCATTCATATAGACGGTACCACCTAAGTCATAAGTAGTACACTTGAGTGATTGATATACACCACGGTCTACACCAAAGATCTTATTGTAATCGCCATCTTTGTTGATAACGATTGCTTCAAGTCCAGTGTATTCTGGTTGTGGATCTACTGCAGTATCATCAAGCTGTCTTGAGTATACTTTAATAGAATAACCAGTTGTTAATACTGCAACTGCAACAGTTAGATCAGTAGCGTCTGGAGATGTTTCTTCAGTCCAGTTTCCGAAAGTATTTCCAGCAGCATCATAAGTTTCAACTCTTTCAAGGAACTTATCAACAAACATAATAATCTTTTCTTCATGTAATGATACACTGACTTTTTGCCAGATACGTCCAATGAAACGTTTATGAGTTACTGTACCAGTTGAAGTTGGTGCAGGAAGAGTAACATCGATTGCTAATCCCATACCAGGAAGAACTGAGTAAGAGTTGCTCATGTAGAATTCAATAACGTTAGGTACGCCTAAGCCACCATTAGCAGTTGAATAGAACTTGTTCATTGGGTAATCCCATGTAGGTTTAGCCGCTGCACCAGTTACATTTGATAATGAGAATGGTTGAATTGCATTTGTAGTTGAAACAGGTTTAGTTGCTAAAATGCTACCAATTTTACCATCTGGTGCACCATAAGTGAAACGAGACATTGTATGAGACAATGCAAGTTGCATACGATCAAGTGAATCTTTAACGACATCAATCAATGAACCATCTGATGTGCCTTTTAAAAGTACTTCATCAGTTACTGAGAATGTTGCCATTAACTTAGTTGTGTCAAATTCTGCTTCCACAGTTTCAACACCTTTGTTTAAATAATCATTAAAGCCAAGTTCGTATCTGTCAGCCGAACGACCGATAGCACGAACGTTATCAGTGATACCTAGAGCAAAGCTCTTGTATTTCTTTTTACCACTAATGGTATCTTTAGAGATGCGGTTGATTAACGCATCTTTCATTGCGAACTCATTACGGAGTCCTTCTTGATATTCCATTTTTAAGAAGTCTTCTACGACGTTCTTACTTGAAAAGCTATTCATGAATAGCCCAGATTCTACTTTTGTGTTGTCCACGATAATTTCCTCCTAAGAAATTTTTTTATTTTTGTATAGGGCTAGGAAAACTTACCGCCACCGATAGTCCCCATTTTTTGTTTTAGAGCTGCGAACGCTTCCTTCGTATTAGCAACCTTTATATCGGTGCTTGGAGGAGGTGTTCCGCCACCTTCTCTTCCAGTTATGCCAGGCGGCTGCGTAATAACTGGTGGGACCGTTTGACCAGGAATTGGATTTTGATTCGTAGGAGTTGTGCCACCAGGAGTTGTGGTCTTGACTGCATGAATTGGATGATCCTTCTTTCTCATACATCTTCCCCAGACAAGGGCGAATGCATCAACGATATAGTCTACACGAACATTTTCTTTTCGCATATTCTTTTCTAAGAACTCAAGGAAGTCTGGTTCGACAGCCTTATAGATGTCCTCAGTCACGTCTGCTTTGATAGCAACAATCGCTTGTGCCGTTACATCCTCACGCATTTTCTTTTCGATATACGCTTGAATGCTAGGATCAGTACTAGGTACAGGTGCACCAGGTTGAGGATTCTTTACTTGCCCCTCTAACTTCGTGATGTAACTGTTTTGGTCCGAAATCTTTTTTCTCTCCGTAGCTAATTCTTTTTGCAAGTCTTCAACTTGCTTGGTTAATTCTTCTAATGTCATTGTTAAATCCTCCTATCTGCTGTACTGGTTTGGATTTGAGCCTTGCCCACGTTGGGGTGTACTCATGCCAGCCTTGGCATTTGCGTAGACATTTCCTTGTTGTTTCTCTTGTTGGAATTTCTCATGCTCTTTGATGTGCATATCAATAGCGTCAAGCAAAGCTCTATATTGCTCAGGTTTTACCTTAGCAAGGTTTCTTATTTCAGGAGAGATTCGAAATAAGTTATGCTCAACGATATGTTGTGCATGCACATGGAATGGTTCTGCTTTTGGTACATCAGCCCCACCCTCAAACAAGACAGCATGTTCCTCATCACATAGGTCATGGGTTGCTCTTTCCACAGGATCTAACGTATCCACAAGGAAGTTAGCTCTTAGTGAGTTAAGCAATTCAATCTTAGATGTATAAGACATCTGTGACTCTGGGTTAAACATTCCAAAATTCATGATCTGCTGAAGCTTCTTCTCAATCGCTTGATCACTTTGCATCAGAAATTCTCTGTTAACAACAGTGAGCTTTTCAGGATTCACATCAGACATATCATATCGCAACGTGTATTGCACGTTAGCAACCTTAAGTTGATCGAACAACATCTTTTGTCTTTGTTGTTCTAGGTAAATAACTTTTTTGAACATGCTTACCATGCACTCAGATATATTATCTAAGGCATTAACTAGCTTGTTCTCATCAGACTCAGATAGTTTGTCAACGACGCCATCTGTTCTTACGTTAGACTTGGTTGTTCCATACGCTGCCATCTGCGATAGACCAGCAGTAATGAGCATATCATCTTCAAGAGCTCTCAAGTAATTGATGAACTCCATGGATAGTTTATCTTTTTGAACTGGTACTGGGTTTCTTGCATTACGCTTTAAGCCAATCATTTTACCTGGCTTAGTCGTGAATGCGTTCTTATTGATCAAGGATCCTTCCCAGTAATAGACTTGACCGATCGCAATGTGATTCACATACTCAAGGTATCTGTTCTTAATTGCATTATAGGTCTCTTGTATAGGAATCAGTTGAGAGTATACAGTTACCCCTATCATATGGTGAGGTACCGATTGCATATTAAAAAAATCAAACGGGATGATTCTCTTGTTATTCTCTGCGTTAACATATGGGAGAACATTGTCCCATATAATTTGTTTGTCGCACATAATAACATATCTTCCTTGAGGGTATACTGCATCGGGTGCTTTATAATATTCATACACATAAGCATAGTCTATGTCACCCGCATTTGTATAACCTAAGTTAGAAAATCTTGGGTATACAGGAAGTCTGGATTCTGCTATGTTCTCTCTTTGAACATCGACTCCCCATCTTTTTTTGATGTAGTCGACTGAGAATGCTCGTCTATGAACAAGTTCATTCACATCATCCATGGTCTCAACATATAAAGAGTCAACGAAGATCTCGTGCATAGGGACTGCTGAGATGTAGGCTTTACCTTCTCTCAGTAACATCTTCCCTTTGGTTTCACCGATTGTAGTTTCGATCTCACAGATTTCATTACCTTCAGTCCAGTCAATCCCAGTCTTAAACCATTCAATACCATAGACATCAGCATGCTTAATTGCTTTCTGATAATCTTTTTTAAAGTTCTTATCTGCCATGAAGCTTAAGATATAATCATTAGTCTTCTTAGCATCGCTTACTTCTTTACTGGTATTTCTTATAGGCTTTATCCCAGGGATGGGCATGTTCTGTGTGAGCAATCCATATCTATATAAGTAGATAGGAAGCAATCTGTTAAAAATTTTACGTTCGATATAAACAGTAGAGTCTTCTTTTTTATCTTCAATGGTGAGTCTTCGAGGATTGATACGCTTGTTCTGACGACCACGTATGAATTCGTTATTAAACTTACCTTGTGCAATATACGGCATCAAATGTGTAGATGAATTATCTACAAAGGTCTTGATATATTGCTGTATATTTTTCGCACTCAATATGATTACCCCCTATACAAATTTTATAGTAGTCTTTCTTCATATTCATGAGGATCAAAAGGTTCATCTCTTTCCTCAGTATATTCTTGTTTAGGAGAATTAGTAGCTTCCATCTGAGTGGTCAAATGATTTTGTAATTCTTCCATGGTATATCGTTCCTTCTCAATGGACTCTTTCGTCATGAGTAACAAACGTTTATTAACTTCATTAAGTAAAAGCATTTGCTGATAGATTACAATAGCCAAAATAATGACAATGATAACAGCTAATGCTGCGATAACAATCGCTAATGCTAGCTCCATTCTTCGTCACCTTCCTTAGACTCAGTGGTTTCAGTTGTTGCAACTGGTTCATCTTTAATAGGTTCTTTAACAACCTTTACTTCTTTAATAACTTCTTTAGCTTTAGGTTTCGATTTAGATTTAATAATCTCTACCGTCTCTTGAGCTGCCTTCACATCAACTACTTTTAAGCCCATACTTTCAAGAAGTTGTTTACTGTTCAACAGTGCATCTCTTAGCATTGCTGAGTTCAGTGCGATGTAGTTGTGTAACGATGTATCTGTGCATAGACAGATATCTGGGTAAGTGTTCTCAGGATACCCCATACGAACGGGCTGTTTTACGCCTGGAACATTTTCTGATCTTTGAAATGAATACATAGTAACCTCCTATTTTAACTCGATTAAATTATATCATAGGTCCCACATATTGTCCACCCCCACAAAAAAGTCCTGTTCTTCCTCTTCTTCAAGTCTAGCTTCATCTTCATCCAGGATTCTTTGTAAGCGTGAGCGATTATCTTTAATAACATGATCAAAGCCAATAGGTTCAATATCATCTGAGTAATAAACTAAGAATAAACCGAAGTCATCAAGGGCGTGATCTAAACATGCAGATGCAATCTTTGTAGGATCTACATCATCATGTACTGCATTCTCTAATTCTTCAATTAACATAGGACATGATTCACTGAATCTAAATTTGTAAATACCATCATCTGTAGTAAGTGTCATTGCAGAATGAATCTTGTCATAACGCATTTGAACTTTACCTTTCCCTGATTCAACAGAGATAGTGTTCAAGTTATAACTATCAAAGACATCTGCTTTAGTTTCACCAATGACTCTACCTTTATCATCACGATAACGATCACCTGTTCTAAACATATCATGTGGTAGGCATGTGGCACTAATATAGAAACCTTCAGATAGACGTGCAATCTCTTTCACGAAATCTTCAAAGATAAGTTCCTGTCCATAAAGTTCTTGGAATACAACTACCCGATGATCAGGGAATACTGCATACCAGTGAGCACTATGATAGGAAGGTTTGTACCCCCAGTCAATAGAGATGAATACTTCCATGTGTCCTTGAAACTTGTCAAGGTCTTGTTGAACTAAATGAGGTTTAATCTTTTGCTCATCCTTAAGATCAAACATTTTACCAGCAACAACATTCCAGTTACCATACATATCCATCTGTCTCATATGGTCAGGTAATGCCATTAAGTTAGCAACGTATGATGCATTAAGGAATGGGTTATCTTTATAAGAGGCAGGTATGAATCTGATATAACGTTTGATATGAGAACCATCTCTAGGATCTTCAATGTATTCAATGAAGTCTTTGGTTTGGACAGGTGTCATATGTTCATCATATTTCACAACAGTAGTATCAATGAATCTTTCTTTAACCCACTTATGTCCAATACCACCAGGGTTACAACCACAAACAACCTTTGTTGGAATACGTAAAGGTTTGCCTGTGTATTTGTTCATAACTGTAGCGGAACGAACCATGGTTAAAAGATAATCAAAAGTTCTTTCTTCTTGTTTAGTTAACTCATCAATGATGAGGTAATGGAATTCCCAACCTTGCTTCTCTCTAGCTTCCGCATAGTTAGCCACACGTTGTAACGTGATGTAGGAGCCATTAGCGAATACGATCGATCTTGATGGATACCATGAAGAAGATTTCTCACGATACTCATAAAGCTTAATACCTTCAACTTCTTGTGGGAATAGAGACGGAAGCTTATCAAGGAATGATTGCTTAACCGCATCTAAGTTCTCACGAAGAATACAGATCTTAGACCCAGGATAAGTCTGTGCAAAAAGGAAGGCATCAGCCAAGGCTCCAGCTGATTTGCCAGAGCCTCTAGCACCACCATATAGTATGATCCAAATATCATTGTATGATACAGGAGCATTGTGTAATAGTATTTGTTTCGGATGTGGACGATAATTGGGTGTTACTGTTAGTACTGTACCCATTAGTCATTCCCCCAATCTTTCCATTCCTTCTTACCTTTGAACGCTTCAAGAGGTGTCTCTTCAATAAGGTCAGGTTCCCAAGGTTTGTATGGTCTGTAGTATGGATTAGTTCTCATATAGTTTCTATAAGCACTATTGAAGTTTGGTACATAGTTATTCATGTAAACTCTAGGTCGATAAGAACTACTTGGTTTAACATTGTATCTATCTGCTAGTTGATCGTCTAATGTATCTAACCAAGGGAATAGGAAATCTTCATAAGCAATAGCTGTTTTAATAGTTTCCTTTTCCGAGTGTGTTAAACTTGCAAAGAATTGATCAACATCTTCAATGGTACTGATCTTGTATCTTAAGCTACTATTTCTAACCGCAGATATAATCTCTTGAATACCCACACCTTTATCTAAGGAATCTTCAATGATTGCATAGATCTCAGAGTGTTTGAGTTTGGAGTTCATAGCTGTAGATATTTCTTTTTTAACACTGCTATACTCATCAAAGTCAAAATTTGAATTACTGTTAGGGTTTACTTCCTTATCTGCAAAACGATAAGCTTGAATCAATGAGTTAGCTTTGTAGTAATTACGTAAGCTAGACTTGTAAGTCTTGGTGTTGCCAAGTTCAGCAGACACAGCTCTTTGTAACCCTGTGCCAATACGTTCAATAACTGGGGCTTCATGATCTTCATAAGATTTTAAATATTTAGTCATAGCGTTACTTCCAGTCATACCCATGATGTAACCACCCGCTTTACGGAATATATTTTCAAATCCATTATACTGATCACTAGCTTTAATTAAGTTATCATCAATGATATCATAACCAAAAATTACTTCTCCTGCAGTACGTAAAGCTGGGTTGATTCTACCAATACCATTCTTTAAGGCGAACGCCCATAGTTTACCACCAAAGTTTTTGTCTTCATTTTGTGTAAATGGGTTTGTACTCATTTCACCTAATTCATAGAAAGGGTTGATGGAACTGAAAGTATCCATAACAGGTGCACCCTGAATCAGTGTACTGAATGGGTTTACTAAAGCTTGTTCCTTTTTCCATTCTTCTTTTTCTTCTTCAGGCACATCAAAGAGTTCCCCAAGGAGTTCATAGATAACTTGAGAAGCCATATAGATACCTAAGATACCCATACCTTGAACACCTAAGTAACGTAGTGAGTTACCTGTTTCACCTTCAACAAAAAGGTTTGTTATTGCAGAGTACATTGATTTAGTCTCACCGATACCCCATCTTACTAATGCAAGTGGGAATGTTGTAAATGCTGCTAAGCCGTTTAATTTCTTGGCTAAGATAGGGAAGTCACCAGGTGCTCCGATGTTTTGCCCCATAATATAAACTGCTTGTTGTCCTTCTTTAGATACACGAACATTACCATCAATATCTTTGAGTTCACCTAAAGCATCTATAATCTTTCTCTGATGGTAAGCAGAACCATAGACTGTCTTAGAGCCTTTAGCTAATTTTTCTTTAGTAGATAACCAGAATGCATAACGAACAAACTCTGTTTGATAAGAGAAAGCTTTGTTCATTCCATTAAAGTAACCTTGGAAGACACCACCAGTCTTTTCATAGTCCTCAGCACCGTTTAGGATTTGGTTTAAGTTCATATTGTTTGGATCAAACCCTCTGGCGTATAAATACTCATTAAGATCTGCACTCATAACAGCACCTTTACTACTTAAGAATGCACTTAGATCTGTTTTTGCCTTACCTATTTTAGTTCCAGTCCCTGGATTAGCTAAACTTAATTGTGCTAAGTCGAATCCAGAATACTTAAGCATACGGTCAATGAACTTAAATGGGTTTGACATAAGTAATTGAACTGCACGTTGTTGGGCTTTCATTAAGATAGCTTTTGTCTTACTAGGAACTTTGGTTACATAGAACTCTTTGTTGATAATCTCAGCTAAGCTCTTAGGCATATAGAATACATCACCATTCATAGCATCAAAAGCTACATTAGTTTCATAACCTCCATTAAACTTGCTATAGTATTTAATGATTGTGTTAACAAACTCTAATGATCCTTCACTTAAAACTCTGAAGTTGTTGATGTCAGGATCAAGTATTCTACCAAACGTATCTACAAGAACCATATCAGGGTTATCATTATTAAGCTTTTGGAATAAGCCACCAAGGAATGTTGCATCAGATGTTTTCTTATATGCTGCTTCTTTAGCTTCACGCATAGATAGGATTGCAATCACATCATTAGAGAAGTCATATAGTTTAATGAGATCTAATGCTTGTCTCTTACTCTCAGCAGATTCTGCTGTCTTTAGTAACTCTACTGCTTTATGTCTAGGTAAATTACTGTCTGCAATCTTTTTTTGAAGAGCATCGAATACTCTAAGATAAGCTTCACCTATAGTTAGTATATGGTTGCTTAATCCTTTCTGAATATGTTTAAAGTCTAAATCATAATACTCGAGTGTTTCAGCTATACCAGAAATAAATAATTTAAAGTTGTCTGTATCATCCTGAGTATATTTATTATCTTTTCCTAAGGTCTCAAATGTTTTACGGTACTGGTTAAAGTACTCTTCAGTCACTTTAGTAATCTTACTGTTATTCATATAACCTGCTTCTCTCCAGCGTTCGCCTGCATTGTAAATTGCAGCTTGTCTAGATATTTTATCAATCATAGAATACATACCATCAAAGTAATGATAGCCATCAAAGACTGGGATTGTTCTAGGATCTGTTGCAGTAGGCATAACATCTGCTTTGCTATCTAAGAACATGCTTGCGACATATGCTCTACGTTCTTTAGAACTTTCAGCACCCTTTCGAATATTAGGTGTAATTAAATAAAATGCATCAGGGCTAGGTTCTGTACGTTTAGCATAATGTTTAGCTATGCTACCAAGTTTGATATTAAGATCTCCCATACTACCTGTTACGTCTGGGTAGATAGATTCAAACTTAGTTACTTTAGCTTGTGCTTCTTCAGCTGTTGTACCTAATTCTTTTATAATTGCGTCTTTAATACCGTTGAGTTTTTCAAGTTGTTGTGGGTTTTTCTCAGCTCTCACTAAATCATCAATCTTTGATAATCGATTAAGAGATCCTTTTAAGAAGGCATACTCATTCGTCTCATCTAAGACACCATATTGTCTAGCGAGAAGATAGATATCATGATAGTCTTTAAGCAAGTCACGAGCAATAGCATTTTTTTCCGCCTTAATAATTTTTGCAATCATATCAGCTTTAATGTCTTGTTCGTCTTCGATCTTAATTCCACTGCTACTTAAGCCTAGCTTATCTTCTTTGTAAGTCTTATGTAAGGCTTCTTCTTTACCATCTACAGAAGCTTTAACCGTTGTATTATATCTAGCATCTTCAATGTCTTGTTCAATGTGCATATTGTTATAACGTTTGTAAGCCTCTGACTCTGTAGGATTACCTTTAATATTACCTTCGAAAGGTGTAGGCTCCGCATCAGGTGGACGATTGAAAGCTACATCATTACCAACAGATGCTAATCGTTCTTTGATAGAAGCCTGTCTATTACTAGCTTGAGTAAAGTATTCTCTGGATGAGAAAGCTTCTCGCATAATCTCTCTGAACTTCCATATAGGTACTTGACCACGTTCTGAATCACTGAACTGGACAGGCTGTGCTTTAACTGAATACTGTTTTGTTTCTGGATCATAACCTATTTGAGTTCTGTTAGGTGTAAAGTTCATGTGTGTATATTCAGGGTTGATCTTAGAGGCTGTTTCTACAGCGTCTCTATTATCTGATAATAATGCAGATAATAAAATTGTATAACGATCACGGTATACAGCTTCTGGTCCAGTTGTTTCTTGATCAGTACCTGCTTTATAGACAACTGTATTACTTTCCTTAGCTTTACGATAGTTGTTTTCTTGAGGTGTAAGATCTAACTTGAGGTTAAAATCTTTACCAGGAGCAATGTTCTTGATATTATAAATACCATTCTCAATATGTCTGATCATTGTTTGAGTTAAACCAACCTTAGCGTTAGCAGCTACTGCAGGGTTATAATCTTTACCTAAGTCTACAGAATATTCTGGAGAAGTTGGATTAAAGTTATTTGATTGGTTACCACTAATTGCTCTACCTTCATTAAGAATACCTAATCTAGTTGCTTGTTGTACAGATTTAGCTGAGAGGTACTCAATCTTTTCTGTAGCTGTTCTATTGTATTCTCTAATCATTGTGTTGTAGAAATCTAATGTAGATATAAAACTATCTGTTAAATCTAAATGCATGTTACCTTCATAATCTGTGATTAGCATTTCGTTCATTTCTCCACCAGGTTTAGTGATGCCTTCAAAAGTTGCATTTTGTAATGCTTGAAGCACTCTATAATGATTGCTCTTAGAACTTTGAACAGGTAACTCTGATACATCAGGAAGTTTCAATGGGCTATACTTAAAGATAGTAGATAGCATCGTATCACTGAATAGTATCTTCTCCATAGGGTTAAGGGTTTTTAAAAACTCATCTAATGGAATACGTTTTAATAATTCTGTAATCTTTACTGTTCCCCAGATACTACCAAACATTTTGTTTGATATAATATTTTGTATATAGTCAGCTTTATCTTTAACAGCTGGATCAAACTTAGCTAGTTTAGATAAGAGGAGCATCTTATATACAGGAGCAGCATTGGTTGACATATAGTCAGGTCTACTAAGGTTCTTAAGAATCGCTTCAATACCAGCAATTTCTCTAGAGTCAGCAATGATTTGTCCACTGGCTTCATCATACTTGATAAAGTTATCTCCAAGTATTGCCATACCCTCTAATGTTCTTCCACTTGTACCAAGTGTAACCTCATCAATGATTGACATCTTAGCTTTATTTTTCCAAGTACCTGTGTGAGAAGCAACAGCAACAGGTGCTGTAACTTCAAGGTATTTGTAAGGTTGTCCTTCTTTAACCTGAGTTCCATTCTCATCATAAAACTTAAAGTTGAACTCATCAATAACACCAGAGTCAATCTTTGTAAATTCAAAGTTACGATGATCAGATACTAAAGTTGCTCTGTTTAAAAGATCTTTAGGATAATTGTTTGGACCTAAGGGTTCTCCAGCAATGAAGGTACCTTTTGTAATAGCCGTACCAGGTATTGCCATCTTAGCTTTTTCATTTAAGTCAAAGACTTTAGCAACGATGATTTGATTATCATTTAAGCGTTTAACAATCTTATATCCATTCAATTCTTCTGGAACAGTTTGTGTACTAGATAATTTCATACCCGTTTTTAATACATCATTAAGTTTGACAGCGAGTACTTCATCATATGAGAACTGAATCTTCTTAGCAAATGCATAACCTAAGTCTTGACCTGCAGGTCCAAGTAACATACCACTTTCTGAATCTAGAGTTGGATCATCCTTAACATAAAGAATTGTTCTACGTTGGAAGTTACTGAAGCCAGGTTCATTAGGTTTCTCAAGATTAGTTTTAATGTTTGTTCTGTTAGAAAGTTGTGGAAGTTGTTGATTGAAATAGTCCAAAAGGAAAGGGATTAAGTCTCTATCTGATTTAACATCTTTAAAATAAGCATTACTTTTTAAATAAGGGAGAACTGTTTCTAATAATTGAAGTGCACTTAAGTCTTGATCAAGCTGATCATTCTTGGCAATGTCTCCACCAAAACCTTTGAGTGCTCTTAGAGCCTTAAGGTATTGATCATTAGGATCTGCGTCTGTTTCTTTCTTTAAATTAGTTATGTACTCCTTAGATGCTTTGTTAATAGTAAGCTGAGCTTTTCTTGAATTTCTAATTGCATCCTCATAAATACGCATAGCAAAAATAAAGTCAGCCATACTATTAATATTGTTAAATAGTTTCATGACTCTAGCTTCTTGAGTCTTGGTTAACATAGAGGCTCTCTTTAAAGAGCTATCTCTTAACTCATCTTGAATAGATTCAATGATCCATTGTTTCAACATTGGTCTAGTGGTATCATCACTAAATAATGCTTCAAGTCTTACCATAGAGAAATCAGCTAAAGCAAATGGAGCATAGTTAGCTATCTTATTAAATGTAGTTTCATACTCAGGGTGAATGATCTTCTGTTTAGATCCAGTACCCTCGTCTATCACAGCATAGGCTTTTTTCAGATTGTTTTTACTATCTTTAATTCTTTGCTGTGCATCTATATTATCCTTGGTATAAGATTCTAGATTATAACTATAGTAAGGTCTTGTTGTACCTGTAGACTCAAAGAAACTTAAGTTAGGTCCTTCGGTAACCCAAGCAAGATTAAGGATATCTTGAATATCATCATCATTAAGTTTAATATTTTTTAGTGAAGCGATTGCTTGAATCTCTAAGATAGCATCTTTTCTAAGCTGTTCATAATTAGCTTTGCCACTATTTAAAGCATCTAAGTCTTTACGTGTCGTAACTCTTAAAGCGTTTTGGAAGTCTCTGATTCTAGATAG